>Ga0190275_10000469_pt1 | contig 35680 bp, 37 predicted proteins | sample Popmic550T_FD_133745 | JGI IMG/M metagenome (GOLD analysis project Ga0190275, IMG submission 133745) | Populus adjacent soil microbial communities from riparian zone of Yellowstone River, Montana, USA - 550 T | ecosystem: Environmental > Terrestrial > Soil > Riparian zone > Trees stand | place... | reverse complement strand
GTTGCGCGCGTACTGGACTCCGACCTGCGCCTGGGAGATGGCCGCATCTTTCTTCGCCGCCAGCTGCTGGGTACGGATCTGATCGAAGAGGATCAGCGAGATGATGATGACAACGGCCCCGGCAACGGCCATGGTGATGATCGCGACGCGCAGCTGTAGGGACCTTCTGTAGTGCCGCCAGGCCGACCTACCGAGAATCCTTACGCGCAGCCGCAACTCACGAACTACCCGCCGCACGGAAGGCAGCTGACTTTTCGGCCTGGACGGGGTATGGATCTCGGCCACGACTGTTACGGAGGCCCGGCCTTGTAGCCCACACCTCGTACGGTCAAGACGACTTCGGGGTGCTCGGGATCTGTCTCCACCTTGGAGCGCAGCCGCTGCACGTGCACGTTGACCAACCGGGTGTCGGCCGCGTGTTGATATCCCCAAACCTGTTCGAGGAGGTGTTCTCGAGTGAAGACCTGCCGCGGCTTGCGGGCTAGGGCGACGAGCAGGGCGAATTCCATCGGGGTCAGCAGGATCGGTGTGCCCTCGCGGGTGACCTGGTGGCCCGCTACGTCAATGGTCACCGCACCTATGGCCAGGGTTTCGGGGTGTTCGGTGTCGGCTCGGCGCATCTGAGCCCGGATTCGGGCGACCAGCTCGATCGGCTTGAACGGCTTCACTACATAGTCGTCTGCGCCGGCCTCCAGACCACGGACCACGTCGACGGTGTCAGCCTTGGCGGTGAGCATGATGATCGGGACCAGTGACTCCTGGCGAATCTCCCGACAGATCTGCATCCCGTCTGCGCCCGGCAGCATCAGATCGAGCAGGACGAGGTCGGGTCGAACCTCTCTGAAGGCCGCGACCGCACGGCCACCATCAGCAACGAAGGCTGGTTTCAAGCCCTCCGCACGCAACACGATGCCCAACATCTCAGCCAAGGACGGGTCGTCGTCAACGACGAGAACCCTGGAGTGTGCACCGATCATGGTGCCTATTCTGCGTGATCGGGGATCGCGCCGGTGCGCGCCGGGCCGCCCCACGTCTGCAAGTACTCCTTCTGGGCTTGCGTTGGCAGGTCGAGGCCGACCCCCGCATCCCTGAGGGCAAGGCGTGCCACTGTCGTGTCTATGTGCCCCGGCACCGGGTGCAGGCCCGCTCGATAGGCGGGGCTCAGGTTGACATTGGCACCCTTCGGGTCAGGTGAGCCGAGTTCGAGAAGGCACAGGGCGACGGTTGCGAAGGTGATGTCCATGACCGCCGGAGGATGGCCCTCGGCTGCGGCGAGATTGACGACGCGGCCCTCAGCGGCCAGCAGAACGTCCTGTCCGCTGGGAAGTGAATAGGAGACCAGACCCGGTCGCACCTGGACGCCTGGGCCGATGTGACGTAACCACTCCGAGTCGATCTCGACGTCGAAATGACCAGCGTTGGCCAGGATCACGCCGTTCTTGGCGTGGGCGAGGTGTTGCTCGGTCACCACATCACGGCTGCCGGTGGCCGTCACCACCAGATCAGCAGCTCTGATGGCCTCGACCATCGGCCGCACGGCGAGCCCGTCGAGGTTTGCCTCCAATGCAGCTTGCGGCGAGATCTCGGTGACAACGACCCTGGCCCCGAGAGCGCGTAACCTGCCCGCGATCGCCCGACCGCAGGTGCCGTACCCGGCGACCACGGCGACCCGCCCGGCCAACAGCAGATTGGTCGTGCGCAGCAGTGCGTCGAGCACCGATTGCCCGGTCCCGTGCCGATCGTCGTAGAGGCGCTTGGCCGCCCCTCGGGTGATCGAGAAGACCGGGATGTCCAGTTTTCCAGCGTCCTGCGCCATCTGGAGTCTCAGCGCGCCGGTTGAGGTGTTCTCACACGCCCCGAGGAGCAAGCGGTCACTACGTGGATGGGCTTGCATGGCAAGGATCAGGTCGGCGCCATCGTCGATGACCAGGTCGGCTCCCTGATCGGCGACCTGTTGCACCGCCCATCGGTAGCCATCCCAGTCAGCGTTGCCGAGAACCACGTCCACCCCCGGCATCCGACGCAGATGGGCCGCGACGCCGTCCTGAGTGGACAGCGGATTGGCCGCACACAATCGCAGTCGCGCGCCGAGGCCACGCAGCGCTTCGACCAGCACCACTGTCTCCGGTGTGAGGTGCACACACGCGGCGACGACCCGGCCCGACAGCGGCCCCGGCGCTGGGGAGCCGGTGCCGATGCCGGCGACCAGCGGCATGTCCCGGCGGGCGGAGGCGATCCGATCGATCGCCGCCTCCCTTGCCGGCGCCGACCCGCCTGAGTCTCCGGCTGCCGCGTTGATCGGCGTACGCGCCTGGCTCAGTAGCGGTACTGGTCGGACTTGTACGGTCCGGCCACGTCGACACCGATATAGGCGGCCTGCTCCTTGGACAGCTCGGTGAGCTGGATCCCGAGGGCGTCCAGGTGCAGCCGGGCGACCTTCTCGTCCAGGTGCTTGGGCAGCACGTAGACCTGGTTCTCGTCGGTCTCGTAGCGCTCGCCGTGGGCGAACAGCTCGATCTGGGCCAGGACCTGGTTGGTGAACGAGGTCGACATCACAAAGCTCGGGTGCCCGGTCGCGTTACCGAGGTTGAGCAGGCGACCTTCGGACAACAGAATGATCGAGTGACCGTCGGGGAAGGTCCACTCGTCGACCTGAGGCTTGATGGTGTTGCGCACGATCCCCGGCGTACGGCCCAGTCCGACGATGTCGATCTCGTTGTCGAAGTGACCGATGTTGCCGACGATCGCCTGGTGCTTCATCTTGCCCATGTCCTGCGCGGTGATGATGTCCTTGTTACCGGTCGCGGTGATGAAGATGTCGGCGGTGCTGACGACATCCTCGAGCCGGGCGACCTGGTAGCCGTGCATGGATGCCTGTAGCGCGCAGATCGGGTCGACCTCGGTGACGATGACGCGGGCGCCTTGTCCCCGGAGGGATTCCGCGCAGCCCTTGCCGACGTCGCCGTACCCGAGGACGACGGCGACTTTGCCCCCGATCATCACGTCCACGGCTCGGTTGATGCCATCGATGAGGGAGTGCCGGCAGCCGTAGAGGTTGTCGAACTTCGACTTGGTGACCGAGTCGTTGACGTTGATCGCCGGGAAGAGCAGCTTGTTGGCCCGGGCGAACTCGTACAGTCGCATGACGCCGGTCGTGGTCTCCTCGGAGACGCCTTTGATGTCAGCGGCAATCTTCGTCCAGCGGTCCGGAGTCTCGGCCAGAGTGCGGGTCAACAGCTCGAGGATGACCGAGTACTCCTCGGAGTCAGCAGTGTCCGGGTTCGGGACGTGGCCAGCAGCTTCGAACTCGACTCCCTTGTGCACGAGCAGGGTCGCGTCACCACCGTCGTCGAGGATCATGTTCGGACCTTGGCCGTCGGCGAACTTGAACAGCTGCTCGGTGCACCACCAGTATTCATCCAGGGACTCGCCCTTCCAGGCGAAGACCGGCGTTCCGGTCGGGGCGTCGACGCTGCCTTCACCGACTACGGCGGCCGCAGCAGCGTGGTCCTGGGTGGAGAAGATGTTGCAGCTGACCCAGCGCACATCGGCACCGAGCGCTGTGAGGGTCTCGATCAGAACAGCGGTCTGCACAGTCATGTGCAGGGAGCCGGCGATGCGCGCACCTGCGAGTGGCTGGCTGGGGCCGAACTCTTCACGAAGTGACATCAGGCCGGGCATCTCGTTCTCGGCGAGCCTGATCTCGTTGCGGCCGAAGGTAGCCAGCGACAGGTCACTTACCTTGTAGTCATCGCTGCTGAGGGTGGCGCGCTCGGAAGTCTGAGTTGGGGCGGTCATGCGTTCTCCTTGTCGGGGGTGTTATGGCTGAAACGTGCTCGGGAGTGCTTGTCCTGTTCAAAACGGAGCCACGAGGTGGACAGCTCCGCGTTGCTCGGCGTCGCCTCGGCGGGTGCTGGTTGTTGCTCGGCGGGCTGAACCGCCGCTTTCAGTGGGGCCATCTCGCGCAACCAGTCATCCACGGCCTGGGCAAGCGTCGGCTCGCTGCGCAGCCTCAGTGCGACTTGCAGGTCAGCCGGTCGTAGGTCGTGATCGGCCAGCAGTTGGCGTAGCCCGCGGAGCTGGGCGATCTCGCGGTTGCCGTAGAGGCGGTATCCGCCTGGGCTTCGGGGCGGACTGACCAGACCGGCAGCGTCGAGGTAGTGCAGCATCCGCACCGACCAACCCGTGGTCTGCGCGGCTGTGTGAACGGTTGTCGACGCCATCGGAGGTGAGCCTACAACATAATGGCAGGGTTCGCGATCGCTACCCTTACAGAACTATGTCACTCCTTGCGGGTCTTCAGCCTCAGCGCCGCTTGCAGTGCCTGCTCCGCGGAGGCGAGCAGATCCGCAGGACCTGAGCGACGCAGCCGGACGGCGTTCTCGAAATGCCGGACTGCCGCGTCGGCATGACCTTGCTCGTATCGGCTTTTACCCGCGTGCTGGTGGGCGAAGGAGCGATATCCGTCCGACGCGCCCTCGAGTGCCTGGTCATAGATCCCATCGGCCACCGAGTACTCCCCGCGCCACTGGTGGACGTTGGCCAACCGGATGCCTGCCAGTGTCACAAGTTCGGCATCGTCGCCGGAATAGCGAAGGCTGAGCCGGCCGGCGACCAGGGCTGCGTCGAGGTCACCCAGCAGTCTCAACAGAACGCAACGCTGGCCGTACAAGCGACTTCGTTCCGACCGGTCGGTGTCGGCGCTGGCGGCAAGGCCGCTTTCTATGGCGTCGAGGATTGGCTGCAGCGCCAGCGCGTCGGGGACGATCTCGCGCAGCGTCACCGGGTCCGTGGCCAGCCGGAGATCCTCGAAACCTGTCACTGGCCGACTCGACCCGTGCTGGCCTCGAAGACCACAGCCGGTCCGCTGATCTGGATTCCGACCTCGTCCGCGGCCACGAACGCGGCACGCCCGCGGGGCAGGTCAAGCACAGACCCGTCGCGCCCCTGCAGCCGGGCAGAGCCCTCCACGGTCAACAGAATCCTCGGTAGACCGTGGTCGAGCACGATCGCCTCGTTGACCCGTCGCCGACATAGGGCGAACTCTTGCGCCTCCGTCGGGAATGCCGTCACGGGCGCATCGGGCTGCGCGGGCAGCAGTCGCGGGGAGCTGTCGAAGTCCAGAACATGCTTCAGCTCTGCCGCATCGATATTCTTGACGGTCAGTCCGCCGCGAAGGACGTTGTCCGACTCGGCCATCACCTCCACGCCGACGCCGGCGAGGTAGGCGTGCAGGCACCCGGCCGGAATGTAGAGAGCCTGCCCCGGCTCGAGTCGCAGAAACTCACACAGCAGTGCCAGCACCACACCTCGGTCACGGGGGTAGTCCTGCGCCAGACGCGAGATCCAGTGCAACGCATCGGCCAGGTTCCCCTGTCGACAGCACGGGCTGCCGCCCCGAGCGCGCGGACCATCCCGTGCACGCCGCCCTCGGGAAGACCGAAGATCCAATCGACGGCGGCCGTCAGCCCACGCGCCGAAAGCTCGTGGCGCAAACCTTCCAGTTCGCTGACGCCGAGCATGTCGAGCATTGCGACTGTTCGCGCTGCCGGCCGGAATCCGCAGAATGCCTCCACCGGTGTCAGGGCGCAGAGCAGTTCCGGCTTGTGCCGGCCATCACGGTAGTTACGGGCCGGAGCATCGAGTGACAAACCCGCTGCCTCTTCGGCGGCGAATCCGGCTGCGGCCTGCGCGGCGTTCGGGTGGGCCTGAAGTGACAATGGCGCGCCGATCGTGAGCACCTTCATCAGGAACGGTAGGCGCGGGCCGAAGCGCGCGACACCGGCCGGGCTCAGCGCGGCCTGCGGGTCATCGGCGATCAGCTGCAGCAGGGTCCTGCCGTCTGGCAGCTTCGACGGGCATGCCGGATATGCCCCGATCCACAGCTCGGCCTCGGGCTCAGCGCTGGGCGAGGGACTCCCGAGGAACTCGGCCATCGCTGTGCGAGACCCCCACGCATAGCGCAGAACCTCGTTGATCAGCGGGAACATGCCTGGTTTAGCTGAAGTCGAGCGGGACGTCGTCGGGGTCGAGAGTGACCAGGAGCGCTTCCTGGATCGCACCGGAGATCTCTCCCACGACGGCGACTCGCAAGGTCATCGCATGGGGGTCCTCCGGAGCTTGGAAGATCTGCAGATCATTGCGCTGGGAACCAACCGGGATGGGGTCTGGCGAGGCTGCTGTGAAGAGGGTGAAGAAGGCGGCGGTCTGGGTGGGGAAGAACTCCACTGAAAAACTGGTGCACTCATCCTCGATCTCCAAGGGTGACACTCCGGCGGCGATCCAGGTAGCACCCTCGGGCGCCCAGCCCAGTCCGTCCAGCCAGGGATATCGGTAGGCAGTCATGACCGAGCCGGTCACCCTGATCTCACATTCCCCATCTCCGTCAATGCTCGCCGTATATGGCGCGACGGTCGTGACGTCGATCCGATTGTCGGAGGTCACCTCGATCTGAGCCTTACCGCCGTCGTAGTAGGAGTTGACGTTGTTCGAGGTCCGTACGCCGGTCATGAAATCCATGCTCTGCGCGACGCCCTCGAACTCGACGATCAGTTCGATCGACAAGGCACCATCAGGAACGCTGGCCACGATCGTTCCTTCGTTCGGACCCAGGACGTAGACATCGATCAACTCACCCAGCGTGTTGCGGTCCACGGCAAGAGACACTGTCGGTATGCCGTCGGAGGCGGCTATACCCGGCTCGGTCTCGACCAGGAACTCGGCCGCCATCAAGCGATATCCGTCGGCCGGTCTCAGGTCTCCCGGCTCCTGTGCCGAGCCTGACCCCGGAGCGGCCGTTGTTGAGCCGGCCGACTGCCCGAGATCTGCCGGAATCGAGGACAACCTCCCGATCTTGGTCAATCTCAGGGTGCCGGCCGGGGTTGTCAGCCGATAGTTGTTCTGACGCTCGACCGACCCACCTTCGATCCGAAGTTCGGCGTCGGTGACCGCCACCAGCTCGGTGTCAGCTTGCGCAAGATTCTGGTCGGTCGAAGCAGCCGGATCCTCGGCACATGCTGACAGCATCAGGGTCAGCGCAACGAGCATCCCCGCGAAACGCCCTGGCAGGTGCCAACCCATTCGAGACCGCGGCATTGACACGCTGAGACGGTACCCGGTGTGGGCGGGCCGTAGCGATCCGCTCCTAGCTGGCCGGGAACGTGGCAGATGGATCGGAAACCGCCTGTCCAGCTTCATCCGAACGCCGGAGGTCCGGTTCGAGGTAGATCAGCCGGGCGATCGGCTCAGCGTCGCGAACGCTCTGCTCGGCGGCGTTGATCGTCGCAATCAAATCGCTTGCTGACAGATCGGGACGGATCGCAATCTTCGCCGCCACCAGCAGCTCCTCGGGCCCTAGGTGCAGGGTCCGCATATGGATGACCGATTCCACGTCCGGCTGGCTCTGCAGGGCGTCGACGATCCGTTGCTGCGTGTCAGACGACGCCGACTCGCCCAGCAGAAGGCTCTTGGTCTCGATCGCCAGGATGATCGCGATCAGGACGAGCAGGACACCGATGCTGACGGTGCCTATTCCGTCCCACACCGCGTCGCCGGTGAGAGTCGAGAGCCCCACCCCGATCAGTGCCAGAATCAGGCCGACCTGCGCGCCGAAGTCCTCCAGGAGCACCACTGGAAGCTCGGGAGCCTTGGCGTGCCGGATGAACTGGATCCAGGACTGGTTGCCACGCACTTTGTTCGACTCGACGATCGCGGTTCGGAACGAGTAGGCCTCCAGCCCGATGGCCACGACCAGTACGCCGATCGCGATCTGCGGCGAGACGAGCGCCTCGGGGTGGGTGATCTTGTGGTAGCCCTCGTACAGAGCGAAGAGTCCGCCCACCGAGAACAGCACGATCGAGACGATGAATGCATAGATGTAGCGCTCCCGGCCGTACCCGAACGGGTGCTCTGCGGTTGCCTGACGGGTGGAACGCTTCCCGCCGAGCAGCAGCAGGGCCTGGTTTCCCGAGTCAGCAACGGAGTGGACCGACTCGGCGAGCATGGACGAGGATCCGGTGAGCAGGAACGCAACGAACTTCGAGATCGCGATCCCGATATTGGCCACCAGGGCCGCGATGATCGCCTTCGTGCCGCCACCTGTACTCATCTGCTGGCCTCCAGATCGCCGGCGAGGGAAACTTCCGACGAGGCCCCCCTGGGTGACGTCGCGGGACTCATCTGCTGGCCTCCAGATCGCCGCCGAGGGAAACTTCCGACGAGACCCCCCTGGGTGACGTCGCGGGACTCATCTGCTGGCCTCCAGATCGCCGGCGAGGGAAACATAGGCCGCGGCGAAGTCGACCATGCCGATAAGTTCGGCCAGTTCCCGGATGGGTTGCTCGGCCGCCTGTTGACTCATCGGGAGCAAGACACTTGTCACCACGTGGCTGGCATCGGCCAACTCCCGCAGATCGCTCATCGCCGAGGCGGCATCACCTGACGAGCTGTCGGTGACGCAGACCATCCGCAGCTCCCGGTGACCGTCCTCCGTGCGGTCCCGAAAGAAGTCGTCATCGGCCCCGCCACGGAACGGACCGGACAGGACGCGACGTGCCGGGACTGCCTGCTCGGGAAGCCGGAAGTGCGCGACCGGAAGCCCGGCGAGGACAGCCAGCTGATCGACGGCGCGACTGGCGGCGACGCCGGCCACCGATCCCTGTGAGACCAGCATCGGCAGTGAATCGAGCAGTTCCAAGGCCAAAGTCTTGGCCGGATTGGCGAACGACTCCTGATTCGGCCCACAGCGCAGCGCTGACTCATCCAACAGATCGGCCACGGTCTCGGGCTCCCAGACCGCATTGGGCAAGACGCCGGTGACACCGGCGACGAGCAGCGCTGGTGTCATCAGCGACCACAGGGAGGCCTGTTGCTCGCGACTACCGGGCAAGGCGACATACGGTGCCCGAGCTTGGGCGCATCGAGCGTGCAGTGGTGCGTCGGCGGCCCCCACCCCAGCCAGCGCACAACCTCGGCGAGCGGCCTCGTCGGCAGCTGTCAGCGCATAGGCCCCGGCACCGGTTCGGCTCAACACCAGCACCAGATCGGCCGCCGTCACCCAGACGGGGATCTCCGGTCCCGGCACGTGCACTACCCAGACCGGGCAGTCAGATCCGGCCAGCGCCCGAAGGGCCGAACCGACAATCGCTCCCTCACGGCGGCCGACCACCACGAGTGCTCGGGGGCGGCCGGCATCGGCCAACGAGGACACGACTGCCTCCTCCACCAGCCGCGCAGTCTCGCGGACCTGCGCGCCGGCGCTTGCCACCGCACGCAGCAGCCGTCGACGGTCGCGCTCGACCAGCCGAGCCGGAGAGTCGAAGAGTTCGTCGACCGAGCTTGGCATGGACATCAGCGGTCAGCCGGCACGATGTCGTGCCTCATCGAGCAGCAGGACGGGGATGCCGTCCCGGATGGGGAAGGCTCGATCGCATTCGGTGCACAGCAATTCCGAACCCATCGGATCAAGCTCCAAGGGGGCGTGATGCTCGGCAGGGCAGGCTAGGATGGCGAGCAGTGCCGGATCGATTCCCGCCGGCACTCTGTCAGACGGATTGGTCACGAACCATCTCCAATAACTCGTCACGAAGTCGCTCCATCTGCGCGCGCTCGGAGGCTTCCACGTTGAGCCTCAGGAGTGGCTCTGTGTTGGAGGCGCGGAGGTTGAACCAGCTTCGGTCAGGCAGGGTGATGGTGAGGCCGTCGAGCCTGTCGATATCCACACCCATCCGGTCGACGAAACTCTTCTCGACCGCCCGGGAGGTGGCTATCGGATCCTGGACTGTTGAGTTGATCTCGCCGGAACCCACGTAGCGCTCGTAGGCGCTGGCCAGCGCGGAAAGTGGTGTGGACTGTTCGCCGAGTGCGGCCAGCACGTGCATGGCGGCAAGCATGCCCGTGTCGGCGCGCCAAAATTCTGAGAAATAGTAGTGCGCGGAGTGCTCGCCACCGAATATCGCCTTCGTACGAGCCATCTCAGCCTTGATGTAGGAGTGCCCGACGCGGGTACGGACGGGCCGTCCCCCGTGCTCAGCCACGATTTCCGGTACGGCTCGGGAAGTGATCACATTGTGGAGGATGACCCCGCCAGGGTTCTTGGCGAGCTCGCGCACGGCGACGAGCGCGGTGACCGCCGACGGCGACACGGGTTCCCCACGTTCATCGATCACGAAGCAGCGGTCGGCGTCCCCGTCGAAGGCCAACCCGAGATCTGCTCCCACGGCGCGGACCTTGGCCTGGAGGTCGACGAGGTTCGCCGGGTCCAACGGGTTCGCCTCATGATTCGGGAAGGCGCCGTCGAGTTCGAAGTACATCGGGACGATCGTCAGCGGGAGTTCTGACAGGACCGCCGGGACGGTGTGCCCGGCCATGCCGTTGCCGGCGTCGATGACAACCGTGAGCGGCCGGACGCCGCGGAGATCCACCAATCCGCGCAGGAACGCCGCGTAGCCAGCGAGGATGTCCTGCGTTCCCGCTCGGCCCAGACGTGCGGCAGGCGGCAGTGGCGCCTCTTCGGCCAGCCGCCGGATCTCGAGCAGCCCGGTGTCCGCACCGATCGGCGTCGCTCCGGCTCGACACAGCTTGATCCCGTTGTACTGCGCAGGGTTGTGGCTGGCGGTGAACATCGCGCCGGGAAGGTCGAGGGAGCCCGAAGCGAAGTACAACATGTCGGTGGAACCCAGGCCCGCTTCCACAACATCCACGCCCTGGGTCAGCACTCCCTCGGCGAAGGCTCGGGACAGCGGCACCGAACTCTCGCGCATATCGTGCGCGGTCACCACCGCCGGTGCGTCCACCATTCGGGCGAAAGCCGCGCCCAGGTCGCGGGCGATGTCGGTATCGAAATCGTCGGGGACCACGCCGCGGATGTCGTAAGCCTTGACGATTCTGGACAGATCTCGCGTTTTCATGACGGTCGGCAGCCTAACCAGGCCCGGCGGTGAGCCGGTAAGCGCTGGCTCTCAGGACGGCGGACAGAACGGCGAACAGGTCACGGCAGGACCGGCACGGCGCGCAGATGGCCGCGTCGGCCGCTTGATGGCGGTACGTCAGGGATCGCCGGCGTCGGCCGCGCTGCCTCGCGAACGGCATCGGCCAGAGCCAACAGATCATCGGTGCTGGGCAGGATGGCGTCCGGGTCGACCTCGTGCCTGACCACCTCCCACCCGCGGGGTGCGGTCAGCCGCTGCCCGTGTGCCTCACACAGGTCGTAGCTGTGCGGTTCGGAGAAGGAGGCCAGCGGGCCGACAACGGCGGTCGAGTCGGCATAGACATAGGTCAGTGTCGCCACAGCCGCGTTGGCGCACGCGCTGCGCGAGCACTTCCGTGTCTGCTGCCTCACAGGTCGCGACGTTATCCGGACTTCGGCATTCGCCGGGTGAGGCGCACCGGCGCAGTCGATCCGCGCTGAGTCGGCCCGCCCGGGCCTAGGCTCCCACCCGTGAGCAGGCAGCGAGGAGCGGGACGTTCATGAGCCGCATCAGGCCAGAGCGCAGTCGGGCACGGGACCGTCGGGGCCGTGGACTGCGCGGACGGCTCGTACCGCACACGGTCCCGCTTGCACGCTCGCGGGCTGCTCAGTTCGATGATCTGGTACTCGACACCGTCGAGGACCTGGAGTTGCGCTGGCGGCGAGAACTCGACGGGGTGGAGTTCGCCGTGGAGGACGTGCCCTATCTGACGACAGCGAGTCCGGACGAACTCATCCACGGCAGTGACGTCCTCGAGGACGGAAACGTCCCGCTGGCCAGACTGCTTCCCGCGAGGTTGTCGGAGTCCGGTCACCGGCTGCCCGCTCGGATCGTGCTCTATCGCCGACCGCTGGAGATCCGGGCCAGGGACCGTAGCGACCTGGCAGACCTCGTCCACGAGGTGGTCGTCGACCAGGTTGCCGTCCTGCTCGGCCGCGATCCGGACGACATCGATCCAGGCGGCTGACTCCGCGGGCCAGCTGCTCCCGAGGAAGGAACTGTCTCTCAGCCTGCGCGGTGACGCAGCTTGCGGCGCTCCCTTTCCGACAGTCCGCCCCAGATACCGAACCGCTCGTCGTGGGCCAGGGCGTACTCCAGGCACTCGGCGCGCACCTCACAACCGGTGCAGATCTTCTTCGCCTCGCGCGTCGAACCGCCCTTCTCCGGGAAGAATGCCTCGGGATCGGTCTGCGAGCACAGCGCCCTCTGCTGCCAATCGCGTTCGACTTCCTGACCCCACGGATCGTTGGCATAGACATCGACCCCGAATGGATCTGCCGCTGCCCGATCACTGGGCAGCCAGTCCTTTCCGAATCCATCGGCGGCGGTGCCTACCCCCCCGAAATCTCCGTAGAGGTCTGATTCTCTGCTGTCGGAGGACTGCCACCGGTGGGGTGACCTGCCACCGTCAGCTATCGCCACTACTTGTGCTTCGGCCATCACTGCCGCCTTAACTGTCTCGACCCGGCAGATAGTTGTCTGGTTGACAACTACTCACGCCGATGAAATTACACGCGTGTCGTTAGCCTCCCGTCAAGACCCCATCTGCTACCTGCGCGAGGCAACAGGCAAGGATGACCGGGTGCGCGTGGTGGTTCTGGCCGGTGGGGTGGGCGGGGCCAGGTTCCTGCGCGGCGTGCGCTCTGCCCTGCAAGATGCTGCCGCCCAAGAGAATCCAGCCACGGAACACCAGATTCAGGTGGTCGCGAACACCGGGGATGACCTCACGGTTCATGGTCTTCGGGTGTGTCCGGATCTGGACACAATTATGTACACGCTGGGCGACGGGATCGACACCGAGCGTGGCTGGGGGCGGCGCGACGAGACTTGGCGGGCCAAGGACGAGCTCGCCGCGTACGGCGCAGAGCCCTCGTGGTTCGGCATCGGGGACCGCGACATCGCCACCCACCTGATTCGCACCCGGATGCTGGACGCCGGATTTCCCCTCTCGGCGGTGACCGTTGCGTTGTGCCAGCGCTGGCAGCACAGCACAGCTGGCGTCCAGGTGGATCTTCTCCCGATGAGCGATCAACGAGTCGAGACCCACGTGGTCTGCCAGATCGACGGAGTACGGGCCGTGGTGCACTTCCAGGAGTGGTGGATCGCTCATCATGCACAACCGCCGGTGGAGGAGTTCGTGTTCGTCGGCCTGGATCAGGCAAGCCCTGCACCCGGTGTCCTGGCCGCCATTGCCGAGGCAGACGCCGTGCTGTTGGCTCCGAGCAATCCGGTGGTGAGCATCGGACCGATCCTTGCCCTACCGGGAGTCCGGGAGGCGCTTCGGGACAGCGCTGCCCGGGTCGTAGGCCTCTCGCCCGTCATTGGGGGGGCCGTCGTTCGGGGGATGGCCGACAAGTGCCTACCGGTTCTGGGCGTCGCCGTCAGCGCGGAGGGCGTGGGGAAGCACTACGGGTCTGCTCGGGCCGACGGCCTTTTGGACGGTTGGCTCGTGCACGACACCGACGTTGCCGACGTGCCCGGGGTCGAAGTCCGCCGGGTGCCGTTGCTCATGCACAGTCCAGATGCGACCGCCGCGATGGCCCGGGCCGCTCTCGAACTTTGCCGCCGTGGCTGATCCGATCGCCCCCGACCCGATCACCGGTCAAGTACAGATCCTGCCGATCACCGGTCTGCCGGAGTTTCGCCCCGGCGATGACCTTGCCGGTTTGCTCTGCGACGCGGCCCCGTGGATGCGCGACGGCGACATCTTGGTGGTGACCTCCAAAGCTGTGTCCAAGGTCGAGGGCCGTCTCGTCGGGGCGCCCAGCGATCCGGCCGGTAGACAACGTGCGCGCATGGCGGCGATCGAAGCGGAAACGGCGCGGGTGGTGGCACACCGCGGCGACACCCGGATCGTGGTGACCCACCACGGGTGGGTGATGGCTGCCGCGGGTGTGGACGCCTCGAACGTCGCTGCGGGCGAACTTGCTCTGCTGCCTTTAGACGCCGACGCCTCGGCACGCAGACTGCGTCAGGCGATCAGCGATCGAGCCGGAATCCTGCTGGCCGTCGTCATCAGTGACACAAATGGGCGGACCTGGCGACGCGGGCTCACCGACGTAGCCATCGGCGTCGCGGGCATGGCTGCGGTCACAGACCTGCGCGGCCAACCGGACGCCAGCGGAGTGCCGCTGGAGATCACTGAGATCGCCGTGGCCGATGAGGTGGCAGCGGCGGCCGATCTGGTGAAGGGAAAGCTGTCCGGGGTGCCGGCGGCAATCCTGCGAGGACTGGAGGTGCCCGGTGACGACGGCCTGGGGTCGGCAACGTTGCGCCGTCCCATCGCCGAGGACATGTTCCCCCTGGGCACCCGAGATGTGGTCCCGAGCTGGCGGCCCGCGACGGCCTTCGGAAGGGGCGCCGTCCCGGACGCGGTTGTCCGAAGTGCCATTGAGATTGCAGTGCGGGCATCCGGCCTCAGCGACAGCCTGGAGCTGTTACCCGCCAATCCGTTCGGCCCGGTGACCGACGCCGAAGAGCTTCCTGCGGAGCGTTTGCTCCGTCAGGCAACCGCCGTCATCGTGCCGATCCGATCCGAGGCCACCGAGGGTGAGGCCGGCACCCGGCTGGGAATGGCCATCGCAGCCCTGCTGATTCAGTTGCACGCCGAGGGCCTGGCCGCTACCTGGCTACCGCCGAGCCAGCTCGACGCGCTGGGCAACGCTGGACTCGACACTGTCCGAGGACCGGCTGGCGATCGTTCACACGGTGTGGTCGTGGTCGGTCAGATAGACCGGTAGTTGCGCACCGGTGCCCGTGGCCCGTGGCGGGGCGGCCGGGGGCCGCCGCACTCGATCAGCCGTACGACGCGTTGCCGGTGCGGACGGAACTGTTCGAGCAGCTCCAACATGCGTGCGTCGTCAATCCGTTCGCCGATCAGCGCCGAGCCCACCAGGGACGGCGTGTGGTAGTCCCCGATAGAAACCGCATCCGGGTCTCCTACGGCGCGCTGCATGGTCTCGGCCGCGGTCCAGATCCCGATGCCGGGCACGACCTGCAGCCTGCCCGCCGCATCGTGTGATGACATCTCCACGGCAGCTTCGAGGCGTCCGGCCACGGTGGCCGCCGCGCGCAGACTACGGCGCCGCTGCCCGTCGAGGCCGCAGCGGTGCCACTGCCAGTCGGTGAGCTCCAGGAGCGCTTCTGGAGTCGGTGGGACGCGCATCCGTTCACCGGCCGGGCCGGGTGCCGGCGCGCCCGCGGTGAGCAGCAGTGAACGCCACGCCTGATGAGCCTCGGCGCTGGTGACCTTCTGCTCGATGATCGCGGCGACGAGGGTGTCCCAGACCCGATTGGTTCGTCCCAGCCGAAGCCCGGGAAACCGGCGATCCAGGCGCAGCACGATCGGGTCGGTGGGCCGGAAGTCAGACCGGTCGTCGTGGGCACCCAACCACCCCGGGACGGAGTCCATGACCCAGTCAGACCCTGGTCCCCAGGCAGCGTGGTGGACGCCCTCCCGGTCGATCCGGATGGCCACAGTGGCCGGGCCCTCCGGTGTGGTGGTCGTCCGCCACCAGACACCGTGGGAATCCCTCCGAAAGGAGGGATCTGCGCCGCCGTGTCGAAGCGGGCCCAGCGTGCGAGCGGCATCGACCGGCCAGTCGGGCTGCCACGTTCCTTCGTGCATTCGGTTCTCCGCTACTTCGGAGGCATCCGCAGCGCGGCGTCCATCCGGACCGTCTCGCCATTGAGATAGGGGTGCTCGAGCAGGAAGACCGCGAGGCTGGCGTAGTCGGCTGGTGTGCCCAGGCGCTTCGGGAAGGGCACGCCTGCGGCCAGGGCCGCCCGGGTCTCATCGGGCAGCCCGGCGAGCATCGGGGTATCGATGATGCCGGGTGCGATCGTGTTGACGCGGACACCGATGCTGGACAGGTCCCGAGCGGCGGGCAACGTCATGCCGGCCACCGCCGCCTTGGATGCGGCGTAGGCGATCTGACCGATCTGGCCGTCGAATGCTGCGATCGAGGCGGTGTTCACGATCGCACCGCGCTCTCCCTGCTCGTCGGGATCGTTGCTCGCCATTGCGGATGCGGCCAGGCGCAACACGTTGAAAGTTCCCACCAGGTTGATGCCGATCACGGTCTTGAACATGTCCAGGTTGTGAGCAGTGCCATCCCGTGCCAGCACCCTGGCCGCCCAGCCGACGCCGGCGCAGTTCACCGCTACCCGGAGCGCTCGACCCTTACCGGTCGCATCGGCTATCGCAGCTTGGACCTGTTCTTCGTCGGTCACATCGGTTGTGACGTAGCTGGTGAGACCGCCCAGTTGGGCGACCAGAGCCGCAGCCTTGTCCTCCTGCAGGTCGAGGATGGTCACCGCCGCGCCCTTGGCGCTCAGCGCGCGGGTCGTCGCCTCGCCGAGACCGGAGGCTCCGCCGGTGACGACGGCCGCGACATCGGCCAGCTGCATATGTGCTCCTTTGAAGGGATGAGTCTTCCTCGCGCCGCGACAGTATCCAGGCTTGCGCGGGCTCAGAGCAGACTGGCGTGCCCCTCGCGCCGTGCCTGCTCGACCAACGCCTTGACCTCCTGGGCTCGCTCGCGGGGGCAGATGAGCAGCACGTCCTCGGTGTCCACGACGGCCAGCCCACTGACTCCGAGCAGGGCCACCGTTCGGCCGGATCCGGTGAGGACGACACAGTCAGCGGAGCCCCGGGAGACCAGGCCGCCGCCGCCGAAGCGGGCATGGCCGTCGGAGTCAGTGTCTGCCACCGTGCCCAGCGTGTGCCAATCACCGATGTCGGCCCAACCGATGTCGGCGGGCACGGTTGCCACCATTCCCCTTGCACCCGCGGGCTGCATCAGACCGTGGTCGATACTGATTTTCTGCAGAGCCGACCATTCCTGCTCGATATCGCAGCCGGGAGCCGACGCCCAGCGCGGCGCCAACGCCATGACTCCGGCATGCAGCTGGGGGAGCTCGATGGCCAACTGCTCCAGGAACACGTCCACCCGCCAGCAGAACATTCCGGCGTTCCAGAGATAGTCCCCCGAGGCGAGATAGGCCGCAGCGGTGGCAGGGTCGGGCTTCTCGCGGAACTGGACCACCTTGCGGGCCGCACCGATGCCCATCGAGTCCCCCAGCTGCAGGTATCCGTATCCGGTCTCGGGGCTGTTCGGACTGATCCCGATGGTGACGAGCAGCCCGCTGGAGGCGACCTCGATCGCAGTCGCCAACGCGTCGTGGAACGCGCCGAGATCGCCGACCAGTTGGTCGGCGTGACAGGAGACCATCACCGCCTCGGGATCCCGCAGGAAGACCAGTGCTGCGGCCAGGGCGATCGCCGGTCCCGACTCCCGTGGGACGGGTTCGGCTACCAGGTTTTCTGGTGGCAGCGTGGGCAGTTGGTCGGCGACGGCAGCGGCATGCAACACCCCGGTGACAACGAGGATCCGATCGATGTCGACCAAGGGCGAGAACCTGTCGACGGTGGCCTGCAGGAGGCTGCGATCGCCTTGGCCGGAAAGCGCATGAAGGAACTTGGGTGAGCCGGCCCGCGAGAGCGGCCAGAGCCTCAGGCCGCTTCCACCGGCCGGAACGACGCCGAACACTGACCGGGTGGGCGTCGACTCGGTGGACTCCATCACCCGGCCAGCCTAGGCAGCAGGGAACAGGAACTCGTGCAGGGAGCTGTCCCTCGAGCGTGGTGCGGGACTGGATGGGCCGATCATCTGCCTCAATGCCCGCCGGGCGGGCCGACCGGCGCGGGTACGCTCGACCAAGTGACTGACGGCTACGAGGGTGACCGCCGACTACCGCCTCACTTGGATCCTCGCTCCGGCCGCCGGTCCACGCCACGCTCCCCTCGTGCCCGTGCGGACAATTCGGCAGGACCGGGACGCGGCGGGCAGGCGCCGGGTCGCAAGCGGCGCAGCGGGCTGTTTCTCGGCGCTCGGCTGGTCGCGGGTCTGCTCTCGCTGACGCTGCTGGGAGCAAGCGGCTGGGGGTGGTACCTGACCCAGGTTGCCGAACAGAATCTCCTGCGTCAGGACGTCATTCCGGGCGAGGGCAATGACAACCTCGGCGGCGGCAATGACGACGCCATGAACATCCTGATCGTCGGCAACGACAACCGAACGAACCTCACCCCCGAGCAGCTCGCCGAATTCGGTCTGAGCCTCGAGCCAGGAATGAACACCGACACGATGATCCTGCTGCACGTGCCGGCTGACGGCACTCGCGCCTCGTTCGTGTCCTTCCCCCGGGACAGCTATGTCGACATTCCCGGGTACGGAAAGGGGAAGCTCAACGCCGCCTTCGCCTATGGCTTCACCCAGGATGCGCCCGACGGCAGCACCGACGAGCAGCGGGCCGCTTTCGGTGCCACGAAACTGATCCAGACGATCAGCTCGATCAGCGGTGTGGCGATCGACCACTACGTCTCGGTCGACCTGCTCGGTTTCGTCCTGCTGACCGACATCGTCGGCGGCGTCCCGGTCAACCTCTGCGAGGCCCAGCAGGAGGAGAAGTCCGGCATCAACCTTCCCGCAGGCGCGCAGGAGATCAGCGGCGGTCAGGCCTTGGCCTTCGTTCGGCAGCGCGACGGCCTGCCCGGCGGCGACCTGGACCGCATCGTCCGCCAGCAGGTGTTCATCGGCGGGATGGTCAGCAAGCTGCTCTCCCAGGAGGTCTTCTTCGACCTCGGTCTGCAGCGCAGGCTGGTCGAAGCCGCCTCGCAAGCCCTCACCGTCGACAATGACCTAGACCTCTTCGGGCTGGCCGAGCAGATGCAGGCAGTCACTGCCGGCACCGTGAACTTCCAGACGATGCCCAATCTGGGCGTTGGGACCGAGGATGGATTGTCCATCGTCATTCCTGAGGAGCGTGAGGTGCTGTTCGACTTCTTCGCCAATCTGACCGCAGATGCAGGGCCGGAGGCGGCGCCGGCCCCCGAGACCGTGGACCCCGGCGAAGTCGACGTCGCGGTCTTCAACGGCTCGGGAACCGGTGGAATCGCGGCGCAGACCCAGAGCGAATTGGAAACCGCAGGCTTCGTGGTGATCTCCACCGGCAACGCCGACAGCAGCGACTACACCCAGACCGAGATCCGCTACGCCGAAGGCCAGGAGAGCGAGGCGGCGACCTTGGCTGTGGCGATCCCCGGTGCGGCGCTTCGGCTGGATCCGACCGTGGAGGGCACCGAGGTCCAACTCGTGCTGGGCTCGGACTTCAACGGGATAGGTCAAGATGTCGACCCGGCCGATGTCCCCGCTGAGCAGGAAGTTCCGCGTACCGCCGCCGACACCGCATGCATCAACTGAGCTGTGCATCATCTGAGGACAGACCGGCGATGATCGCCTCGGAACTGTTCGCTGCTCGGCTCGCTCAGGATGCAACCGGACCCCTGATCACCTATTACGACGACGCCAGCGGGGAGCGGACCGAGGTCTCGGCCAGCACCTTGGACAATTGGGTGGCCAAGACCGCGAACCTGCTCACCGACGGTCTGGGTTTGGACATGGGATCCCGGATCGCGGTGATCGCGCCGCCGCATTGGCAGACCGCCGGGATTCTGTTGGGCGCCTGGGCCGCTGGTCATCACGTGGTGGACTTTCCCGACGTCGACTCTCCAGCCCAGCCTGAGGCGGTGTTCTGTACCGAGGCCGACCTCGCCTCCTACTCCGACATCGGCTGCGACGTGGTCGGACTGACGCTGCGCCCGTTCGGCACCGGCCTGACCCGGCAGTGGCCGGGGGTCGTCGACTACGCCCAAGAGATCGGTGGGTATGGCGATCAGTTCCGACCCGTGACCCGGACACCATCCGCAGCGCCCGCCCTGACTGCGGGCACCCTCGAGCTGAGCCATGAGGGACTAGCCGAGTCAGCCGTGGCACTGGCCGAGCGCCTGGGTTTGAGCGCCGGCGGCCGGATCATGGTCACCCGTGAGCTCGCTGTGTCCGCCGGGCCGGTGGCCTGGCTTCTGGCGCCCCTGGCCGCGGAGAACAGCATCGTTCTGATCAGCACTGCGACCGACACCGACCCAACTCGCCTCGCGGCCAGGGCAGCCTCGGAGAAGGTCACAGCTACCCTCGGCATCGAGCTCGCCGGCATCTCAGCCCTGGGTGGCTGACCGGTCTCCTGCGGGATGGGGTGGAAATGGACAAGGTCATTGCCACAGCTGCCGGCGCAGTAGCTGACATCGCGTCCGGTTCGAGCCTGGCCGTTGGTGGCTTCGGTTTGTGCGGGGTGCCGATCTCCCTGATCAATGCCTTGTACGAGCAGGGTGCCACCGACTTCGAGACCTACTCCAACAATTGTGGGGTCGACGGCTGGGGGCTCGGGACGTTGCTTGCCGCGCATCGCATTCGCCGTACGGTCAGTTCCTACGTCGGGGAGAACAAGGAGTTCGCGCGCCAGTTCCTCGCCGGCGAACTCGAGGTGGAGCTGACCCCGCAGGGAACTCTGGCCGAGCGCCTGCGCGCGGGCGGCTGCGGCATCCCGGCCTTTTTCACCCCCACGGGGGTCGGCACCCAGATCGCTGACGGCGGGGTGCCGATGCGCTACAACGCCGACGGCACGGTGGGGCTGTCCAGTCCGCCGCGGGAGGTTCGTGAGTTCGATGGGCAGACCTACACGATGGAACGTGCGCTGATCGCGGACTACGGATTGGTGCGCGCCTGGAAGGGCGATCGGCACGGCAATCTTGTCTACCGCGAGTCGGCGGGCAACTTCAACAATCTGTGCGCGATGTCTGGCCGGGTCACGATCGCCGAGGTCGAGGTTCTGGTCGAGCCGGGCGAGATCAAGCCGGAGACCGTGCACACTCCCGGTGTCTTCGTGCAGCGGGTGGTGCAGGTCAGCTCGGAGGACAAGCCGATCGAGCGACGAACGGTACGACCCCGCCCAGGCGCGACAGGCGACGCCGTGGACGGCGCGTCCTGATGGCGTTGACCCGTATCGAACTCGCCGCCCGCGTCGCCGCCGACCTCGAGGACGGGCAGTACGTCAACCTCGGCATCGGGATGCCCACGCTGGTCCCCAACTACATCCCCGAAGGCGTGCACGTCGTGCTGCAGAGCGAGAACGGGATCCTCGGCGTCGGGCCGTATCCCTTCGAGGGCGACGAGGACCCGGACCTGATCAACGCGGGCAAAGAAACGGTGACGCTCCTCCCGGGCGCGGCCTTCTTCGACTCGGCCCTGAGCTTCGGCATGATCCGCGGCGGGCACATCGACGTCGCGATCCTCGGCGCCATGCAGGTCAGCCGGACCGGCGACCTTTCCAACTGGATGATCCCCGGCAAGATGGTCAAGGGCATGGGCGGCGCGATGGATCTGGTCCACGGCGCCCGCCGGGTCCTGGTGATGATGGAACACGTTGCCCGCGACGGCTCCCCAAAGATCCTGAACGAATGCACCCTCCCCTACACCGGGCGCGGCTGCGTCGACCGGATCATCACCGACCTTGCCGTGATGGACGTTGAAGAAGAGGGACTGGTGCTGCGCGAGACTGCGCCCGGCGTCAGCGCCGACGACGTCGTTCACGCCACCCACGCGGAACTCATCGTTCATGGCACGCCCCCCGAGATGACCATCCCGGCGCAGGCGGAGTAACCGGCAGGCTCCAAAGGTCCCCGACCGAACCGACCCCTGGCGATTTGGACGTAAACCGCCAGGGTCGCAACCGACCCCTGGCGATTTGGACGTAAACGGCCAGCTGTGGACGGCCGGAGCGGCTAGTTCGCAAAGCAAGGCAGCATTTCGCGATGCGCGACTTTGCCGTCGATCGGCCATCGGTGGTGCCGGAGCACCTTCGTCAACAGATCTTTCGCGGCTCGGATGCAGTTGCTGAGGGACTGATCAGTTCCAGTCGGCTACGCAGGGAATATCAACGGGTCCTTCATGGCATCTACGTTCCCGTAGGAAACCCGATCGATCATGGGGTGCGGACGCTCGCGGCATTGTTGCCGACGTCTGAGACGGCCGTCCTGACCGCACATTCTGCGGCTTGGTGGTACGGCGTGGCATATGCCGAGCCCGCCGATCCGGTCATCCTGATCCTGCCCTGTGACCTACAGATCAAAGGGGCTCGCGGGGTCAGGGTTCATGTCTCGAACCTCACCGATTCTGAGATTGGGCTCGTCGACGGTTTGCGCCTGGCCTCACCGATCAGGGCTGCCTGGGACGCTGCGACGCTCACCTCCCCCCGTGCAGCCCTCGCGACCATCGACGGGCTACTTCGCAGAAGGCTGTTGACAGAGCGACAACTGCTACGGGAGCTGACTGTCCGCGCGGGAACGTGGGGCGTAGCCCGCGCGCGAGCAGTATTTGAACTAGCCGATGGCTTGAGCGAATCTCCCGCGGAAAGCTGGACTCGATGGCTGTTGCACCACTCGACGATCCCCCCTGCAACCCTCGAATTCGAAGTCCTCGATGAAAACGGCGGCTTCATAGCTCGCGTCGATTTCGCGTGGCCAGCCAAGAGGGTGGCACTGGAGTACGACGGTGCCTATCACGCAGATCCGAAGCAACGGGCGATCGATCAACGTAGGGATTCCGCCCTCGCCGGGTTGGGCTGGAAGGTGCTGCACATGACGTCAAGCGACCTTCATGATCCCAGCCGAGTGCTGGCCGAGCTTCGTGGACTGCTGGCGGGCTGAGGGCATCGCGCACCATCTGCCAGCTCCAGCGCACCTGCTGCTTTGGCGGTTTGGACGTAAACCGCCAAGAGTCTCGGGAGGAGCCCGGTCGGCCCTTAGCGGAGCAGGTTGCGCGCCATCACCACTCGCTGAATCTGATTCGTGCCCTCGTAGATCTGGGTGATCTTGGCGTCGCGCATCATCCGCTCGACCGGGAAATCCTTGGTGTATCCGGCTCCCCCGAACAGCTGCACGGCATCGGTGGTCACCTTCATCGCCACGTCGGAGGCGAAGCACTTGCTAGCCGCGGCGAGAATGCCTACATCGCCGCCGCTCTCTGCCGTTGCGGCCGCCGTGTACACCAGATGCCGGGCTGCCTCGATCTGCATCGCCATGTCCGCGAGCATGAACTGAACGCCCTGGAACTCGGCGACTGCCTTGCCGAACTGCCGACGGTCTTTGACGTACCCGACGGCGGCGTCCAGAGCACCCTGGGCGATACCGACGGCCTGCGCCCCGATAGTCGGTCGGGTCTGGTCGAGGGTCTTCAAGGCGGTCTTGAAGCCGGTGCCGGGCTCGCCGATGATCCGGTCCAGCGGGATGGCGCAGTCAGTCAGATAGATCTCGCAGGTAGGTGAGCCCTTGATCCCCATCTTGCGTTCCTTCGGGCCCACCGCGAACCCGGGATCGTCGGCGTTGACGACGAAGGCCGATATGCCGTTGGATCCCTTGCTTGCGTCGGTGACTGCCATGACCGTGTACCACTGGGAGATCCCGGCATTGGTGATCCATGCCTTGGTCCCGTTGAGCACCCAGGAATCGCCGTCCTGAACTGCGCGCGCCCTCATGGCCGCTGCATCTGAGCCTGCCTCGCGCTCGGACAGCGCGTAGGAGAACATGTGCTCGCCGGAGGCCACTCCGGCCAGGACCTGCTTCTTCAGCTCCTCACTACCGGAGATCAGAACGGGGGTCGTGCCGAGTTTGTTGACACCGGGGATGAGCGAGGAGCAGGCGCAGACCCGCGCCACCTCCTCGATCACGATGCAGGTCGAGATGGCATCCGCGCCGGCCCCGCCGTAGGCCTCGGGCAGGTGTACGGAGTGGAAACCCGCTCGGGTCAGGGCGTCGCGTGCCTCCACCGGAAAGCGACTGTGCTCGTCTACGTCGGCGGCGTGCGGCGCGATCTGTCCCTCGGCGATGGCGCGTACGGCCTGGCGCACCATTTCATGCTCGTCACTGAGCTGATAGCCCGCTCGCGGGATGGTCGTGGTCACCTATCGAGGCTAACCCAGGCTTTTCCGCCGCGCTTGACTGTGGCTCTGTTGGAGCTTTGCGTCCTTGTCCTGCACCGTATCTGCGAGTCTGTCTGCCGCCAGCTCCAGCGCACGGCGAAGGTCAGCATTCGAGCCGGCGAGGATCCGTACGGCCAGCAGCCCGGCGTTGTGCGCCGCACCGATCCCCACCGTCGCCACGGGTACCCCCGCGGGCATTTGCACGATGGACAGCAGCGAGTCCAAGCCGTCGAGCCGTGCGAGCGGGACCGGCACCCCGACGACCGGAAGAGTGGTGGCCGAGGCCACCATTCCGGGCAGGTGCGCGGCCCCCCCGGCGCCGGCGATGATCACCCTGAGGCCGCGCTCGACGGCGGAGGATGCGTAGTCGAGCATCTGCTGCGGAGTCCGGTGCGCGGACACCACGCGTACCTCGTATCCGACGCCGTAGTCGGCCAGGACATCTGCCGCCGCGCTCATCACAGTCCAGTCGGAGTCGCTGCCCATGATCAGACCGACGACGACGTCTCGGTGCGGGTACTCGACGGGCTCATCCATGGTGTCCTCCTTCGCGCAGGTACGCAGCTGCAGATCCGGCGCGTTCCCGCACCTCGGCGAGATCGTCGCCCAGGGCGGTCACGTGGCCGAGTTTGCGACCCTCCCGGGGGGTCTTGCCGTACAGGTGCAGCTTCACATCCGGCCATCTCGCCATCACATGGTGCACCCGCTCGTCGATTCCCATCGCGCCGTCCGAGCCGCCGATCACGTTGGCCATGACCACCCACGGCGCGGTCATGGAAGTCGTACCAAGGGGATAGTCGAGCACCGCCCTGAGGTGCTGTTCGAATTGGCTCGTACGCGCGCCCTCGATCGTCCAATGTCCACTGTTGTGCGGGCGCATCGCCAACTCGTTGACCAGCAGTCCAGCCGCGGTCTCGAACAGTTCGACCGCCATGACCCCGACGACCCCGAGTTGATCGGCCAGTCGCACCGCGAGGCTGGCCCCCTGGCCGGCCAACTCTTCTGACAGGCCGGGGGCTGGAGCGATCACTTCAACGCAGATCCCGTCCTGCTGGATCGTTTGCACGATCGGCCAGACCGAGACCTGACCGAACGGCGAGCGAGCCACCAGGGCGGCGAGTTCACGCACGATCGGGACCCGCTGCTCGACGATGTAGGAAAGGTCCGGTGAGAGGAGCTCCGTGGCCGCAGCGACGTCCGGCAGGAACCACACACCGCGTCCGTCGTAGCCACCTCGCGCAACCTTGACGACGAGCGGCCAACCGTGGGCCTCACCGAAATCCGCGACGTCGTCCACTGTGGACACAGCGGCCCAGGGTGGACCAGGGACACCGGCCCTGGTCAGCGCGGCTCGCATCACACCCTTGTCCTGAGCGTGGACGAGCGCATCGGCGCCCGGATGGACGGTGTGCCCGGCGGAAGCCAGTGACCGAATGAGCTCGGGGGGCACATGCTCATGGTCGAAGGTGAGGACATCGCAGCCGGCGGCGAAAGCCAGGACGTCCTCATAGGAGGTGTGCTCTCCGATCACGACGTCGGCGGCCACCAGCGCAGCACCGTCCTGCGGTGACTGGGCCAGCACCCGCAGCGACTGCCCCAGCGCGATCGCTGCCTGATGGGTCATCCGCGCCAACTGGCCCCCGCCGACCATGCCGACGACCGGCAGCCCGGTGCGCGAATCCACCGGGTCAGGCTAGTCAGCTTCCTCGCTCTGCACTGGCCTGAGCCAGATCCGAAACGGTGCGGCGTGTGCCACCGTAGTGGCGTGTCCTCCTTCCCTGCACCGTCGATCTACTTCGAAGACCTCGCTCCGGGACGGACCTTCGACCTCGGGACCCTGGTGGTCGACGAGACGGAGATGGTGGCCTTCGCCGAGCGGTTCGACCCGCAGTGGTATCACGTGGATCGGGCCCGAGCTGAGGGCTCCACGTGGGGCAGGCTCATCGCCAGCGGATTCTTCACGGTGAGCGCCCTCATGCGCATGTACGTCGACACGGTTCTGTTGCACGCGGCGGCTGACGCCTCTCCAGGCCTGGAGAATCTTCGCTGGTTCGCCCCGGTGTACGCCGGTGACGAGCTGACTGCGGTCCTGACTGTGACCGACGCCCAGCCCTCGACCAGATCAGCGGGGATCGGCACTGTCTTCCTGCAGTGGCAGATGCACCGGGATGGGCAACTCGTCCTACAGATGAGCGGTCGAGGCTGGTTCCTACGGCGTATCCCCCTTGCCGGGCCCTAGGCCAGCCGAGCGCCGCGAAGGGCTAGGTAGCGCTGTTCGGGGAGGCTCGCGGTCATCCGCGCCGCACTGAGATAGGCCACCCGGGCCGCGCGCGGCTCGCCGGCGAGTTCAAGGAGGTGCCCGCGAACCGCATCGAGGCGATGGGTGTGTCTCATCCGGTCGTCTGCGTCCAGCGTTCCCAGCAGCGCGAGGCCGGCACGCGGTCCGTCGACCATGGCCAGGGCAACCGCCCGATTGAGGGTGACCATCGGCCCCGGAGCGACGCGTTCGAGCACCTCGTAGAGCGCCAGGATCTGCGGCCAGTCGGTCTCCGCATCGCTGCCGGCCTCGTCGTGGACCGCGGCGATCGCTGCCTGCAACTGATACGGCCCGATGGGCGCCGTGCCGAGGGTCTGGGTGATGAGGGCCACCCCCTCTTCGATCTGGGCTGCGTTCCAGAGCTCGCGCTGCTGTTCGGCGAGGGGGATGAGGCAGCCGTCGGCGTCGGTCCGCGCTTCTCGTCGGGCATCGGTCAGCAGCAGCAGGGCAAGCAGCCCCGTGGTCTCGGCCTCCCCTGGCATCCGGTCGTGTACGAGCCGGGCTAGCCGGATCGCCTCGGTGGTCAGCTCGGCTCGGTGCAGCGAAGGTCCCGAACTGGTCGCGTAGCCCTCGTTGAAGACCAGATACAGCACGTGCAGGACGACGCGGAGACGGTCGGCGCGCTCATTGGCCGGAGGCAGCTCGAAGCTCAGCCCGGCGACCTTGATGCTCTGCTTTGCTCGACTGATCCGCTGGGCCATGGTGGCCTCGGGGACCAGGAAGGCTCGAGCGATCTCCGCGGTACTGAGGCCAGCGACCGCGCGCAGAGTCAGGGCCAGCTGTGACGGGGCCGACAGCGCGGGATGACAACAGAGGAAGAGCACGATCAGGGTGTCGTCCTGGCCGGACGGCTGCGCCGCCTCAGGTAGCTCCAGGGCCGCGGCGCTCTCCTCGCGCCGCTGCCGGGCGCTGTCACTTCGCCAGGAGTCGACCAGGCGACGGGAGGCGACAGTGATCAGCCAGGATCTCGGCTCCTCGGGGACGCCGTGGGCCGGCCACTGCACGGTCGCCGCCAGCAACGCCTCCTGTACGGCGTCCTCGCAGGCGTCGAACTGGCCGTGCCGCCGGACGAGTGCGCCGAGGACCTGCGGCGAAAGCTCTCGCAGCAGGTCCTCGGTAGGAGGGAGCCTCACACGTCCGGCGGCCCGTCCATGACCTGGCGCACCTCGACCTTGTTCGAATACGTGGCGATCTGACCTGCGAATTCGAGAATCCGAGCCTCGCTCTCGACGTCGAGGACCCAGTATCCGATCAGCGACTCCTTCGACTCGGCGAACGGTCCGTCGGTCGCGACGGGGAGGCCGTTCTCGAGGCTGACGACCTTCGCCGTACTGCCATCGGCGAGACCGGCTTGGAACACGAGTTCCCCCGACTCCCGCACGTCCTTGTCGATCTGGACCATGAACCTGATCATTTCTTGGATCCACTCCGGTGATGCGGATTCCATCATCGTTCCCGCGTCTCCGAACATCATGACCATGTACTTCATCGCTGTCTCCCTTGATTCGGCGCCCGGTCGTCGGGCGCTGTCCAATGGGTCGGAGCCGTCGGGTCGTTCTCGACATCCGGTCGTGGCAAACCGTAGGCGAACGCCCGGGCCGTGCCAGGCATGGCTCGTGAGATCGGGTCAGCCGGCCAACAACCCTGACCGGGCCTCGTCCCTGTCCGCGACGCGGTCCAGGGTTGAGCCATGGGAACTGGTGCGGATCTGGAGCTGCATCGGTATCCGGGTACGAAGTTCCTCGACGTGGCTGACGATGCCGACGACCCGGCCTCCTTGTCGAAGCTCGTCCAGGACGGTCATGACCGCGTCGAGTGAGTTCGGGTCCAGACTGCCGAATCCCTCGTCAACGAACAGGGTGTCCAACTCGATGCCCCCCGACTCCGCGGTGACGACGTCGGCCAGGCCGAGGGCCAACGCCAGTGAGGCCATGAAACTCTCGCCGCCGGACAGTGTCTTGGTCGGGCGCTGGGTGCCGGTGTGGCTGTCCAGGATGTCGACTGACAGGCCGCTGCGACGGTTGCCGCCACGCAGGTCATCGGAATGCACGAACCCGTAGCGGCCGCCAGACATCTGACCCAACCGGGCCGTCGCCGCGGTCGCGACCTGTTCGAGTCGAGCGGCAAGGACGTAGGAGCGCAGTCGCATCTTCTTGACGTTGGCCCCTCCACCGGCGACCAGTGCGGCCAGGGCGCCGGCCTGACCGCTGGTTTCGCGCACCGGGTCGCACTCGGCCAGGGCCTGATCGAGCAGCACCTGAAGCTCGCCGAGCTGGCCACGAATCGGTCTGGCCCGGCTGATCAGGGCAATCGCCCGGTTGCGGGCCTCCTCGGCGGCGCCGTGCTCACTGTCGAGGCGGGCACGCGCCGCACCCACCAGTACCGCCAGGTCCGTGACCAACGGGGTCGGGCACCAGTCCCCGTCCGACGGCTGTCCGGGTCCTGGCGAGGAGGGCAGGTTGGCGTCGGTCCGCTCTCCGGACTCTTCCAGAGCTGTTAGGGCACTGCGCAGCTCGTCGGCGGCGGCGATCAGCTCGGCGGCAGTTCCGGTCTGGCTGTCCTCCTGCTCTCGGATCGTGGCAACGAGCCGGAGCCGGCTCGCCTCGTCGAGCAGCGCGCGCTGTGCAGCCTGCGCCGAGGGGAACTTGCCACGCTGCAATCGGGTCCTCAGTTTCTGCCGGCAGATTGTCGCTGCTGCAACGGCCGAGGTGTGAGCGGAATCGGCCAGCACGACGCCCTCGGCTGCCTCGGCCAACGCACCCAGTCGTGCCTGCCGGGCGGCCAGGGACCGGTCCTGCCCCGTGGCCTTGTCCAGTCGCCGCCGACCGGCCCGGACGCTGGCGGCCAATGCCTTGGCGGTGGCACGGTCCCCGGCTTGCTGCTCGGTCAGCTGGGCGATCTGACTCACGACGTCGTCGCGACCGGCCACGAGCTGGCCATACTCAAGGAGCAGGCCCGGCAGTTGCTCGGCCGCTTCCCGAGCAGCGGTGTCGGCGGAGGCGGCGATCGCCACCTGTTTGCGCGCAGCCGACACCGTCACACCCGCGGCTGCCGAGATGCAGGCGTCCAGTTCCGCGCGTACCTCGGCGATGAAGGCCCCTGCGCGCTGGCTGGCCCGGTCGAGGACCTCGCACCGATCCGCTGACACTTTCTCGTCTGCCGCACTCACCGCCGAGCTCGCCTGGACGGCCGGCGCAGGATGCTCGTCGGAACCGCACACCGGGCAGGCCTGGCCGTGCACGAGTGCCGCGGCAAGCTCAGCGGCGATGCCCGCCAGCCGGGCCTCACGCAGAGCCAGCCACTCGGCCTTGGACTGCAGCGCCGCACCTTGGGCGATGAGAAATTCCGCCTGGGCCTCAGTCAGAACGTCGGTCAGCTCCGCTGCTCGGGTGGCTGCGGTGACCCTCGCCCGAGCCTGAGTCAGCGCGTTAGCGGTGTGCTGCTGGCCCGCCGCGGCCAGCCGGGCAGCATCCCGCCGCAGTTCGAGGGTGGCCAGGGCCGCCGGAACCTGGCTGTAGACGCTGCGGAGGTTCTCGAGACAGGCCTGCCGCTTAGCCTGTTCCTCGACAAGCTCCTGAAGGCTCTCCTCACCCGCCTCGACCTGGACCACCTCTGACTCCAGGTCGGTCAGCCGGGCAACGTCGTCCAGCAGGCTTCGGCTCCACAGCCGCAGGGCGGACTCGGGCGTGGCGCCGCTGGAACGTCCAGTGGTGGCATTGCGTCGAGCGACGAGTTCCAGGCGTTGTTCCTCGGCCCCGGTCGACGCGTGCAGACCGACCGGGCATTCGTTGCCGAGGTCGAGGGCGCTCAGTGCGGCGTAGGCGGCTTCCAAGTCGGCGGACAATTCCCGCACCTGGGTCGCAGCAGCGAGGTCTGCATCCAAGAAGGACCGAAGGGGTTCGGCGGCCATCGCATCAGCGAGTCGCGTCCTGGCCTGGGCCAGCTGGCCGGATCGAGCGTTGAGAAAGTCGCGCTGTCTGCACACGCTCACCAGTTGCTCGGCAGCGCGTAGCGCCCTGCGGCCCCGATCGCGCCCGGTCTCGGTGGCGGCCAGCCGTGCTCTGCTCTCCTCGTCCTCGATCTCAGCGGCCACGAGGTGAGTATCGGCAAGGGTGAGCTGGTGGGACAGGTACGTCCGAACCTGCTCGGGATCCTCGGTGAGCGGCATGGCGATCGTCTGCCCGTCGGATCTGGCTGCGGACAGACCGCGCGCTGCTTGCTCGACGCGATGAAGCAGTCGGTCCACCGTTTCCTGCGCGCGGCTGAGCGCGTCTCGCGCTGACCGGGCATGTTCGGCCAGCCACTCCTCGACGTCGGCGAAACGGCGGGCATCGAAGAGCGTCTCGAGAAGTTTGGCTCGCTGATCGGGCTCGGCCCGAAGGAACTCGGCGAACTCCCCTTGGGGGAGCAACACGACCTGCCAGAACTGCTCCGGGCTGAGGCCGACCTGATTGCGTAGGTACTCCCCGCCCTCGTCCAAGCGGATGCTGACCGGCTCCCAGGCACCGGACACCTGGCGCTGGACGTGCAGCAGCGCGTGATCCTTGGTCGTACCGCCACCACGTGCCTTGGGCCTTACCTGTTCGGGCCGACGGGTAATCCGAACCCGCTCACCGCGCAGTGTCATCTCGCAGACCACCTCGGTGCGCACCGTTGCCGGCGAGTGGTCACTGCGCAGCCGCTTCTCCTGACCGCGGGCGCCGGGCACCCGGCCATAGAGGGCGAAGGCGATCGCGTCGAGCAGCGATGTCTTGCCCGCACCGGTGGGGCCGCACAACAAGAACAAGCCGTCCTGGCTGAGCGCATCCAGGTCGACCTCGACGGTCTCGGCGAAGGGGCCGAAGGCCGTCACCCGCAGCGTATGGACTCTCACGACTGCCCCGCCTCATGCGCCACGCCCGCCGCGGACAATGCGCGGGCCAGGAGCCTGGTTTCGTCCTTGGTCGCGGGCGTGGCGCGTACGTGTTGGACGAAGTCGGTCGCGATGTCCAGATCGCTGCGGCCAACGATTCGCTGGACGTAACTGCGGTCATCATCGCGCTGGTCCAGGATCGGGACCCAGTCGAGGTGCACGCAGTACGGAAATCTGGCGCGTAATCGTCGCATGGCATCGACCGGACGAACCGCATCCAGCAACTGGGCGCTGACGTAGGCATCCACGTGCCGGTCGTAGGAGGGTTCGGCGGTCAGGTCATCCAGAGTCCCGGTCAACGTGACCAGGCCACGTGGCCGGTCGAGTTCATGGATGGCCACCCCGGCCAAGCCGTCAGCATCCAGGTCGACCACCCTGACCGACTTCACGTGGTCGGCCTCGCTGAACGAATACGCCAGCGGCGAACCGGAATAGGCGATGCCCGGGGCGATCTCCTGGGGTCGATGCAAATGGCCCAGCGCGACGTAGTCGAACCCGGAGAAGACGGCGGCGGGGACGACCTCGACTCCGCCGACGCTGATGTCCCGTTCGCTCTCGCCTCGTGCCCCCCCGGCGACGAACGCATGGGCCAGGACCACTGCACGGCTCAAGCCGCGGCGATCTCGGTCCGACCGGATCTGATCCAACGCGATGCGCAACACGTCGGTGTGGCCACGGGCCCCAGGGTCTCCCAGCGCATGCTTGGCAAGGTCTGGTTCCAGATAGGGAATCCCGTAGATGCCGACCGTGCCGTCGTCATCGTCGAGCAGGACGGGCTCAGCCAACCGCTCAACTCTGGTCCGAATGTGAACTCCGTTGCTGGCAAGCAGCCCGGCGGCGTAGGCGAGCCGGGTCGCAGAGTCGTGGTTTCCCGGGGTGATCACCAGCTGGGCTCCGGTAGCCCGCAGGGTGGTGAGCACGGAATCCAGCACAGCGATGGCTGCGGCCGGCGGGATCGCCCGGTCGTAGATGTCTCCAGCGACAAGCACGACGTCCACGGCTTCGGCTTGGATCAGCTCGGCCAGGCCCGTGAGCACCCGCTCCTGGTCACCCAAGAGATCTGCGCCGTGCAGGGACCGGCCGATGTGCCAGTCCGAGGTGTGCAGCAGCCGCATGACCCGGACGTTAACGGCGGGGCCCGACAGAACCGGGACCGGCGCGCACGTGGCAGGGCAGCTATTGTCCCCCACATATGAACAGCCCCTCATACGACGAGTTGTCTCTCGTCGATGGATGCGCGGTGCCGGTCGTCGATGGTGCCCGGGTGACCGACGTCCTCGAACGGATGCCTCCCGAGCGCGAGGTGGTCGATACCGCCGACATCTTCGACCTGCTCTCCGACCCCAACCGGCTACGGCTGCTCGTCTCGATGCTCGACGGGGAGCTGTGCGTCTGCGACCTGGCAGCGGTGACCGGGATGTCGGAGTCGGCCGCCTCCCACGCCTTGCGCCTGCTGCGGGCACGCCGAGTGGTCAGCGCCCGCCGAAGTGGACGCCGCGCCTTCTACCGGCTGGCCGACGGTCACGTCCGGATGCTGCTCGATCTCGCCTTCACCCATACCCAGCACACCACCAGCGCTCATCAGGCGGATCAAGATCCCGCGCAGGGAATGGGCCGGTGACTGGTCAGCACCCCGCCCGGGATGGGCACTCACGCGGGCATTCGCACAATCACTCGCATGCGCCTGCGGCCGGCCACGCCGGCGCGAGGCATCGGTGGAGACTGGCGGCTGCCTTCGGGCTGATCGCGGCGTTCTTCGTCGTCGAGCTGGTCTACGGGCTTGTTTCCGGATCCCTGGCGCTGATCTCTGACGCCGGGCACATGGCCGCAGACGTGGTCGCTCTCGGCGCCGCGCTGGTGGCGACCCGGATCGCGACTCGGGTCGACAAGACCGGTCGGCGCACGTACGGCTCCTACCGTGCCGAGGTCTTCGCCTCATTGCTCGCGGTGCTCCTCATGCTGGCAGCGGCCGCCTTCGTCGTCATCGAAGCCATCCGACGGATCGGAAGTGCTGCCGAGGTGTCCCCAGGGCCCATGGTGATCGTCGGAGCGATCGGGCTCGGGATCAACATCGTCGTTCTTCTGATGCTGCGTGCGGGCGCCGGCGAGAGCCTGAACGTCAAGGGCGCCTACCTCGAAGTGGTCGCCGACACCGCCGGCTCGGTCGGCGTCATCGTGGCCGGACTACTCGTGACAGCAACAGGTTCCCCGGTCTGGGACACGGTGGTCGCTCTGGCGATCGGACTCTTCGTCGTGGTGCGGGCGGTTTCGTTGGGCCGCCAGGTCCTCGCCGTGCTCGCCCAGCACGTGCCCGCCGGGATCAATCCCGATGCCGTGGCCGCGGAGCTAGCATCCGTTGATGGCGTACAGAGCGTTCACGACCTGCACCTGTGGGCGCTGACATCTGGGATGCACGTGGCAACCGTGCACCTGGTCACCGAGGACCTTGCCGACAGCCACCGCGTCCTGGATCAGGCCCGGGAACTCCTGCACAGCCGCCATGGGATCGCCCATGCCACCCTGCAGATCGAACCGGCCGACCACCGGGGCTGCGCCGAACTCGGCTGGTGAGCTAGCGGCGACCGGTTCGTGGACCGTCGTCACCGTCGTTGTCACCATCGCGGTAGGCATCACCGACGAACTGCGCACTGTCGCGAGCCCGGTTCTTCTCGTCCTCCTCGACCAGGTGGTTGATCAGCTGTTGGGTGTCGTCGGAGTTAGGAATGTTCGCAAAAACCTGCGGCGGCCCCTCGCCCGCGGATTCGATGGTGAGGGTGCCGGCACCGATGACCCGGTCCCACAAGGACTGGGTGTAGGACACGTCGGTGATCCGGGACAGCCCGATGTCCTTGCCGTGCCGGCTCAGGATTCCGTGGCGCACCATCACCCGGTGCGTGGTGATCACGTAGTGCGTCGTGCGCCAGCGCAGGACCGGAATGATGACCAGCAGGATCAGGATGATCACCGCCAGGGCGATCACCACGATCCGCAGGATGTCCTGAGCGTCGCCGTCCGGGATGACCGCCACCAGGAAAGACGCGAGGCCCACCACCAGGATGAACAGCACCGTCGGGACGAAGACGGTCAGCCAGTGCGGATGCAGATGTTTGACGACCTTCTCGTCGCCGGCCAGCAGGTTCTCGGGAAATGCCACCCGGTGAGCATGTCGCACTGATGCCGCGCTGCCTACCACCGCAACGCCGAACGTGATCGGCGGTCACCTTTCGGGGCGTACGTGCACCACGTCGCCCGCGACGACCGTGGTCACCGTCCCGTCCCCCGCGCGTACCTGCAGCCCACCGGAGGGATCGATCGCCTCGGCGATCCCCACCAATGCATCGCCATGTGGCATCTGCACGGTCACTCCGCGTCCGAGCGTGGCGCATCTGCTCGAGTACGCGGCCAGCACTCCGCTGGCTGCGGCATCACCCCGGGCCGCGGTCCAGCCGGCGTAGCGCGACTCAAGGGCGAGCACCACCTCGACCAGCAACGCTTCCCGGGACACCAGGGCGCCCTCGATCAACAATGACGTAGCGCCGGGCGGCAATTCTGCGGCGGTGGTGGACACGTTCACACCCACGCCCACGACGACCGCGCCATCGCCGGCCTCGGCGAGGATCCCGCCCGCCTTGGCCTGCCCTGATCCCAGCAGCAGGTCATTCGGCCATTTCAAGTTCGCTTCCAGCTGCGACCGCTTGGCTACGGCGTCGAGCATGGCCAGGCCCGCGAGGATCGGCAACCACCCCCAGGTGCTCCGCGGGGGTGCCGGGCGCAGCAGCACGCTGAGCGTCAGGCCCGCCCCACGGGGGCTCACCCACGCGCGATCGAGTCGTCCGCGGCCGCTGGTCTGCTGCTCGGCGACGAGCACGAACCCTTCCCGAACTCCCTGGGCAGCCAGCGTGGCGACCTCAGCATTGGTGGACTCGACCGAGGCGACGACGCGTGGCGCCGGCCATCCCGCCCCGCGCCGACCCAGCTCCTGGTGCACGGCAGTGGCATCCAGCGGGCCGCGGACGCTGTGAATCTCGGCTGGATCAGGCACGCCGATACGCTACGGCCCGTGACCGCCGAGCCGGGCCCCGTGCCCGAACAGCCTGACATTCACACGACGACGGGCAAGCTGGCCGACTTCCGCCGCCGGGTGGACGAGGTTTCCGCGGCTGGACATTCACGGGGTGCTGAGAAGCAGCATGAGCTCGGCAAGATGACCGCTCGGGAGCGGATCGAAGCCCTGCTCGACGCCGGTTCGTTCACCGAACTCGACGAGTTCGCCCGGCACCGGCAAACGGCGTTCGGGATGGACAGTAAGCGGCCCTTCGGCGACGGCGTCATCACTGGGTTCGGCACCGTCGACGGCCGTCCGGTGTGCGTGTTCAGCCAGGACGTCACCGTTTTCGGCGGCAGCCTCGGTGAGGTCTACGGCGAGAAGATCGTCAAAGTCCTGGACCTCGCGATGGCAAACGGTTGCCCGATCATCGGTATCAACGAGGGCGGCGGGGCTCGGATCCAGGAGGGTGTGGTCTCCCTGGGTCTGTACGGCGAGATCTTCCTGCGCAACGTGCATGCCTCCGGTGTCATCCCGCAGATCTCGCTGGTGATGGGCGCCGCGGCCGG
>Ga0190275_10000468_pt1 | contig 35735 bp, 30 predicted proteins | sample Popmic550T_FD_133745 | JGI IMG/M metagenome (GOLD analysis project Ga0190275, IMG submission 133745) | Populus adjacent soil microbial communities from riparian zone of Yellowstone River, Montana, USA - 550 T | ecosystem: Environmental > Terrestrial > Soil > Riparian zone > Trees stand | place... | reverse complement strand
TGAGAAGGCCTATCAGGCGGGCGCATTTGATCCGCGCGGCGAGTTGGTGAAATGAGCGACCGCAAGCGAGCCCCCTGGTCTGGCATCATCGGCGACGACGAGCAGAGGGCCTATCGGGCAGCCGGCTTTGGCCGCAAAACAGGTCTCGGCCAACGCCCAGCGCTGATGATCATTGACGTGCAGTACCGCACGGTCGGCACCAAATCGGCCCCGTTCTGGGAGTCGATCAAGGAATTCCCGACCTCGTGCGGCGAGGTCGGCTGGAAGGCCGTCGGCAACATCGCAAAGTTGCTCGCGGCATTTCGCGAGAAGAGCTGGCCGGTGCTTTATCCGCACGTGTCGCCGAAGCAGAGTTTCGACAAGGGCCGCCTCTCCGACAAGGTGCCAGCCATCATGGGGATCGCGGCGCACGGTTATGATTTCGTTGCCGAAGTCGCGCCGCGCGAAGGCGACATTCTCGTTCCGAAGAAACACCCGAGCGCGTTCTTCGGCACGCCGCTCGCGAGCTATCTGGTCGAGCAGGGAGCCGACACCGTCGTGGTGACGGGTTGCACCACATCCGGCTGCGTGCGCGGCAGTGTCGTCGATGCGTTCGCGTACAATTTCCGAGTCGCGGTGCCGCATGACGCCGTCTACGACCGCAGCGCCACCTCGCACGCGGTAAACCTGTTCGACATGGCGGAGAAATACGCCGACGTGTCCGACACGGAAGGACTCCTCGGCGCGCTCGCCTCGATCCCGGCGCGCTGACGGAGAAGCGGAATGGCATCGGATATCGAGGTTCTGGTCGTTGGCGCGGGCGCCTGCGGCATGGCGGCGGCAATTGCTGCGCATGATGGCGGCGCGAACGTCGCGATCATCGAGAAAATGGAGCGGCCGGGCGGCAACTCATCGCTCTCGACCGGCTCGGTGCCGGCCGCGGGCAGCAAGTATCAGAAGGCCGCGGGCATTGACGACACGCCGGAGGCGATGGTGCGCGACCTGCTCGCGATCTCCGGCGGCACCGACGCGCCGGAGCTGGTGAAGCGCATGGCGGAGGTGTCGGCGCCGACGGTCGAGTGGCTCATCGACGATCTCGGCGCGCGCATGCAGCTCATCACCGCCTACAAGCACATCGGCCACTCGATCCAGCGGCTGCATGCGCCGATCTCGCGGCGCGGGCAGGATCTGGTCGATGACCTGCTCTCGTTCGTTCAGAGGCGCGACATTCCGCTCGCGGTTGGCAATGGCGCGACGGATCTGATCGCCGAGAACGGCGCCATTGTTGGCGTCGCAATGAACGACGGCTCGTCAATCCGGGCCGACAAGGTCATCCTCGCGGTGAACGGCTATGCGGGGAATCGCGACCTCGTCGCGCGCTTTTGCCCGGAGATCGCCGGCGCCTCCTATTTCGGAGCACACGGGTCGACCGGCGAGGCCGTGCTGTGGGGCGAGAAGGTTGGCGCGGGGCTGGCCAACATGGCGGCCTATCAGGGCTACGCGGCGGTCGCACATCCGCACGGCAGCCTGCTGTCGTGGACCACGATCGAGAAGGGTGGAATTCTGCTCAACGATAGGGCCGAGCGGTTCGGCGATGAGAGCATCGGCTACTCGGGCTATGCCAAGTATGTGCTGGCACAGGGTGAATTTTGCTACGCGGTGTTCGACGAGCGGATTTTCCAGATCGCCAGCCAGGAAGAAGAGTTTGTCGAGCTTGCCAAGTACGGTGGCGTGAAATCGGCGGACGATATTCGCGCGCTGGCGAAGATCTTCGCGCCTGATTCAGACAAGGCCGCGGCGGCGTTCGACGCCTACAACGCGGCGGCTGCAGGTCGTGGTGCCGACGCATTTGGCCGCAAGGACTTCGGCCTCGCACCGCTTACCGGCAGGCTCTACGGTTGCCGCGTGGTGCCGGGCCTGTTCCATACGCAGGGTGGACTGAAGATCGGCATGAACGCCGAAGTGCTGAAGCCCGACGGCACGCCGGTGCCCAACCTATTCGCCGGCGGCGGCGCGGCCGCGGGCATTTCCGGGCGAGCGGGTGCGCGCGGCTATGCGTCCGGCAATGGCCTGCTCACCGCGATCGCGCTCGGGCGGCTTGCCGGGATCGCGGCCGCGCGGCAGGTCGCGGGAGCGCGCGCGTGACGCTGTCGCGCCGGCTGGTCAGCGCGCTCCACGCGTTGGGCGAACGGCCGCTTCCCGAAAACGTCGCACAAGCGGCACGGCTGCATCTGCTCGATGCGGTCGGTGTTGGGCTCGGCGCTGCGGCCACGAAAATGGGCGCAAGCTATCGCGGCGTCGCACGCGAACTGGCCGGTGTGGGCGATGCCTCGGTGTTCGGCTCTGACCGCACGGCGTCAGCCGATATCGCCGCGCTGATCAACGGCGGCCTGATCCATAGCCTCGAGTACGACGACACGCACACGGCCTCGATTGTGCATGGAAGCTCAGTGCTGGCCGCGACAGCGCTGGCGGTCGGGCAGAGCACCGGCGCGTCAGGCGCCGACGTGCTCGGCGCCTATGCGCGCGGCTGGGAGATTTTCGTGCGGCTCGGCCTGGCGGCGCCGGGCGCGTTCCAGCGCGAGGGATTCCAGATCACCTCGGCGGGCGGTACGATCGTGGCGGCGCTGGTCGCGGCCGACATCGCGCGCCTCGACGAGGATGCCGCGGTGAACGCGGCCGGTATCGCACTCAGCCAGTCTTCGGGCGTATTCGAATTTCTTACCAACGGTTCGTCCGTGAAGTCGCTGCATCCCGGCTGGGCCGCGCATGCCGGCGTCCTCGCGGCGCGCTTTGCGAAGGCGGGCATGACCGGACCCCAGACGGCGCTGGAAGGCGATCGTGGATTGTTCAAGCGGTTCGCGAACGCGTCGGACGCCGCGGACCGCTTCGCCGAACTGCTCGGCGACCTGGGCACGCGCTGGCATCTGCCAGACGCCGCGTTCAAGCTCTATCCTTGCTGTCACTATCTGCACCCCTTCATCGAAGGTGCCCTCGCGCTGCGCCAGAAGGGGCTGAAGACCCATGATGTCGCAGAACTCACCTGCCGAATCGCGCAAGGCGCGGCGCCGATCGTGTGTCTGCCGTGGGAGGCGCGGCAGGCGGCGTCCGGTCACCAGATGCGCTGGAGCCTGCCGGCCGTCGTGGCGGCGGCTCTGCATGACGGCGCGATCACCCTCGACACGTTTGAGGGCCATCTGCCGGACGGCGCGCGCGATCTTGCCAAGCGCATCAGTTGGCAGCCGCTCGAACCGAACGACTTTCCCAATCGCTTCGAGGCCGAACTCTCCGCGCGGCGGCGTGACGGCAGCATGCTCGATATCCGTCTCGACGACGTGTACGGCAATGCGAGCCGCCCGGCGGCCGCCGACGATGTGCTGGTGAAGTTCCGAGCGAATGCGGGCCGTAAGCTCGGCGAGCAGGTGCGCGCGCTGGAAGATGCACTGATGAGCATCGACGGCGATGGCTTCGCAAAGCTGAAGCCGCTGCTGGCGACAAAGCAGTAAAGCCTGGAGTCAAGCGTGATGCAGAAGTTCGACCTCATCATCCGCAACGGCAAGGCGATCCTGCCCGCGCAGGGCGAGCAGGCGGTCGACATTGCGATCAGCAACGAGAAAATCGCTGCGCTGCTCGCGCCCGGCACTGCTGTCGATGCGGCCGCGACGCTCGATGCCAAGGGCCTCACCATCATGCCCGGCGTGATCGACGTGCATCTGCATCTCGGCCACGGCAAAGACATCAGCCGTCCGCGCGTGCCAGACGATGCCGCACATGAAACCGCCGCGGCGGTGAGCGGTGGCGTGACGGCGTTCATCCCGTACCTGATGGCGACCGAGCCGTTCGAGACGATATTCGAGGGCGTGCGCGAGGTGACCGAAGCCGGCTCGCGCATCGACTTCGGCTATCACTTCATCATCTCGACCGAGGAGCAGCTCGCGGGTGTGCCGCGCTACGCGACTGAATACGGCGCGCCGAGCTTCAAGATCTTCATGAACAATCGCAGCGGTGAGGGCTCGCGGCTCGGTTTGCCGGACATCGACGACGGTTTCCTGCTCCGGCTGTGCGAAGCGGCAGCAGCGAGCGGCGGCATGGTGTGCCCGCATCCCGAAACGATCGAGCTTGCATGGGTGATGCGCAAGCGTGCGCAGGCGGCCGATCCGAACGGCACCGGCGGCCTCGCCACATGGAACGCAAGCCGCCCGCCGTTCGTCGAAGCGGATGCGGTGCAGCGAGCCGCCTATATCGCCGGCACGGTAGCCTGTCCGCTCTATGTCGTGCACACCTCATCGGCCGAGGCGCTCGACGCCGCGCTGCGCCTGCGCGGCAACGGCCGCAAGGTGTATATCGAGACATGCCCGCACTACCTCACGCATGATGTGAGCTGGTCCGGCGGCGACGTCGGCAAGATCAATCCGCCGCTGCGCGAGGCTTCCGACCGCGAGGCGTTGTGGCAGGGCGTCCGCAACGGCAGCATCGATACGGTTGCGACCGATCATGTGCATCGCGATGTCTCGTCCAAGGCGGGCGGCATCTGGACCGCCTCACCGGGCTGCCCCGGCCTCGACACGCTGCTGCCCGTGACGTTGAGCGAGGGGTACCACAAGCGCGGCATATCGCTGTCGCGTATCGCCGAGCTGCTCGCGACCAATCCGGCGCGGATCATGGGATTCGGAGAGCGCAAGGGCGCCATCGCGGTCGGGCTCGATGCGGACTTCGCGCTGATCGATCTGAACGGCACGACCGAAATCTCGTCGGCGAAGTCGCTCAGCAGCGCCGGCTATTCGATCTACGACGGCTGGAAGCTCAAGGGGCGGGTCGTGCACACGCTCGTGCGCGGCGCCTTCGCGATGCGCGATGGCACGCTTGACGAGGCCTGCGTCGGCCGCGGTCGCTACATCAAACGCCGTCTAGCGGCCTAGCATTCTGAGAATGCCGCGCCCCGCCGCGATCACGCGCGCGTCGGCGTAGCGCGGCCCGACAAGCTGCAGGCCGATCGGCAGGCCTTTCTCCCCGGTCATCACCGGAAGCGACAGGCACGGCACGTGCAGCAGCGTCCACAGGCCATTGAAGATCGGATCCCCCGCATAGTGCAATCCTTCCGGCGCAACGCCGGTCGCGGCCGGCGTCAACACGGCGTCGAACGGCTCGGCCGTCTTGTCGAATGCGATGCGAAGCATCGCGGCGTCATCGAGCGCCTTGCGCAGCAACAGGTCGTCGTTACGGCCCATGCGCGCCCGGATGCCGGGGGATAGTTGGTCTGGCGCCTTGTGATGCAGATTGAGGAATGCGACGCGGCCTTCGCCGCGCATCACGCGCTCCTTCAGGTCGTTGATCGCTGAGAATTCGTCGCCGAACTCGAGCTCGGTCACCGATGCGCCCGCAGCACGCAGCTTGTCGAGTGTGCTGCGGAATGCGGTCTGTCCGTCGGCGGTCGCGCGGTCCCAGTAGGGCGTCTCGCAATACGCGAGCTTGAGGCCCGTGAGCGTTGGTTCCCCGGCGCTCGATATCTCGTAGATCTTCGCCAGCAGCGCGATGTCCTGGATGCCGCGCGCGTACCAACCGATGGTGTCGAGCGTTACCGAGAACAGCTTCGCGCCCTCGGCGCTGATCGATCCCCACGTCGGCTTGAAGCCGAACACGCCGCAGAAGGAAGCTGGGCGGATCACCGAGCCGCCGGTCTGCGTGCCGAGTGTGAGCGGCACCATCAGGTCGGCAACGGCCGCCGCGGAGCCGCTGGAGGAGCCGCCCGGCGTTCGCGTGAGATCGTGCGGATTGCGCGTGACCGGGAGGCGGCCGTGTGCGGCGAACTCGATCGTCTCGGTCTTGCCAATCAGGATTGCGCCCGCGCTGCGCAGCATCGAGACGCACGCGGCATCCTTTCCGGACTGGTGACCGCGATAGAACCGCGAATTGTATTCCGTCGGCATGTCGATGGTTTCGATGATGTCCTTTATGGCAACAGGCACGCCGTGCAGGGGCCGCAGCGGATTGTCTTTGTCCTTCGACAACACCGCTGTGTCGGCATCGCGCGCGGCCGCGATGGCGGCCTCTGCGCCGACGCGTGCGAAGGCCTTGATCGACGGCTCGCGCTCCGCGATGCGCGCAAGGCACGCTCGCACGAGGTCCTCGCTCGACACGTCGCCGCTCGCGATGCGCGCCGCCGCCTCGTGCGCGCTCAATTCATTCAGCCGCATGGCCACTCCGCAGGTTCACGGTGACGAAGGGTTCGAGTGAGGCGGGGATATCCTTCGGAAGGTGGCGCACGGCGGCCTCCATCGCGACGACTGCGCGGTGCATGCGTTCTTCCTCGCTGACGACGGACGGCGGTTCTTTCGTCCATTCCGGTGGCGGCAGCGGTGCTCCTGGATCGGGCGGGCGTTTATCCTTCAAAGCGAGCGCGCTTTCCAGCAGGTCGGCAGCGGCTACGACGCGGCCGTCCTCGAAGCGGCGGCCGGCAAGCTGCAGGTTCAGCGGCAGCCCTTCTTTTGAGAAGCCACTGCACACCGACATCGCGGGATGCCCGGACATGCTGAACACCGCCATCGCGGACTCAGCCGTAAAGGCCTTGATGCCGGCGCGGTCCGCATATTTGGGTGCGATACGCGTGGTACCGGCACAGAGGATAATGTCGGCCTCATTGAACAGGCGGTCAATTTCGGCGGACAACCCGCGCCGCCAGCGTTGTGCCCGCAGATAATCGACCGCCGAAACCGTGCGGCCAATGTCGAGCTTGTTGCGCAGCGCTACACCCATCAGGCCGCCACGCTCGCGATAGTCGCGCTCGTGGATGGCGTAGCATTCGGCGGTGTTGATGAGGCGCGAGCAGGCGCGGATGTCGTGCATGCCAGTTGCCAGATCGAAATCGATGATCGTCGCGCCGGCATCGCGGAAGATGGCGACCGCCTGTTCAAACGCGCTGGTAAAATCCAGCCCGGCTTTCACGTCCTGCTCATGAAACCGCCGCAATACACCGATGCGCAGCCCCTTCGCATCGCCGCTCATCAGGTCCGCAATGTCGAGATCAGCGCTCGCTGGGTCGGCGGGATCGAAGCCGGCGATCGCACGTAGCGCAATTCCCGTATCGCGCGCCGTCCACGCGATCGGCCCGACGCAATCAAGCGAATAGCAATTCGGCATCACGCCGGCGCGGCTGACGAGACCGTACGTCGGCTTCAATCCGGCTGCACCGCAGGCCGCCGCTGGCAGGCGCACCGAGCCCGTCGTGTCGGTACCGAGCGCCAGCATCGCGGTTCCGGCTGCGACAGATGCACCACCGCCGATGGTCGAACCCCCTGGGAAGCAGTGCGGGTCCCACGGATTGCGCGTCGGCGCAAACGGCAGCTCGAACAGGTCGTCGCCATCGCCGGTGCCATACTCGTAGGTACCCAGCTTGCCCAGCAGGATCGCACCCGCATCCTGCAGACGGCGATGCGCCGTCGCATTCTCGGTCGCGATGTGATCCTTCATCAGGTGCGAGTTTGCAGTGGCACGCACGCCGCGCACCATGAAGTTGTCCTTCAGCCCATACGGAATACCGTGTAGCGACCCCCGATAGCTGCCGCGCATGATCTCGGCTTCGGCACGGCGTGCGCTCGCCAGCGCATCATCGGTGCAGACCGTGATGTAGGTCGCGAGTGCCCCGTCGACGGCCTCGATGCGTGCAAGGAAGGCCCGAACAAGTTCGAGCGGCGAAAGCTCGCGCAGCGAAATCAGGCGCGCAGCTTCCTCAATGGTGAGAAAGCAGAGCGATCTGTCCGCCGCAGTCATTGCGATCACACCTTGGGCGGGATCGCGTCGGCAGGCAGCGGGATGTCGACATCGAGCAGCGGCGCGTGCTGCTGCGCGCCGTAAATATCGGTATCGCCGACATCGCCAGAGGGGATTCGCCGCGGGATCGTCGCCTTGAAAGCGTTGCCGGCCGGGTAGGGCGTGAACAGCACCTGGTTCTCCGAAATGCCGTAGAGGCGAGCGATCAGCGCCGGGCCAAGAATGCCGGTCGCGGCAACATGATCGTAGAGGTCGCGCGACCCGAACACGACATCGATGGTCAGTTCGAACGGCCCCGCGTTCTTGCTCTTGCAAACCGTGGCGATCTCGGAAATGCGCGGCATCACATGGTCTCGTATTCGATCGGGAAGATGCTGAGCGGATCGGCGAGCTCGACCGTATGGAAGATGCTAAATCGGTACAGCGGCTGCAATTCGACGTCCGACGGCGAGAATGGAAATGCCATGTTGCCTTCACGGCAGAGCCGACCGGGAAAATCGGTGTGCAGCAGCGACACGCGCGCGAAGGCGAGCACGGCGTTCGCGATCTCCTGTGTGTCGGCGAGGGCCTCGACCACGATGCCGAGCTCGTGCGCGTGCGCGTCTTTCACCGGCTCGCCGGTACCCATGACGCCATCCTTTCCGTAGATGCGGAATACGAGGCGGTACTGATCCGTGCGCAGGCCGAAGCCGCCGACCTTGTCCGCCACCGCCTGACGCACCTGCTCGATGAACGAGTCGAAGCGGCCGATCAGCATCGGGTCGCGCGTGCCGCAGACCGTGATCGCGCGATAGCCGACCAGTTCGGTACCTTCGAGCTTTACGGTGTAAGGCTGTGGCTCCCAGCGCATGCCGGAGACGAGCACACTGCGGTCGCTCAGCGCCTCGAATGTGCAGTCGGTGGTGTCGAGGATGCCGCCGGGTTCGACATGGATGCATGGACTCGCATTCTCATGCAGGCTGTGGTTGGCGATCGACAGCGGCGTGCAACGGCGGATCGGGTTGAGCGGTTCGGCCACGATGCCGTCGGAGCGCACGCCGACGATCAGGCAGTCGTGTCCTTTCGGGATCGAGGGCGTCGCGCCGCATTCGAGCATCTTGCCGGCGTACCACGACGGTGCGGGCGGCATTCCTGCGCGGATCGCGGCGGCAGCCCATGGCGCCGGATCGGACGTGCGGCCGCCGAGGATCACCTGCGCGCCGTCATCGAGCGCGCGCATGTAAGGCTCCGCGCCCATCATGCCGACGATGCGGCTCGCGCGGCGGATCGTTGCCTCGTCGATGTCGGGCGCGTTGCGCAACGGCCGCACCGCGCCTTGCTTGTGCAGGCCGACGACCTTGTCGGCCGGTTGCTCCGCATGGATGACGGCCATCTTGAAATGGTGGCCGTGCTCGCGTGCCAATTCGCGCACGATGTCGACGACAAGCTGCAGATGCGGCTCGCCGCCCGCACCGCCGCAACTGCTGATAACAAGCGGGATACGCGCCGACATCGCCGCGGCGAGCATGAGCGAAATGTCGCGCTTCATCGCGATTCGCGAATTCACCGGCTTGCCGGAGCCGAGGTAGTAGGGTCCCGGATCGGTGCTGCCGCCGTCGACGCCGATCAGGTGCGGGTCGCGCGTGAGACCGGCCTTGAGCGAGGCTTCCGGAAAGCCGTAGCCGAGCAGGCCGCTGGTCGAGATCATCCGGAATTCGTTCACGGCATTCTCCAGGCCTGGGGCTGGCGAAGCTGTGGTGCGGCGGCGAGCGCAACTTCAGCGGCGGTCGCGGACCATAACCCATCGGTCGCGGCGAAAGCCTCGATGGCCCGCACGACATGCGGAAAACGGTGCGGCATTCCCGCGAGCCATGGGTGCAGGTGCAAGCCCATGAAGCGTCCCGCGTTGGCGCGCTTTGCCTCCGCGGCCAGTTCGGTAGCGGCCTCGGCAATCATCTCGGAATAGCGCGGTGCGAGCACACGGCGATGCCACATCAGTTGTACGTCATCGAGCTCGGACTGATTGGGCAAGGAGACGATTTTGCCATCCGCCATCAGGTACGGCAGGTCATCGTTCGGCCAATCGGCGAGGTATGCGAGTCCCAATTCGGCGAGCAGGAACGGCGTCCGTTCGGACTCCGCGTAGTCTTGCCCGATCCATCCGGCGCACGGCTTGCCGCTCGCGCGCGACACGCGCCCGACCGATGAGGCAATGAAATCGCGCTCCTCTGCTTCCGGCATGCGGCTCGTCAGCATGCGCGTCGCGTGCGATCCATGCGCGGCGAACTCGTAATCGCGCTTGAGCAGCTCGTCGACGAGATACGGATAGCGGTCGCATGCGCTCGCATTCGCCGCTACCGTCACCTTCAGCTCCGTGCGGTCGAGCACATCGAGCAGACGGAAAATGCCGATGCGGTTGCCGTACTCGCGCCATGTGTATGCGCGGTAGTCGGGCCGGAAATCGCCGAATGGATCGCGGAAGCGCGGATCGCGCAGCGTGCCCTCGGCGGGCAACAGCTCCCAATGCTCCAGATAGAGGAACACGGTGCCGGCGAGCGCCGCGCCGCCGGGCCAGCGCAAGGCTGGACGGTCCGGCAGCGGCAAAAACTCATACAGCGCGTGGTCCATGCCTTCGTGCGGGATGGTCACGGCGCGCCTCGCTGCTCGGAGGCGAGTTGCGCTTCCATCGCGCCGAGCCCGTGTGCGATGTACCAGTCGGCAATCTCTTCGCCCGTCGCCATCCAGACGCCGGCGTTCGAGACGACATGCCCAAGCGCCCGTTCGAGATGCCGGATGCGGTGCGGCTGGCCCATGATGTAGGGATGCAGCGCGATGCACATCACCATCGAGCGGTGCGCGGCCTCCGCATACACGCAATCGAAATGATCGATGACCATCTGGGCGAACTCAGCGCCCTCGATCGAGTGGCGATAGGTCATCGCGTCGTTGATATCCATCTGGTACGGGATCGTGATCAGCTTGCCGCTGCGCGTGCGGATCGGGAACGGCTGATCGTCGTGATACCAGTCGCAGTAATATTTGATGCCCGCTTCGGCCACGAGGTCGGGCGTGTTCTCGGTGAAGGTCGCGGCGGGCGAGAACCAGCCAGCAAGCTGGCGGCCGGTGTGGCGGCGATAGGACTCGACGCACTCTGCGATTGCGGCGCGCTCGGCGTCCTCCGCCATGTTCCAATGATAGCGCGTGTTGTAGAGGCCGTGCGCCATCACGTCCCATTTTCGCTTCTCGTGCGCTTCCAGGATTTGCGGAAAGTGGTCGAACACCGCGAGATTGAGCGAGGATGTGCCACGGATGCCGAGGTGGTCCATCACATCGAACATGCGCCACAGGCCGACGCGGTTGCCGTAATCTCGCACGCCATAGCCGAGCACATCGGGGTGCGGCGTGCGCGGCCACGGATCGCGCGGGCCGGCGGGCGGCAGGTATTCGTAGTGTTCAACGTTCGGCACGACCCACACCGCGAGCCGCGCGCCGTTCGGCCAAGAGAATTTCGGACGCGTCACGATCGGCGAATAAGGGACGCGGTCTTCGCCGCGCGGCGCGGGCGAAGTCATCACGCGGTCTTCGACACACGCATCGCGGTGACACGCGCGACGTGGCGAAGCGCGCCTTCGACGATCTTGCCGTCGCCATCCTTGCCGAGCGAGATGCCGGCCTCCCGCTCGATCGCAAAGCGCGCCGTCACGATCGCGCGCACGTTGCGCGCCGCGAGCGGCACGAACGGCCCTTGGTTCGGCACCTGCTCGCGTGTCAGTGAGCGGAAGTAGTTCCAGCCGTAGAGTGAAAACTTGTTGCGCACCGTTATGACGGCGCTGCCGCCCGGCTTGAGCACACGCGCGACCTCATCGAGCAATCGCTCCGGCTCCGGCGTGTGCTCCAGCACCTGAAACAGCGTGATCGTGTCGACGCTGTTGTCGGGCAGCGGCAGCTTCGGGCCATCCATCAGCAGCGCGTCGACGGGCTGCCGGACGCCCTCATGCCGCAGCCGCTCCTGCGTGAAGATGAGATTACCCACAGCAAGGTCTGCGACGCCAAGCCGCACATCGCCGGGCAACGCGTTCGCCAATTCCGTTGTGTGCGTGCCGCCCCACGGCATCACATCAACGACGCGGGCGCCCGTGCCGACCTTCGGCAGAAAGCTCAGCTCCGCCGCCGTCGTCTCGCCCTGACGCCGCGAGCGGTAGACACCTGCGATCGGAGACTTCGCCCACACCGCATAGCCGCGGAAATCCGCGATGCGGTCCCAGCCCCACACTTGCGGGCGCCACTCGGCGAAGGGATTGCGCGCATTGCTGATCTTGAAAAATGGATATGCCGCTGCAGGCTTTGCCGGATACGTCGCTCGGACCGGCCGCTTGAACGCGTTGACCGACCACACCTCGCCTTTCGGGCGGCGTGGCGCCTTCATGTCGGGCGCGGTCGGCTTCGGCCGCCCGATGCACAGCGCGCCTTGGATCTCGAATGTTGGCGGAATGCCGAGCATTTCGGCGATCTGCCTGGTGTCGCCGATGCCGGCATTCCAGATCGTCGCATAGCCGCGCAGATGCGCGCTGAGCATCATGTGATAGCAAGCGCCGGCGACGCTCTGCACGATCGAGAACTTGTCGTGGGTCCAGCCCTTCTGGAAGCAGAGATAGATCAGCACCGAGCAGAACTCGAAGTGATGATTGCCGCCGGAGATGGCGCGCGCGCGCTTCTTCATCTCAAGGTCGGTGACCGCCACGAAGTGCCAGTTCTGATGATTGCAGGAGGACGGCGCCTGTAGGCCGTCCTCGATGATTGCGCCGATCTCGTCTCGGGAAATCTCCGTGCCGTCGAATTCTCGGCATGAGTGACGCTCCGCTATCCGGGCAAGGATGACGTTCGCGTCGGGCTGATTTGTGAGCGCAGATATCGGCGGTTTGATCGACAGATTCATGTCAGCATCCGCGAGCGACTATAGTCCCCTGCGACGGATTGTCGACAGTTGACTGCAATATCGTTCGGTCACATAGTTTGAAGAAACCGGGCGCCGTCAGCCTGAAACCAATCATTCTTGAACGTGCAGGATCCAGAGGGAGACACATGACGAATTTCAAGATGAAGGCGACGCTCGCGGCGCTGCTGCTCGCGGGATCGATGCTTCCGGCGTTCGCGCAGGAGACACTCAAGATCGGCGCGATCGGCAGCCTTTCGGGCGGCGGCACCGCGTGGGGCCTCGCGATCCAGCGCGGGGCGGAGCTCGCGGTTGATGAAGTCAACAAGGCCGGCGGACTGAAGGTCGGAGACAAGACCTACAAGGTCGAACTCCTGATGCGCGACGATCAGTACACGGGTCAGGGCGGCAAGACCGCAGCCGAGCGTCTGGTGTTCCAGGACAAGGTCAAGTTCATCGTCGGACCTATCGGGTCCAATCCGGTGCTCAGCACCGTTCAGGTCACGACGCCCGAGAAAGTGTTGCTGATGTCGAACGGCTTCGCGCCGGCAATTCTGAAGAACGATCACAAGGCGTCATACAATTTCCGCTTCACGCTGACGAACGTCGAGTACGCACCCAACATGATGAAGTGGGTGAAGGACAACCTGAAGCTCAAGAAGGTCGGCATCCTCGTGCCGAATGACGCGATCGGCCAGCAGGTCGCGCCGGCGCTGGTGAAGCTTTATAAGGAGAGCGGCATCGACACGATCGCTGACTTCTATGAGCGCGGCTCGAAAGAGTTCTCGCCGCTGATCACGCGCATGATGGCAGCCGGTGTCGACGGCTTCGACCTGAACTTCAATGCGCCTGGCGAAGCCGGCCTGATGGTGAAGCAGGCGCGCCAGATCGGCTTCGACAAGACAATCTTCCAGATGGGCGGGCCGTCGGTTCCGGAGATCGTCGAGGTTGCCGGCAAGCAGGCCGAAGGCTTCATCTCGTACGAGATGGTCGACTTCGACCAGCCGAGCGTCGTCGCTTTCGTCAAAGCTTATGAGGCCAAGTACGGCAAGGGCATCATGAATTCGCAGACGCCCGCGTTCTACAATGCGACGAAGATTCTGTTCGAGGCGATCCGGCGTGCGGGCACCGTTGACGACACCACAAAGGTTCGTGACCAGGTCGAGAAGATCGCGGGCTACGATGCGGGCATCTACGGCCCGGTGCGCTGGACCGGCATGGCCAACTACGGCGTCGATCATCAGCTCGCGCTGCCGTTCTATGTTGTCGAGGTGAAGGACGGAAAGGCGGTCCGCCGGGCGACGCTGCAGGTCGACTGAATCGGGCTAGCATAGACCCGGCGCAGCTTGCTGCTGCGCCGGCACAGCCCGGAAGGACCACCGCTTGCTCTCTATGCTGACCAGCCCGATCGTGCTCGGCCAGATCGTCGTGAACGGCCTGAGCCTCAGCTCGATCTATATTCTCGTGGCGCTCGGCTTTACGTTGCTGTTCGGCATCATGCGCGTCGTCAACTTCGCGCATGGCGAGTTCGCGATGCTGGGCGGCTTCTCGCTCTATTATCTCTACGCCGTGTTCAAGCTGCCGTGGCTGCTGGCGATCGTGCTGGTGCCGTTCATGGTCGCGCTGCCGGCGCTGCTGCTCGAATGGCTGGTCTTCCGGTGGTTTTACCAGAAGATGTTCCAGAGTATGATCGGGCTGCTCGGCCTCAATATGGCGATGATCTACACGGCCCTGATCGCGTGGGATGCGTTCGAGCGCAATATTCCGGCGGCGTTCGATGGCATCGTGCGGTTCGGCGGCATCATCGCGCCGATCGATCGCCTCGTGACGATTGGAATTTCCCTGCTGGCGCTCGCGGGATTCTATCTTCTCATGGTGCACACGCGTTGGGGCCTTGCGATGCGTGCCGCCGCGCAGGACGTCGATATCGCCGCAACGCAGGGCATCGATACACGGCGCATCTACAAGCTGGCGTTTGTGGTGGCGATCGGCCTCGCGGCGCTGGCGGGCGCGCTTTACGGGCAGATTTATTCAGTCTCGCCGTTCATGGGCGAGCGGCCGCTGTTCGTTGCGTTCGTTGTCGTCATCCTTGGCGGCATGGGCAGCATTCCGGGGGCCGCGCTCGGCGGCGTCCTGCTCGGCTTCACCGAGAGTTTGCTCGGAACGCTCTACGGGGGCTCGGTCGCCGCGTACGCGTCATTCGGCATTGTGATCCTGCTGCTGATTTTCAGGCCGTGGGGTCTTTTGGGAAAACCTGAGTGAATTGATGGCGTCGATTGCAAGCACCGACGTGGCGTCAGCCAGCGAGACTGCGCCGGTTACCGGTTCGGATCGCATGTCGCGGACCACAATAGTGATGCTTGCGGTGGTGGCGATGGTCCTCGCCATCGTGCCGTACGCCATCAACGAGCGGTTCGGCTATCACATCGCGATCATCGTATGTTTTGCGGCAATTGGCGCGTGCAGCCTGCATCTGATCATCCGCACCGGGCACGTCTCGCTGTGCCACTCCGCGTTCGTCGGTGTCGGTGCCTATGTGTCTGCGTATGTCGCGGTAACGCTCGGGTTTCCATTCCTCGGCGGGCTTGTTGCAGGTACGCTCGCATCGGCCCTGCTCGCACTGCTGATCGGGCCGATCATCTTGCGCCTGACCGGCAAGTATTTCGTGCTGATCACATTTTTGCTCGGCGAAATCCTGCGCATGGTCTTCATGGACTGGCAGTCGGTGACCGGCGGCGCCAATGGCTTCAACGACATTCCAGCCCCGGCACCCGTGTTCGCCAACCCGAAGTGGTTTTACCTGCTCGCGCTCGGGGCAGCGGCCTTCTGCATCGCGGTGTGCGGCCGCATCCTTTCGTCCGAGATCGGACGCTTCGTCAATGCGATCCGCGAATCCGAGACGCTGGCCGAGTGTGTCGGCGTGCCGGTCATCCGCACCAAAATCCTGATCTTCGTCATTGCCTGCGCGTTCGCTGGCTTTGCGGGCAGCCTGATGGCGCATTACGCGCGCTACATCAGTCCTCCCAACTTCGGGCCGATCGAGTCGCTGAACCTCGTCATCATGAACGTCATCGGCGGCATGAACACATTGATCGGTCCGCTGATCGGCGCATTTTTCCTTGTGCTGGTGCCAGAACTGCTGCGCGATTACGTGCAGCTTCAACACGTCATCTTCGGCATCGTGCTGATCGTCGTCATGGCGTTCATGCCGGGCGGCATGGCGAGCCTGAAGGACGTGTACGCGCTTATGACGCGCCGGAGCGGCCGCAAATCATGACGGCGCTCCTTGAGGTCAAGGATCTCTCGCGCTCTTTCGACGGCCTGAAGGCGGTAAGCGGGCTGAACTTCACCGTCTCGTCCGGCGATATCTTCGGCATCATCGGGCCGAATGGCGCGGGCAAGACCACGGCGGTCAATCTCGTCAGTGGTGTGATCAAGCCGACATCGGGTGCCGTGCAATTCGACGGCAAGGACGTGACGGCGAAGAGCCCGCACGAGCTGGCTGCGATCGGGCTCGCGCGCACGTTCCAGGCAACCACCGTGTTCGGCACGCGAACGGTCGCGGAGAATTGCCGGCGCGGCGGTTATCTTACGCGCTATCCGGGTTTCTTGAGCGCGTTCTTCGGTGTCGGCCGCACCGTTGCGATGGCGAGCGACTCCGAGAAGCGCATCGGCGAGGTACTCGACTGGCTCGACCTGTCGCGCGTGCGCGATACGGTCGCGGGCGATCTTCCCTATGGCGCGCAGAAAACACTCGGCATGGCGATCTCGCTGATGACCGCGCCGAAGCTGTTGATGCTGGACGAGCCGGTTGCAGGCTTGAGCGCGGCCGAGGCGGACAATGTGCGTGACACCATCAAGAAGGTGCGCGACCGCGGCATCTCGGTCGTGGTGATCGACCATAATATGCGCTTCATGGCGGGCCTGTGCGACCGCATCCTAGTCATGCATCACGGCCAGGAATTGGCACACGGCGCGCCGGAGGACGTGCTGCGCGATCCGAAGGTGATCGAGGCTTATCTGGGGCGCAACTATGCCAAGGCTTGAGTTGCGCAACGTCTCAGTGCGCTACGGAGCCATCGTCGGCACTGACGACCTCTCGCTGACGCTCGAGCCGGGGCAGACCGTCGCGCTCGTCGGCTCGAACGGCGCCGGCAAGAGCAGCACGCTGAAGGCGATCATGGGCCTCGCGCCCTATCCGAGCGGGGACATCCTGCTCGATGGCCGCAGCATCAAAGAGGTGCGCACCAACGACATCGTGCATGCGGGAATCGGCTATTCTCCGGAAGGGCGGCGTGTGTTCACCGCAATGACGGTGCTGGAGAACCTGAAAGTCGGCGCGTTCAGCCGGCCGCGCAAGGAGTTCGCCGCCGACGTTGAGCGCGTCTATGGCTATTTCCCGCGGCTGAAGGAGCGTGCCTCGCAACGAGCCGGCAGTTTGTCGGGTGGCGAGCAGCAAATGCTCGCCATTGGTCGGGCGCTGATGTCGCGCCCTTCGATCTTTCTGCTCGACGAGCCTTCGCTCGGCCTCGCGCCGGTGATCGTCGAGCGGATCGGCGATGTGCTCAAAGAGATTCAGCGCGCCGAGCAGCTGTCGGTGCTGCTCTCCGAGCAGAACGCCGCGTGGGCGCTTTCGATCGCGGACCAGGCGGTCATCGTGGAACTCGGCAAGATCACGATGACGGGCCCCGCGAAGGAGATCGCGCAGGATCCCCGCGTGCAGAAGGCTTATCTCGGGATTTAGCGCTATTTCCTCGCCGGCGGCTTCGGCAGCACGTCCTCGGGCAGCGTCATCGCGAACTTTGCGACCTCGCCCGGCGTCGTGATCCAGAGCTCGTCCTTGCGGCGCACGATGTGATCCATCGCGCGGCGGAACGAGCGCAGGCGGAACGGCTGCCCGACGATGAACGGGTGCAACGAAATGCCGAACACCAGCGGACGCTTTGCCGAGAGGTGCAGCATCTCGTCGAACTGATCGATGATCATCTCCTCGAAATCGCGGCCGGAGTGCTGGCGGAAAATCTGCGCCGGCGAGTCGTTGATTTCGAGCGGGTAGGGTACCGACATGATCGGGCCGGAGCGCGTCGACATCCAGAATGGCTGGTCGTCGGATGGCCAGTCCATTACGTAGGAATATCCGGCCTCTTTCAGCAGATCGAGGGTCGTGGCCGACTGCGCAAGATATGGCCCAAGCCAGCCCTCAGGCTTCTTTCCCGTCGTGCGCTTGAGCGAGTCAGTGCACTCCTTGATCAGCGCGGCCTCGTCGGCCTCCCAGAGCACGTCTTGCCGCTCGGCGTTGGAGCGGCCGTGCCCTACCCATTCGTCGCCACGCGCATTGATGCGCTCGACCATCTCCGGGCATTCCTCCAGCACCATCGAGTTGGTGTTGTGCGAGCCGGGGACGCCGTATTCGTCGAGCACGTCGAGGTAATTCCACAGCCCGACTCGGTTGCCATAATCACGCCAGGCGAAATTGCGTTGGTTCTGCGGGGCGTTCCCGGTCGCGCTGTCCGAGCCAAGTCCGGCTCTGAAGGCGAAAATCTCGATGTTGTTGGAAATGTTGACGGCGAGCCGCTTTCCCCCAGGCCACTCGTAAGTCTTGCGTGACGGAATCGCGCTGTACGGGTAGCGGTTGTGATGCGGGAGTTTCACGGCAACCGTCGATGCGTTGGGGAAGAACGCCAACTTGACATCCGAGGTTGCTATCGTCAACTGTCGACAACAGGATTGAGCGATGATCGAGTCTGGCCTCATCTCGGTGAAGTCGTTGGCGGATCACGTCTTCGAGCGGCTGCTCGACGCGATCGTGAAGGGCGACATTAAGCCCGGCGACCGCCTCTCCGAGACATTGATCGCAAAGCAGCTTGGCGTGTCGCGCGGCCCGTTGCGCGAGGCGATCCGGCGGCTTGAAGGACGCAAGCTGGTCGAGCGCACGCCGAACGTCGGCCCGCGCATCGTATCGCTGACGCCGGAAGACCTGATCGAGATCTTCTATATCCGCGAGCGGCTTGAAGGGCTCGCGGTACGTCTCGCCACCGAGCGCATGACCGAGAAGGCGCTCGATCAGCTCGAAGAGCGGCTCGGCGAGCACGCGAAGAAAACATCGCTCCAGCGCGGCGACGGTTACCTGCAGAATGCCGGCGATGACGACTTCCACTATCTCATCGTGCAGGGCAGCGGCAGCAAGCGTCTGCAGGAGCTGCTCTGCAACGACCTCTATCATTTGCTGCGGATCTATCGCTTCAAGTCGAGCGAGACGGTGGGGCGCGCGAAGGCAGCACTGCGTGAGCACAAGACGATCCTCGCCGCGATGCGCAAGCGCGATGCTGACGAGGCCGAGATGCTGATGATGCAGCACATCGCGGCGGCGCGCGAAAACCTTGCGAAGTCCGTTGCGGCGAACCGGACTGAATCTGCGGCCTAAGAGAGAGTAACGCGTTCATGAGTCTTGACGGATCGGCTGACAGCGGCGCACGCGAGGTTGCCCGGCAACTGTCGAAATTTTGCGAGTGGGTGCCGACCGTCACCGCGGGCGGCATCCCCGAACCGATCATGCGGCGTGCCGCGACCGTGCTGTGCGACGACATCGCCGCGATCGTCGCTGCGCGCGACGAGCCGGAAGTGATCAAGCTGCAGGACCGGATGGTCTCGCGCGCATCGAGTAAAGAGTCGACCGTCTTCAACGGACGAGGCGGAAAGGCAGACCGCTTCTCGGCTGCCGTCGCGAACGGCGCGGCGGCGGACTGGTGTGAGCTCGACGAAGGTTATCGGCGCGCGACCTGCCATGCTGGCCTTTATGTGATTCCAGCGCTGATTGCCGAGGCGGAGGCAACGGGCGCCTCGACCGAGGAAACGCTGCGTGCGCTTGTGCTTGGCTACGAGGTCGCAGCACGCTTCGCCCGCGCGTTCCCGCCGAAGGCACTGGTGCTTCATCCGCACGCATCGCTCGCGGCGATCGGCGCCGCGGCCGGGGTCGGTGCACTTCGCAAGCTTGACGCAAAGCTGTTCAACGCGGCGGTGACCTCTGCGTCCACGATGGTGGCGCCGGGACCGTATCGTCACGCCGTGGAAGGCGCGCTGGTGCGCAACGTGTGGCCCGCGGCGGGCGCGTGGTGCGGTATGCAGGCCGTCGAGTGGGCGGAGTGCGGCATCGGCGGCGCGCCGCACTCGCCGTATGACGTTTTCGTCTCGGCGTTCAATTCCAAGCTTGTGGCGGATCAGTTCACGGCGGGCCTCGGCGACGAATGGGCGATCGCCGACGGCTACCATAAGGTCCACGCCTGCTGTCAGTATTCGCACTCGACCGTCGAGGCGATCATCGGCCTGCACGACAAGCTCGGCGATAAGATGAAGCGCGTGCAGCGTGTTGCGGTCGAAACGCATCCGCTCGGCATGACGCTGGACAATCGCGAGCCGGCGACTAGCTTGGCGGCGAAGTTCTCGATTCCGCACATCGCAGCTGCTGCCTGCCTCTATGGGCACGCAGGGGCGGAAGCCTTCGCGGGCTCGCATCTTAACGACGCGCCGCTCGCTGAGCTGCGCGAGAAGGTCCAGCTTGTACCTTTCGAGAACGTGCCGGCCTGGCCGAACGACCGTCCGGCGCGCGTGACCGTCACGCTCGACGACGGCTCCGCTCACACCGGCGAATGCATCAGCGCCCGCGGCGGCCCGGACAAGCCGTTCGATCAGGACGTGATCCAGTCGAAGATCGACGGGATCATGGCTTTGGCCTATCCGAAGGCTCCGGCAGTCATGAAGCGGTGCATCGCGCTGGACCGTTCATTGCTGGGGACACCTTGGCGCAATGTCGTTGCGCAGCTCGGGTAAGAGGCTCAGAAATCCTCGAGCAGTCGCCCAGCCCGTCTTCAACTTTCGGCTCCGGGCTTCGATTGCAAGAGAGAACGGCCAGCCAGGAACCCGCCATCGACGACGATGCATTCGCCGTTGATGTAGTCCGCGGCATGCGTGAGGAGAAACCCGACCGCTGCGGCAACATCCTCCGGACGGCCGATCCTGCTGCGCGGGACCATTCTTACAAACGTCTCTTTGTACTCGGCTGAAACGTGTCCCTCGTCGACCTCGATCAGACCAGGCGCGACCGCATTGACTCGAATGCCGTATGGCCCAAGTTCCTGTGCCAACGATTTGGTCAACATCACGAGCCCGGCTTTCGACGCGCTGTAATGCGCGGCGCCGACTCTGGCTGAGAATGCGGCCGTCGATGCGAGATTGACGATGGCCCCACCCGTAGGCGCAAGCCGCATGCGAGCGAAGGCCTGACTGCAAAGGAAAGGCCCCTTCAAGTTGATCCCGAGAACGCTGTCCCACGCGGCTTCAGGCAGGTCGAGAATCGAATGGCTCGGATAAATGCCGGCATTGTTGACGAGCGCGTCGGGCAGGCCGAGATCGCGAGCGACTGAAGCGAAGACATCGGTAACCTGTTGAGCCGAACTCACGTCGAGCCGGTAGGCTCGCGCCGTACCCCCGTCGGCCGATAATGACTGCGCTACTGCAATGGCCGCGCCTTCATCGACGTCGGTCACCGCGACTTTGTATCCGTCTCGGTGCAACATCGCGGCAATCGCCTGGCCGAGGCCTCGGCCGGCTCCTGTCACGAGCGCCACCGGTTGAGCGCGTTCGGTCATTGATGCTCCGCGGAAATGACAGTTCAGTTCTCGCCTCGACATGCGACAAGGCTAATTTGCTTAATAACCTGTACTGGGCCAAGAACGTATCGTTTCGTTCGGGGCCACGAGCACGTCATCATGCAGAGCGCACAGCATCCAGATTCTTACTGGGTCGAAACCAGCAATCCAGCTTCGATCCTGCCGACCCTCGCCGGTGAACAGAAAGCGGACGTTGTTATTATCGGAGCGGGCTTTACCGGATTGTCGACCGCATATCATCTTTCCCAGGCCGGTATCCAGGCGATCGTGGTCGAGGCCGAGGACGTCGGCTGGGGTGCAAGCGGCCGCAACGGGGGAATGTTGCCGCCGCGTTACAAGAAGGGCTTCGCGAGCATTGCGAAGATCTATGGCAACGAGGTCACGCGCCGGTTGCACGCGATCATTCATGAAGCGATCGATACGGTCGAATCGATTGTTTCCGACTGCGCGCTGGATTGCGGCTTTGCCCGCACGGGCCAGATTACCGCCGCGCATTCTCGCGCGCATCTTGCTTCGCTCGAACAGGATTGTGCCTGGATGACAGCGGAGGCCGGCGATCGGACCGCGCAGATCCTGAGCAGATCAAACACCGCGGACGAGGTCGGCGCCAGCATTCACGTCGGCGGCTGGTTCGACCCCAGAGGCGCTGCCATTCACCCGCTGAACTACGTGCGCGGTCTCGCAAACGCGCTGCAGAAACGCGGAGTGCCGATCTTCGTGAGGAGTCCTGTCCGCCGGCTCGTGGAGGAGCCCGATGCAATTCGGCTCGAGCTTCCCGGCGGCACAATTGCGGCCCGTCAGGTTGTGATCGCAACCAACGCTTACACCGATGCGACCGGCTTCGCGCCTCACGGGCTGGAGCGGCGCATCGTTGCGGTCAATACGTCCGTAATCTGCACCAATCCGATCGGCGGCAATCGGGCGGGTGCTGTGCTACCCGGCCGCAGGATGGTGGCGGATACCAAGCACATCATGAACTGGTATCGCATGATGCCGGACAATTGCCTGATCTTCGGCGGGCGCGGCGACATTACCGGGCGGAGCGACGATCCGAGCGTTTACGCCAAGCTTGAACGTCAGCTGGCGGAAACATTTCCGGTCATCGCCGATGTCGGCGTGAGGCATCGGTGGTCGGGAAAGGTCGCCATCACGCTTGACGATTTTCCCCATGTCGGCCGGCTCTCGCCGCGCGTCGCCTATGCGATGGGCTATGGGGGGCGCGGAGTCGCGCTGGCCAATATGCTGGGGAAGTATCTCGCGCAACTTGTCGAGGGCAAGACGGTGGATGCGGGTCCGATGAGCACGAACGCTTTCGATCCGATCCCCTTCCATGCGTTTCGCGTTCCGGGCATGCAGATCGTCGCGCGCTGGTATCAGTACTTGGACGCCAAAGCGATCCGCGCGCAGGGGCGGGCGGCCTAGCACCAACGCGGCCCTGCTCGCTATCCCGCGAGCAGGCACGCGGCCGCGTGATTGGGGAGCAGCGGACGCAAAGCGGGGTCGGTCTCCGCGCAGGCGGTAACCGCGCGCGGACATCGGGTGCGGAAGCGGCAGCCACTGGGCAGCCGCGCCGGATCAGGCGGCTCTCCCTCGAGTGAGAACGTATCGGTGACGCGGCGTCCGCCGATGTCGGGAATGGCTGCTAGCAGAGACTGCGTATACGGGTGTTGCGGCGCGCTGAAGAGGTCTTCGGTCGGCGAAATCTCGACGATGCGGCCGAGATACATGACCGCCACCCGGTCGCACATCATGCGCACGACCGACAGATCGTGCGAAATGAAAAGATAAGTCAGTGAAAAAGCCTCGCGCAGCTCGTTGAACAGCTTGAGCACTGTCGCCTGCACCGACATGTCGAGACCGGATGTCGGCTCGTCGAGCACGACCAGGCGCGGATGCAGCGCGAGGATGCGCGCAAGCCCCACCCGGCGCTGCTGCCCACCCGACAGCTCGTGCGGATAAAGATCGAGATGCGTTTGCGGGAGACCCACCTGCCGCAAGAGAGTCTGGATGCGACCCGTTCGCTCAGCCGCACCGAGTCGAGTATGAACGACGAGCGGCTCTTCGAGCGAGCGGCGGATGGTCCATCGCGGATCGAGCGAATTCCCCGGGTCCTGGTGACAATATTGCAGGCGAGGCGCCACTGCGCGGCGCTCGCGTACGGATAACTGGCTGATCTGCTTGCCTTCGAACTCGATGGCGCCGCCGCTCAGCGCATGGATGCCGGCCAGCGCCTTGCCGAGTGTCGACTTGCCACAACCCGATTCGCCGACGATGCCAAGTGTCTCGCCAGCTCGCACCTCGAAGGACACGCCGTCGAGCGCCCGAACCGAGCCGACCTTCATGCCGAATGCGTTGTGCACCGGAAAATAGCGCGACAAGCCGTCGGCCTTCAGGATCGGCTCGTCGCGCATCGACGCGGCGCTCATGCAAGCACCGTTGTGCCGACAGGGTGGTAGCAGCGCAAATCGTGCGCGGCGCTGACACTCGTCGTTGCAGGGCGATCGATGCGGCAGATCTCGGTCGCATGCGAGCAGCGCGGGTGGAACCGGCATCCGGCCGGCGGGTTGATCAGCCCGGGAATTTCGCCGCCGATCTCGCGAAGCTCGCGACCGGGCTTCGGCAGGCTTTCCAGCAGGCGCACCGTGTAGGGATGGCTGGGGCGCTGAAAGAAATCATCGACCGGCGCCATCTCCACTTCCTGCCCAGCATACATCACCGTGATGCGGTCGCAGATTTCGTACGCGGTGCTGAGGTCGTGCGTGGTGAACAGTACCGACACGCCACGTTCCTTGACGAGCCGCTTCAGCAGCTTGAGAATTTGCGCCTGGATGGTGACGTCGAGCGCGGTCGTGGGCTCGTCTGCGATGACGAGATCCGGTTGGGGCATCAGCGCGAGCGCGATCATCAGCCGTTGCCGCTGGCCGCCGGAAAACTCGTGCGGCAGCTTATCGAAGGCCTCGTCGGCGCGCGGAATCTGCACTGTCCGCATCATCTCGACCGCGTCCGCCTCATCGGCCTTGCGGCGCGCCCGCGGGTAGCGGCTGAAGAAGCCAAACATGCCGCGGCCGGCGCTTTCGGGCCGGCGCGGCGACTTCCATTTCATGACTTCCCGCACCTGCGACCCGATGCGAAACAGCGGATTGAATGAGGCGAACGGGTCTTGCGGGATGAAGGTGATGCGACGGCCGCGGATCTGATCGTCGACGCGGCCACGCGGCATCTTTAACAGGTCGTCGCCATGGAAGCGGATCGAACCTGCCTCGTGCTGCGCATTGCCCGGCAGGATGCCCAGGATGGCGCGCGCCAATGTGGTTTTGCCGCAACCGGATTCGCCAACCAGCCCCATGATCTCGCCGCGGCGGATCGTAAGATTGACGCCGTCGAGCACCTTCGCGACGCCGCGTTCGGTGCCGAACGAGACTCGCAGGTTCTCCACGTCGAGGAGATTATCGCCGGGCGCCAGCACGTCTGATCCTCGGATCGAGAACGTCGCGAAGGCCATCGCCCAGCAAGTTGAAGCCCATCACGACAAGGAAGATCGCAAGCCCGGGTGCAAGTGCATACCACCACGCCTCCGGGAGAAACTCACGTGACTCGGCAATCATCCGTCCCCATTCCGGTGCCGGCGGCGGCGCGCCGAGGCCAAGAAATCCGAGCGCGCTGGCGGTGAGAATGGTGAAACCCATCCCGATCGAAGTGCGCACGATGATCGGCGACGCGACGTTCGGCAGGACATGCAGCAGTATGATCCGCCAGGTCGGAACCCCGAGCGCAATCGCCGCCTCGATAAAGGTCTCGTTCTTGAGCGAGCGCACCTCCGCATGAACCAGGCGCGTAAACCACGGCCAGTAGGTAATGGACAGTGCGAGGATCACGTTCTCGATCGACGGGCCGAGGGTTTGCGAGATGGCGATCGCCAGCACGATCTGCGGCACGGCCAGGAAAATGTCCGACACCCGCATCAGCGCTTCGCCCAGCCAGTTTTGTGTCCAGCCCGAGATCAGCCCGATGGGTACACCGATCAGTAGCGCAACACCGACTGCAACGCTCGCGATCACCATGGTGATGCGAGCGCCGAACAGAATGCGGCTGTAGATGTCTGCTCCCATGCGGTCGGTGCCAAACACATACATTTCGGAAGGCGGCAGCAATCGCTGCCGCGGGTTCATGTCCCAGATCGCTTCCGGATGCGTGGAGAGCTGTGGGGCGAAAATCGCGGTCAGAATAAGCAGCAGTATGATCAGCAAGCCGGCGGCCGCGGCGGGATCATGCAGCAACTTGCGTAGGACATCGAGCGCGGTCTTCATGCGCCGGTTCCGCGCGGGTCGAGAACGGCATGGCTGATATCGACCAGGAGGTTGACGATGCCGAATACGACTCCGGCATAGACCGTAAATCCCATCACGGCCGCGTAGTCGGACTGCAGGATCGCCTCGAATGCATAGGCGCCGATACCTGGCCACTGGAACACGGTTTCGATCACAACTGTACCGGCGAGCAGGATGCCGAAAAGCAGCCCGATCTGCGTCACGGTGGAGATCAGCGAGTTGCGCAGCACGTACTTCCAGACGATGAGGCCGGACGGGATGCCCATCGCGCGCTGATACACGACGAAATTCTTCTGCAGCGTCTCGAGTACACCGGCCCGCGTGAAGCGCACCACGGTCGCCAGCGCCGGAAACGCCAGCGTGAAGGCCGGGAGGGTGAGGTGGGCCAGCACATTGCGAAGCCGCGTGAAGTTGCCCTCCAGAAGCGCATCGATCACGTAGAAGCCTGTGATCGACGGCGGCGGGAATCCCGTGATCCGCGCCTGCAGGGGAAGCCAGCCCAGATCCATCGAGAAAAAAAGCTGCATCAACAATGCAAGCCAGAAGCTCGCCACAGCGAGCCCCGCCACGGTGACGATGCGCAAGACGTGGTCGATGATCGTATTGCGGTAAAGCGCCGAAACGACTCCAAGCGGAATCCCGAGCACCACGGCAATGATCATAGCGGCAACCGTCAGCTCAATGGTCGCAGGCAGCCGGGCAAAGAGGTCGTCCCAAACCGGCCGGGTCGTGAACAGGCTGGTACCGAGGTCACCTGAAAGCAATTGCCGATAGTAGTCGACGAGCTGCACGAGCAGCGGCCGGTCGAGCCCAAGCTTCTGGCGCAAAAGTTCGATCTGCGCGCGCGATGCCGTCTCACCAGCCAGCTTTGAGACAGGGTCGGCCGGAATGACACGCGAGATGAAGAAGACGACGGCGACAAGGCCCGCAAGCGTTGGAACAAGCCACGCTATGCGCTGAAGGATAAGCGCCGAAATCCGCATTATGCCGCGTTCATTTCAGCGGCATCACGTGCGCGCCCATTCGGCATTCCATCCACTCCGGATTCGGCAGGTCCTCCCGGACGCGACATGGACCTGCCAATGACACCGGCCATTTGGTGCGCCGTGGCGGCTATCGCCACAGCGCCCTTCAAGGTCAGCTGTCGTAGTAGGCGGTCCGCATCTCCTGCGCCGAGCCGATCGGACAGAACACAATGCCCTTGAGCTTGCTGGAATAGGGGCCGTACCATTTGGTGTTGTAGATCCACAGTCCCGCCGCCTCGTCGACGACGATGCGAGTCGCCTCCTCATAGAGCTTTGCGCGCTCGGCCTGATCGGTGGAGCGCAGCGCCTTTTCGAGAAGATCATCGACCTTGGGATTCTTGTAGTGGGAGGCGTTCTTGAACGTTCCGGCAGTCGATGACGAAAACATCTCGCCGACCCAATTGTGAGGGTCTGCGTAGTAGGTCGAGATCCAGTAGATCGACACGTCGGGCGTCGTGTTCGGATCCTTGAACCGCTCCACGATCGTCGGCCAGGGATAACCAACTACCTTCGACTGCACGCCGGCCTTGGTGAGCCCGTTCTGCAGCAATTGGGCGGCCTGCTCGGATTGCTGGAAGCCGGTCAGGTAGGCGAGCTCGATCGGCTTATCGAGCTTGACCTTGGCCTGCGCGAGTTCGGCTTTTGCCTTGTCGATGTCGAAACTATAGCCTTTGACATCCTTAGGCACGCCCCAGATCGTGTTCGGCAGTGGGGTCGGGTTGCGCTCGACAAGCCCGCCCAGAATCTCCTTGTTGAAGCCGTCGTAGTCGAATGCGTAATTGATCGCGCGCCGAACATGGACGTCGTTGAAAGGAGCGCGCGTCATGTTGATCTGCGCCATCATCACACGCATCGACTCTGCCTCAAGCACCTGCGTCGCAGGGTTGGACTTGATGCGGTTGAGCTGATCGGTCTGCAGGTATCCACCAATGCCGTTGAAGTCACCGCGCATCAGGCCGAGCACGCGGGTATTGGTGTCCTTGACCGCGCGGAACTCGATCTCGTCGAGCCATTTCGGGCCCCAGCCCTTGAAATGACCCGGGAAGCGTTCGGCGACAAATCCGATGGCCGGATCGAACTGCGTGATCTTGTAGGCTCCTGAGCCGGCCGAGTTTCTCGACAGCCAAGGCTCAGCGTGGTCGCCGCTCTTCTCGTTCTTCTTCACGAGCGCGCTGTTGACGATATGAATCTCCGGTACGATCGAAAGGAAAATCGCCGAAGGCTTCGCCAGCTTGAACTCGACGGTGTAGTCGTCGACCGCCTTGGCGGCGCCGGGGCCTATCATGGTCTTGAACAGCGAGGCCGCGCCCTTGCCGACGGCGAGGATGCGCTCGAGCGAGTAGACGACGTCCTGCGCCTTCACTTCGGTGCCGTCGTGAAACTTGACGCCTTTGCGCATCACGAATGTGTACGTAAGCCCGTCCGACGAGATCGTGTGTTTTTCCGCGATCCACGGTTCGAGCACTGCGGGATTTTTCTGCCAGCGCATCAGGCCGTCATAAATATTGAGCCGGATGGCGACGCGGCCGACGTCGAACGCGGCGTGCGGATCGGCTGTGTCATAGTCGCTTTCGTTGGCGAAGACGAAACGCGTCTTGGCCTGCGCATTGGAGAGCGTCGCGGAGCCTGCGGTCAGCGCGGCGGCGCCCGCATAGGCCATTAATTCGCGCCGCGAGAGATCCAGGATGTCGTTATGGCGGTCGCGCATGAGTTTCGTCTCCGAAGTGTGCAGTATGATGGAAGTGTCCGCGTGTGGACGAGGTCCAAGGAGCTCCGGCCCCACAGGGCGAAAGCCATTATGGGAGCTTTCTGACGGCCGCGACAAGTCCGATGTGTTTGCGACCGACTGGCTCAGAGCATGCCGTTCGGAGCGCTGTGCACTCGGGGATACAGACCGTCAGCCCATGCCACCGTCCACGCGTATCGTCTGGCCTGTCACGTAGCCTGCCCCGGCGAGCAGGAACAGGATGACCTCCGCGATGTCGTCTGGCGCTCCCACCCGTTTAAGACTGGTCATTTCCACCGACCGGTCTTCCCAGTCCTGGCCGAAGCGGATCGTCCACGGCGTTCGGATCATGCCGGGCGCAACCGCATTGACGCGGACCTGGGGCGCCAGCCCGCGCGCGAGGTTGGTGGTGAGGTTCATCAAGCCGGCTTTCGAGGCCGCGTAGGCCATGCTCGAGCCAGGATAACCATAGCCGGCCGTCGAAGCGGTGTTCACGACGGCGCCGCGGGCGGCTTTCAGGTGTGGCGCGGCCGCGCGAGTGCATCGGAACGGCCCGACCAGGTTGACGGAAAGAATCTCGCGCCAGAACTCCTCGCCCAGGCGATCGAGGTCCTGCGGGGGAATCGGGGCGGCGGTCTCCGATGTTCCGGCATTGTTGACCAGATAGTCGAGACGTCCGAACCGCTGGACTGCAGCTTCGACGACCGCATTGGCATCGTCCGGATTGCCGACGCTGCCGGGTACCGCAATTGCGTCGAACCCTTCGCGCCCTAACTGCACTTCGACGTCCGCCAATTTGGGGTTGCTGGCGAGATCATTGATCGCGACGCGCGCGCCGCAGGCCGCCAGCCTTCGTACGGTCGCAAGCCCGATACCTGAGGCTCCGCCTGTGACCAACGCTACGCGCCCGGTGAGATCCGCTGTGATCATGCGATGGAATACTCCCTATTCGCTCCGCGCACGCGCCGACGCTTGCGCGTACCTTGGGCATGTCCCAGTATCGACCTCGGGTCTCTGATCACAAATCCAGATCGAAAGGGCAACATGGCGCGGCTTCAGCTGGCGCTCGACATCGGTGGCACGTTCACAGACGTCGTCATGATCGATGGAGAGTCGGGTGCCCTGTGGACCGCCAAGACGCCCTCGACGCCACGAGACCCTTCCGATGGCTTTTTCGACGGCGTCGAGAAGATTCTGCGGCTGGCCGGCACCGCACCAGCCGCCGTCGCCACTGTATTCCACGGCTCGACCATCGCGACCAATGCTGTCCTGGAAGGGAAGGGCGCGCGCACCGGCATGCTGGTGACGGCCGGTTTTCGCTATGTGCTCGAGATCGGGCGGCACGAGATCCCGCGCAAGGAGAACCTGTTCGTGTGGCGCAAGCCCAAGCGACCGGTTCCGCCGCGGCTGATCATGGAAGTGCCCGAGCGCGTGCTGCTCGACGGAACGGTTGAGCGCGCACTTGACGAGAAAGCGTGCCGCGGCGCCGCCAGACGGCTTCGCGCCCTCGGCGTCGAGGCGGTAGCAATCGTCTTTCTCCATTCCTACGCCAACTCAACCCATGAGCGGCGCGCAGCCGAAATCGTTGGTGAGGAATTTCCCGAAGCGGCTGTCTCGATCTCATCCGACGTGCTGCCGGTGTTCCGGGAATACGAGCGCTCGATGGCGACGGCGCTCAACGCCTACGTCCAACGGCTCGTCGGCACTTACATTGGCGGGCTTCAGGCCGGTCTCGAGAAACGCAACATCGCCGCGCCGCTGTTGGTGATGAAGTCGAACGGCGGGGTGTTCGGACCGAGGCAAGCGGACCGTCAGGCGATCAACATGGCGCTGTCAGGCCCTGCGGCCGGCGTGATCGGCGCGAGCTTCGTCGCGCGCGCGGCAGGCTTTGAGGATTCCGTCACCATCGACATCGGCGGCACGTCTGCGGACGTCTCTCTCATCCGAGGCGGCGCAGCGGCGGTCACGACCGAGGGCGAACTGGGGCCATTCCCGCTGGCGCTTCCGATCATCGATATCCATTCGATCGGCGCCGGCGGAGGGTCGCTGGCCCGCGTTACGGACATAGGCAGCTTGCAGGTCGGGCCGGAAAGCGCGGGCGCAGTTCCGGGACCTGCGGCTTACGGACGTGGCGGCGATAAGGCGACCGTGACCGATGCGCACGCCGCCTTGGGGCGCGTTCCCTCGACACTCCTCGATGGAGAGATGCGTCTCGACGTGGCGAGGGCGCGGGCCGCAATCGAGCGCGACGTCGCTCGCCCGCTTGGTATCAGCATCGAGGATGCGGCCGAAGGCGTGATCCGCATTATTAACGCCAACATGACCGGCGCGCTGAAGGTTGTGTCTGTCGAGCGCGGGTATGATCCGAAGGATTTCACGCTGGTTGCGTTCGGCGGTGCCGGGCCGCTGCACGGCGTCGAACTGGGCCGCGCGCTCGGCTGCCGCGCGGTGCTGGTTCCGCGGTACCCCGGCCTGCTTTGCGCGCTCGGCCTGCTCGCGACCGACCTCCAATATGACTACGCCCGCACCGCGCTTCAGCGCGGCCCCGCGTACGACCTCGCTGCTATCGATGCCGTCTGGCGGGAGCTCGAACAGGAAGCCGACGAAGAGTTGGCGCGCGAAGGAATTCCGCCCGACCGCCGCCGCTTTGTGCGGCTCGCCGACCTCCGTTACGCCAAGCAAGGATTCGAGCTGACGCTGGAGGCACCGGCGAGCGCGCTCGATGCCGTCACCGCGGCGCGCCTCGTGGATGCCTTCCATACGCAACACGAGCGGCTCTATACGTTTGCCGAACGTGAGACCCAGGTGGAGATCGTGACGTTGCGTCTGCGCGCCGTCGGTCTCGTGGACAAGATCGCGCTGCCCGAGATCGCGGCTGCTGCGGGTTCGAAGCCCGAGTCATACGAGCGGCGGGTCGTCAGGCTCAACGGCGCATCGCATGACGTTCCCGTCTATCGGCGCGACGTTCTGCGCGGTGGACACCGTATCAACGGTCCCGCCGTGGTCGACCAGCTCGACTCGACGAGTCTCGTCTTTCCGGGGCAGGTCGCCGACGTCGACCGCCACGGCAACCTGATCATCCGGCTGGGCTGACGCATGCGCAACCTCGACACCGTCACGCTTGAGCTCATCAAGGGCGCCATCCAATCGGCGCGCGGTGAGATGGAAGCACTGATCGAGCGCAGCTCCATGAGTCCGTTCATCCGCGAAAAGAAGGACTACTTCACGGCCTTCTTTGATCGCGACGGGCGGCTGGTCGTCTCGACGGCCTTACCCATGGCGGCGGGCAACCTGATCGACTGCATTCTGGAGCGCTATCCGCGCGACCAGATGAAGGCGGGTGACCTTTATCTTTACAACGACTCGTACGGCTCGCGCGGAGCGGTCTCGCACAACAACGACATGGTGTTCATCGCGCCGGTCTTCAGTGGTGCGCGCGTCGTCGCATTCGCCGAAGCGTGGGGCCATCTCTGGGACATCGGCGGCATGGTGCCGGGCTCGATCTCGCCAGCGGCGACTGACGTGTTCCAGGAGGGTATTGTCATCCCGCCTTCGCGTGTGTTGCGCGACGGCGTGTGGAACGAGGATCTGATTCGCACGTTCGTGCGCAACACGCGCTTTCCCGACATGGTGCGCGGCGACATATCCGCGATCATGGCAGCGGTTCGCGTGGGCAGCCGCCGCATGGAGGAGATCGTCGAGCGCTTCGGCGCCGGTGCGGTCGAGGCGGCGTTCGCGGGCATGCTGGACCAGTCGGAGCGGGCATTGCGCAGGGCGTTCGCCGACCGCGTGCCTGACGGGCGATACTCCTTCCGCGATTTCATCGATTCCGACAGCGTCTCGGAGAAAAGCTATTCGGTCGCCGTCACCGTGGAGAAGCGCGGCGAAACGGTGTCCCTCGACTATTCGGCGTCCGACGATCAGGCGCAGGGCTCCATTAATTTCATCATGGATTCTTCGGTGCCGAAGACCATGTGCGGGCTCTATTTCACAGGCCAGGAGGCTGGGATCGCGCTCAACGGCGGCTTTCATCGTGCGGTCGGCGAGGTGAAGACCCGCCCCGGCTCGATCGTCGCGCCGCGCGAGCCTGCGCCGCTCGGCATGCGGTCGCACTGCCTCACGCGGGTCAATTCGTCTCTGTTCGGCGCATTCGCCAAGGCGACCGGCGGCAACGTGCCGGCCGCATCTGCGGTCTATGTCCTTTACTATCTTCGAAGCTGGAACGACGAGCGCACCGACCTCGACCTCTGCATCGAAGGCCTCGCAGTCGGCTTCGGTGCGCGTCCGCATGCCGATGGCATCGATGCGGTCTACTATGTCGCGCAAAAGAACTATCCGATCGAGTTTGCCGAGATGGAATTCGGCGTGCGCGTCGAGGGATACAGCATCCACATCGACTCGGGCGGCCCCGGGTTGCATCGCGGCGGCTGCGGCATCGTGCGCGATCTGCGCGTGATCGGCGACGAGGCGATCATCGGCGTGCGCATGGATAACATCCGATGGCCGGCTTGGGGCGTGAAGGGCGGCATGGGCGGAGGCGCCGGGCGCATCGTGGTCAATCCCGGCACGGCGGATGAACGCGAGCTGCGCCCGATGTCCGAAGGCAACAGGCTGAAGAAGGGCGACCTCGTGCGGATCATGACGTCGGGCGGCGGCGGATGGGGCTCGCCGCTCGAACGCGCTGCCGAGCAGGTGCGTGACGACGTGCTCGACGGTTTCATTTCGGCCGAAAGCGCGGCGCGAGACTATGGTGTGGTCCTGACCGACGATTTGATCGATGTCGATATGGCCGCGACGGACGCACGCCGGAAAGAACTCGCGCGCATGACGCGCGGCCTGTTCCATCGCCGTGCTTATTTCGACGACGAAGAACTGCCGCAGGCAGCCGAATGAGTGGTGAGCTGCGTATCGGCGTCGACATCGGCGGCACCTTCACGGACGTCGTCGTCCGCCAGCCAGGTGCGCCCAGCCGCATCATGAAGATTCCGACCACCCGCAGCGACCCGAGCATCGCGGTGCTCGAGGCGCTCAAGCGCATGCAGGCAGAGTGGGAACTGGCGCCACAGGATGTGCTGCGCTTCGTCCACGGTACGACGGTCGCGACAAACGCCGTACTGGAGCGCAAAGGTGCAAAGGTGGGCATCATAACCACTGAGGGCTTTCGCGACGTGCTGGAGATCGGTCGCCAGATGCGCCACCAGATGTATCAGCTCGCGCTCGATCCCGAGACGCCGACATTTCTCGCTCCCGGCCGCATGCGACGCGAGGTACCGGAACGGGTCAGCGCGACCGGCGAGGTGCTGAAGCCTCTCGACGAAACAGCCGTCGCCGATGCCGCGGAGGCGCTGGTTGCGGCTGGCGCCAAGGCGATTGCCGTCGTGTTCCTGTTCTCGTTCCTCGATGACCGGCACGAGAAGCGCGCGAAGGAGATCATCGCGGCGCGCCATCCCGACGTGTTCGTATCGCTGTCGTCCGAGGTCGATCCAACGTTCCGCGAATACGAGCGCACCGTTGTTACCGCATTCGACGCGTACGTGAAGCCGGTCGTCGACCGCTATCTCGCGAATCTCGACAGCGGCCTGCTCAGCGCTTCCGTGCCGGCGCCGCTGCAAATCATGCAGTCGCGCGGCGGCATTTCGGGATCGGGGACGGCGCGGCTGCGTCCGGTGCGCCTGTTCCTCTCCGGGCCTGCAGCCGGTGTGATCGGCGCCAAGATGGCGGCGGAAATCGCAGGTGTGCGCGACCTGATCACCGTCGATGTCGGCGGCACATCGTGCGACATCGCTCTGATCGAAGGCGGCACGCCTGCGCTGCGTTCGGAGGGCATCATCGATCGCTATCCGGTGCGCGTCGGCATGGTCGACGTCAATTCGATCGGTTCGGGCGGCGGCTCGATCGCATGGCTGGACGCGGCGGGTGGCCTGCGCGTCGGTCCACAGTCGGCGGGCTCGGAGCCGGGACCTGTCTGCTACGGTCGTGGCGGCATCGAGGCGACCGTCACTGATGCGTCGATTGTGCTTGGCTATCTCGATCCGGATTATTTTGCTGGCGGCAAGGTCAAGCTGAAGCCCCAGTTGGCGCGCGAGGCTGTGGTGCGTATCGCCGATCGGCTCAACCTCACGGTCGAGCAGGCGGCGCTTGGCATTCACCGCATTCTCAATGCCCAGATGGCCGAAGGCATCCGCTTGGTGTCGATCCGGCAAGGACACGATCCGCGCCGCTTCACGCTGCTCCCGCTCGGCGGGGGAGGGGCTCTGCACGCCTGCGCGCTCGCCGAAGAGCTGGGCATCACGCGCGTGCTGGTGCCGCGGCATCCCGGCGTGCTGTCAGCCGCCGGCCTCTTGGCCGCACCCATCGAGCACGAGGTATCGACCGCGCTGCCGCGGCGCGAAGACGAGTTCGATCTGGCTGAGGTCAAGCGAACCTTGCAGGCACTCGACAGGAGATGCAGTTCGCTGATGTACGACGAGAAGGTGGAGCGCGGCGCGGTCTCGGTGCGCTACTTCGCTGATGTCTGCTACGCGGGCCAGGGCTATCACCTGGAGGTGCCGCTCGAAGCTGACGCCACCGACCCGTTTGGCACGCTCACCGCCTCGTTCTACGCCGCACATGATCGCACCTACGGCTATGCGCCACAGGCGCCGATCCGGTTGGTCAACCTGCGGAGCGTCCACACCGCCGCAGGGCTCGAGAAACTGCAAGAGAACGACTGGGCGCCAGCTGACCGCGATGCGCTGATCCGCCGCGCCAAGATCCTGTTGCCCGAGCGGCAGGCGCCGGTCGAAGCCGCGGTTTACGATCGTGCGGCCATGAAAGCCGGCGACACGTTCGACGGTCCCGCCATCGTCGAGCAGGAGGACACGACGACGCTGATCACGCCGGGCTGGCGCGGGAGCGTCGATCCGCACGGCAATCTCTTGCTCGAACGCACGTCCAATTGAAGGGCACGTGATGTCGCCTTCAGCTCAAACACTCGATCCGGTCACCGTCGAGGTGGTGCGCAACAAGCTCGATGGCATCGCCAACGAGATGGAGCTGACGCTGCTGAAGAGCTCGTTCTCGCCCATCGTAAAGGAAGGGCTCGATGCCTCCGCGAGTCTGTTCACGTTGCAAGGCGAGACGCTGGCGCAGGCAATTGCGATTCCGATCCACCTCGCCACGCTGATCCCTTGCGTCGCGCGCTTCCTGACCGAGTTTCCGATCGACCAGATGCGCGAGGGCGACACCTATTGCATGAACGATCCGTATCTTGGCGGAACGCATTTGCCGGATATTGCCGTCGTGATGCCGGTATTTGCACGCGGCCGCCCGATCGCGTTCGCCGCCACCATG
>Ga0190275_10000467_pt1 | contig 35806 bp, 34 predicted proteins | sample Popmic550T_FD_133745 | JGI IMG/M metagenome (GOLD analysis project Ga0190275, IMG submission 133745) | Populus adjacent soil microbial communities from riparian zone of Yellowstone River, Montana, USA - 550 T | ecosystem: Environmental > Terrestrial > Soil > Riparian zone > Trees stand | place... | reverse complement strand
GGGAAGACCGCCGAGCGATATTGGGTGCCGACGTCATTGCCCTGGCGATTGAGCTGGGTCGGATCGTGGGTGGCGAAGAACAGGTCGAGCAGCTCGCCGAAGGAAATCACGTCCGGATCGAAGGTGAGCCGGATCGCCTCGGCATGGCCGGTGCCGCCGCCGCACACGGCCTTGTAGCTCGGGTTCGCCACCTGGCCGCCGATGTAGCCGCTCTCGACCTTGGTCACTCCGATCACGTCGTTGAACACGGCCTCGGTGCACCAGAAGCATCCACCCGCCAGTATCGCCTGCTCGTCGGCCATGTCAGTCTCCTTCTCCTGCCGAGATAGGAGGGCGCCCGGCGTCGGCAAGACGGAAAAGCGCCTATGTCCATTCTTCCTCGAGCGTGTAGGATCGGCGGATGTCCCGATCGGCCCTTGCATTTTGCGTCGCGCTCCTCGTCCCGCTGGCGGCCGGAGCGGCCGCGGGTTCGGGCGCTTTCGGTTCCCTGGACGAATTCGCCCGGGCCGTCGGTCTGAAGAAGGGCGGCTGGCTCACACGCCTCAAAGTCACGGCGACCGCGATCGAAGCTTCGCCCGAGGCCGATCCGGCGGAGCTCGCGGCGGTCCGGGCGCGGATCGCGAAACAGTCCGGGACCGTCGAAGAGACGGCGCAATGCTCGGACAGGGCCGTCGTCGACACCGAGCGCCTACCCGGCTTCCTCGTGGAGCGGGGATGTTCCTACGCTCGGCTGTACGCCGCCGACGGTCGCTGGGCGCTAAGCTCCAGCTGCTCCAGGAACGGAAATGACGGCCAAGCGAACATCACGTCCGAGGGCACCTATTCGCGCAAGGCGGTGACGGGACGGCACGAAGGCGAGATGAGCCGCAAGGGTATCGTGATCCGTTTCAAGGCGGAAACGGAAAGCCGCTTCACCGGCCGATGCGGAAGCGCCAATCCAGCGGTTCCGCCCGCGCTTCCGGCAGTCGCCGACCATCCTCCGCCAGTGGTCGACTATCCGCCTCCGGCGATCATCCTCCCGCCGAACAAGGGCCTCTAGCCCCGCGGCCCCTCCGGCAGCGCCTGCTTCACCTCGAGCATCTCGGCCCACGGATCGCTCTTCTGCTTCGCCACCAGCCCCGGAACCGTCTCCACCGTATAGTCGCACGGATCGAGCCCGGCCTTCGCCTGCTCCCACCGGATCGGCATCGCCACCGGCGCGCCCTTGCGCGAGCGGGTCGAATAAGGGGCGACGGCGGTGGAGGTCGGGTCGTTCCTCAGATAGTCGATGAAGATCCGCCCGACCCGGTCGGCCTTGGACGCCTTGGTCAGATATTTGTCCGGAGAATCGGCGGCCATCCCGGCCGAGACGCCCTTGGCGAAGCTCTTCACGTCCTTCCACGGCGCCGTCGCCTCGACCGGAACGACGACGTGAAGCCCCTTGCCGCCGGTCGTCTTGACGAAGCTGATAAGGCCGAGCGCCTCGAGCCGGTCGCGCACCTCCTTCGCCGCCTCGACCACCGCTTCGAAGCCGAGCCCCTCGGCCGGGTCGAGATCGAAGACGATCCGGTCGGCGCGGTCCGGCGACTCCACCTTCACGCCCCAGGGATGCATCTCCAGCACTCCCATCTGGACCATGGCGACCAGCCCGGCGACGTCGGAAATATAGAGATAGGGCTCGTCGAAGCCGGGAATGTTCACCTCGTGAAGCGCCTCGGGAACGCCCGATCCGGCGTGGCGCTGGTAGAAGCATTTGGTCCCCTCCCCGGTGGGGCAGCGCACCATCGTCACCGGGCGGAAGCCGATGTGGGGCAGTATCCGGCCGGCCACGGCGACATAATAATCGGCGAGCTGGCCCTTGGTGATGCCCTGCTCCGGATAGAGCACCTTGTCCGGGCTGCTCAGCCGCACCCCCTCGACGATCCGCTCCGGCTTCATGACGACGCCGCCTCGAGCCCGGCCGCCAGCCTGTCGGCGGCGGCCGGGGCCTGGAGCTGGTCCATCCGGCATTGCTCCGGTGACTTGTCGGGCCGCCAGCGCAGGAATTTGGTGCCGTGGCGGAAGCGGCGGCCGGTGACATGGTCGTAGCGTACCTCGGCGATCAGCTCCGGCCGGAGCGGCTGCCATTCGCCGGTCCGCTCGGTCGACCAGCGGCTCGGCCCGCCCGGAGCGTCGCCGGTGAAGCCGGGCGCCTCGACCAGCGCCTCGAGCCGCTTCGTCAGGACCGCCTTTTCCGCGGCGGGGATCGATGAGGTGTAGCCGACATGGTGGAGCAGGCCCGACTCGTCGTAGAGCCCGAGCAGGAGCGAGGCGACCGACTTGCCGTTCGTCCCGTAGCGGAAGCCGCCGACGACGCAGTCGGCCGTGCGCATCGCCTTGATCTTCAGCATCGCCCGCTCGCCCGGCTCGTATCTGCCGTCGCGGCGCTTGGCGACGACTCCGTCCAGAGCCGCTCCAACCTGGTCGAGCCACTGGCGGGCGATTTCCACGTCGGCGGTGCAGGGCGAAAGCTGCAAATCGTCATGCTGCTCGGCCGCGTAGATGATCTCGAGCGACCGGCGCCTCAATTCGAGCGGCGCGTCGAGATAGCTCGTCTCCTTGGAGAAGAGCAGGTCGAACAGCATCAGCTGCGCCGGAGTTTCCCCGGCCAGCCGGGCGATCCGGCTCTCCGCCGGGTGAAGGCGGAGCTGGAGGGCGTCGAACGACAGGATTCCGTCCACCGGGATGATCAGCTCGCCGTCGAGGACGAAGCGGTCCGCTTCCATCTCGAGCACCGTCTCGGTCACCTCCGGAAAATAGCGGCCGAGCGGTTTGCCGGATTTGGACATCAGTGCCACTTCGGGCCCGTCGCGAAAGACCAGGCAGCGGAAGCCGTCCCATTTGGGCTCGTACTGCCATCCCTCGCCCTCCGGCAGCGAATCGACCAGCTTCGCCTCCATCGGCGCAAGCCCGGGCTTCAATTCAAGGCGGTCGAATTCTGCCATCGCGAGTCGGAAGACGCTTCCACGGCCTGCCGGGTTCCCGGCACGCTTCGCCGACGCCGTTACGCCACGGTAACCAACCGGGGCCGAAATGTTGCGGTGAGTCGCGGCGCTAACGGGATGAAGCGGCTGCAGTTCACTGGAACTTAAGGACAAAAGCTATAACTAGGATTCCAGAGCTGAGGGGAAAATCTTGATCTACTCGCGCAGGCAATTGCTTGGTGCCGGTCTTTCGGCCGGTTTCCTCGCCACCGCGGCCCAGGGGCAGTCGCTGGCGCAGATCGTCGCGGGCCTCAAGGATCCGGCACCGAAACCGCTTCCGGTCCGTCCGATCGCGCACGCCGTCGTTCCGGTCCAGCCGCGAGTCGTCGTCAGCGGAGCGATCGATCCTCGCCTTCTCGCCCGAGCCCGCGCCGCATTCGAGCGGCACCGTTCGCAGCTTCACCACACCGACGTCGTCGGCATCGCCGATTTCAGCCGGCCGTCCTACGAGCATCGCTTCTTCCTGCTCGACACCGCCACCGGCCGGGTCAGCAACCATCTCGTCGCCCACGGCAGAGGCTCCGATCCGGTCCACAGCGGCCTCCTCCAGCGTTTCTCCAACCAGATCGGCTCGGAAGCCTCGTCGCAGGGCGGCTACCGGACCGGCGAATATTATCACGGCAAATACGGCCGCTCGCTCCGCCTCTCCGGCCTCGACTGGAGCAATTCGAACGCCCACACCCGGGCCATCGTTGTCCATTCGGCCTGGTATGCCGAGCCCGAGCAGCTTGCCGCCCACGGCAAGCTCGGCCGCTCGGAAGGCTGCTTCGCCCTCCCCTACAACAGCCTCCAGCAGGTTCTCGCCCGCCTGGGCCCCGGCCGCTTCCTCTACGCCGACAAGCTGGCCTGACCACGGGAAAGTTGGGCGCCCCACGGGGTGAAGAGCGCGTCGCCCCAGCGAAGGCTGGGACCCCAGGGGGTGAAGACCACCGTGCTTATCACCCGATGGGATCCCAGCCTTCGCTGGGACGACGGGGATATCAGACCTCGCTCACCCGTCCCCCGTCGACCCGGATGATCCGGTCGCAGGCCGCGAGCGTCGTCGCCCGGTGCGCCACCGTCACCAGCGTCATGTCGCCGCGCAGGCCCTGGAGCGCCGCCAGCACCGTCCGCTCGGTCGCCTCGTCGAGCGCGCTCGTCGCCTCGTCGAGGATGAGGAGCCTCGGCCGGCGGTAGAGGGCCCGGGCGATGCCGATGCGCTGGCGCTGGCCCCCCGACAGCCGGACTCCGCGCTCGCCGGCATAGGTGTCGAGGCCCTCGGGCAGGCCGTCGAGGAACTCGTCGAGCTGCGCCGCCCGCACCGCCGCGGCGAGCCGCTCCGAGTCGAGCCCTTCGGCGGCGCGCGGGAAGGCGATGTTGGCGGCGATCGTGTCGTCGGCGAGATAGATGGACTGGGGGACGTGGGCGAGGCCGGCCTGCCAGGCGAGGCGGGTCGCCGGGTCGAGCGGCCGGCCGTCGACGAGGATCGCGCCTTCGTCCGGCTCGAGCAGCCCCATCAGCAGGTCGAGCAGGGTGGACTTGCCGCTCCCCGTCGCCCCGGCGATCCCGACATGCTCCCCGGCCCGGATCCGGAAGCTGACGTCCGACAGGCCGAAGCGGCCCTCGGGATAGCGGAATCCCACCTTCTCGAACGCCAGCTCGCGCTCGATCGACAGCGGCGGCGCCTCCGGCTGAGGCGGCGGGACCGGCGCCTCCATCATCTCGATCACGTCGCGCAGGGCGTGGTAATTCCCGCTCGTCACGCTCCAGCCGTGATAGGCCTGCTGGAGCAGGGGCAGGAGCCGCTGGGCGCCGAGCGCCAGCGCTCCGAGCACGGGGATCGCCTTAACGACCCCGCCCGGCTCCAGGCTCATCGCCAGGGTGACGAGAGCGATCGCGACCAGCCCCGCCGCTTCGACGACGTAGCGCGGAGCCCCGGCCACGAACTGGGTCGCCGCCTGGGCCCGGCGGTAGCGGCTGTCGAGCTCGCGGAACTTGGCTTCGAACAGGGGCTCGGAGCGGTCGAGGATGATGTCCCTAATCCCGCCCAGCCCTTCCTGGACGGTCCGGGTACGCTCGACCATCGTCCCGGCCAGTGCCTCGGAATTGCGCCGAAGCGACGGGCGGACGAGCAGGCTGACCCCGACGTAGACGAGGGCCACCGCGAAGGCCGCGAGGCCGGCGGCGCGGGCGTCGATCCGAAGCAGAAGCGCGAAGACGCAGAGCGCGATGAAGGCGCCGATCATGCCCTGCATCGCCGGCTGGAGGACTCCGAACACGACCCCCTGCACCTTTTCGACCGCGGCCAGGGTGACGCTGCTGTTGCGCCGCACCTGCTCGGAATAAGGCTGGCGAAGCATCCGGCCGAAGACCTCGGCGGCCATGTCGTGGCCGGTCGCCATGACGAAGCGCTGGGTGCCCCAGGTCAAGGCGAGCCGAACCGCCGCCGCGGCCATCGCCGCCGCGATCAGAAGCAAGGCGGCGCCCACCACCGGCGAGCCGCCGATCGCGGTCAGCGCCTCCAGCAGCCGTGGCGGAACCAGGGCGCTGCCGGGATCGGCGACCAGAGCGAGGAAGGGCAGAGCGGCGCCGATCGTCACCATCTCGGCCGCCGCCCCGACCAGCATCAGCCCCAGGGTCAGGAGCAGCTGCCGCCGCCGGGCGGGCGAGAGCAGGCGATAGAGGGCCAGGAATGCGTCCATGCGAAGCGTAAGGTTCCTTCGGCGACCCCCTGCCTCCCCATCGCGCAGCGATGGGGAGGGGGACCACCGAAGGTGGTGGAGGGGTAGATGGCTCAGTTCAAGAAGTTCTCGCGCGGAGCGACAGCGTCTCGCGCCGGCTACCCCTCCACCACGCTTCGCATGGTCCCCCTCCCCATCTCACGATGGGGAGGCAAAGCATGGCTCAATTCCCCGACGAAGCCAGCGCCGTTCCGCTCTTGCGGTCGGAAAGCCCGGCCAGCACCTTGGCGTCGCGGCCGTACATGTCCGCATAGCTGTTCGGCGGACCGTCGCTGGTGGCGGCAACGGTGAAATAGACGATGTAGACCGGCACCGGCGCCGCGAGATTGGCCTGGGTCGCCTTGCCGGAGGCGAGGGTCTGGTCGATCTTGCCGCGGTTCCATTCGGTCCCGTCGAGCAGGGTCTGGGCGAAGCCCACGGCGTCCTCGGTGCGGATGCAGCCGTGGCTGAACGCGCGGGCCTGGCGGTTGAACAGATTCTTCGCATTGGTGTCGTGAAGGTAGATGGCATAGGGATTGCCCATCACCAGCTTCATCCGGCCGAGCGCGTTGGACGGCCCCGGAGGCTGGCGCCAGCGGATGATCTTGCCCGAATTGTCCTTGACCGCGACATAGCCCTTCTTGCCGCGAACCTCGCCGGCGATGCTCGAGGGCACTTCCCACCAGGGGTTGAAGATGGCTCCGGTGATCACCGCCGAGAGCGACGGGGTCGGAGTCTTGATCGCGCCCGCCACCGCGCGCCGGCGGTTGAGGGTCTGGCCGTCCTCGACCAGGGCGACCGTATAGGCCGGGACGTTGACGATCACATATTTGGAGCCGAGGTCGCGCGGCAGCCAGCGCCAGCGGTCGAGGTTGATCCGGATCCGGTCGCGGGTCTTGGCGTCGACCGACTTGTCGCCGAGCAGCCCCTTCAGGGCCGCATATTGCGGATGGGTCGGGAGCAGCGAGTCCAGCGCTTCCCCGACGTCGCCCTTGGCGGCCCGGTCGAGGAGGGCCTGCTGGTCGTAGACGTTCCAGCTGTCGTCCTTGACGTGCCAATCGATCCGGCCGCTGTCGCGGACATGGCCGAACTTGAGATCGGAAGCGACCTTGAGGAAGGTCGCCGTCGCGATCCGGCTGAGGCCTTCGTCCTCGGAATCGACGGCGGCTCGAAGCGCCGAGGCATTGTAGTCGGCCGGGTCGAGCCCTTCCGAGCCGATGCCCTCGACGTAGCGCAGAAGCTTCGCCGCGTCCTTGCGCGACCAGTCGGCGCCAAGGACCGGAGCGGCGGCGACGGGCGCCGCGGCCGGAGCCGTAGCGGCCGGCGGCCCGGTCAGCTCGGCGGCGCTCTGGGCGGAAGCGGGCGCCAGCGTTGCGGGCAGGGCGGCGCCGAGCGCGAGAAGGGCGAGTAGGCTTCGGCTGAACATGGTCTATCCCCGTAATGGCGGTCGCGAAAAAACTCCGCGTGGCAGTCCGACATTATCCTGTGATAGCCTATTAAAGGCCGCTGAACGGCCCCGCAAGGGCTGGTCAAGCCTTGGAAAGAAAAGGCGGATCGTGACGGAAAAGGGACACATTTAGAACGGTCCCGCAACGCTGAGTCTCCTCTCCCGCTTTTCGCGGGAGAGGGGGGGACCCAAGCCGAAGGCTTGGGGGGTGAGGGTCTTGCTGAGCCAGCGGTACAGACCCTCACCTCCCCACCGCTTCGCGGCGGGCCCCTCCTCTCCCGTGAAAGACGGGAGGGTTAGAGCCTTTCCGCCACCGCCTTCGCGAAACGCCCGCCCGCGCCCTCGTCATAGCCCAGATACAGATCCGGCTCGATCAGCTCGAGCTCGATGAGCTGCGGCGCCCCGTCGAGACCACGAACCAGGTCGATCCGGGCGTAAAGCAGGGGCTCCTCGGCCGCGGCCAGGATCCGCGCCGCGGCTTCATGCTCCGCTGGGTCGGGACGATGGGCCGTTATGATCCCGTCGAATTCGGGCTGCACCCGGAAGTCGCCCGGCTGCGGCCGCTTGGAGATGGCGTGGCTGAACACTCCGCCGAAAAAGATCATCGACACTTCGCCCGATCGCTCGATCTCCGGAAGATAGGGCTGCACCATCGCCGCGCCCTCGGGCCCGCCGTCGAGCGGTGCGCCCGGCGACCAGCGGATCGTCTGCCAGGCGCTGGAGGAGATTCGCGGCTTGGCGACCAGCCGCCCGGTTCCGAAGGCCCGGGCCGCCTCTTCCAGCAGACCCTCGTTCAACTGGGCATAATGGCGGGTCGGAACGACCGGCGCGCCGCGCTCCGCCAGCCGCTCCAGATAGATTTTGTCGGCATTCCAGCGCAGCACCGAAGCCGGATTGCGAAGCCGGACTCCCTCCCCCTCCCAACGGTCGACCGCCTCCGCCCATTGCAGCGGAGCGAAGGGATAGCCCCAGACCAGGAGCGGAAGGACCAGGTCGAAGCCGGCCAGGTCGGTCGCGTCGGCCCAGTCGCGCGCCTCGACCTCCAATCCGGAGTCCCGGAGCGGCGCCGAATTGCGCTCGAGGACGTCGGGCCAGCGGGTCCGATAGCCCTCGCTGGTCTTGTCCGGCGTGAGGATGCAGACCCGGCCCGGCCTATCTGGAGGACGTGTCATGGCAGGTCGAAGTCGATGCCCTGCGCAAGCGGCAGGTCGCGGCTGTAGTTGATCGTGTTGGTCGCCCTGCGCATGTAATTGCGCCAGGCGTCGGAGCCGCTCTCGCGGCCGCCCCCCGTCTCCTTCTCGCCTCCGAACGCGCCGCCGATCTCGGCCCCCGACGGCCCGATATTGACGTTGACGATTCCGCAGTCGGATCCGGCCGCCGAAAGGAAAGTCTCGGCCTCGCGAACGTCGTTGGTGAAGATGGACGAAGCGAGGCCCTGAGGCGCTTCGTTGTGGGCGGCGATCGCTTCGTCGAGCGAAACGTAGCGCATGACGTAGAGGATCGGAGCGAAGGTCTCGGTCAGGATGATCGCGCTCTGCCCCGGCATCTCGACGAGGGCCGGGCGAACGTACAGCCCGTCGAGCCTCTCGCCGCCATGGACTTCGCCGCCTTCGGTCCGAGCCCGGGCCAGCGCCGACTGCATCGCCCCGATCGCCGCCTCGTCGATCAGCGGACCGACCAACGTCCCCTCCACGAGGGGATTGCCGACCGGCACCCCGGCCCATATCTGCCGGAGGCGCGGGACCAGGGCGTCATACACCTCCTGCTGGACGAACAGGCGCCTCAAAGTGGTGCAGCGCTGCCCCGCCGTTCCGACCGCGGAAAAGGCGATCGCCCGCTCCGCCAGTGCAAGGTCGGCCGAAGGCGCGACCACCATGGCGTTGTTGCCGCCCAGCTCGAGGAGGGTGCGGCCGAACCGCGCTGCAACCCGAGGCGCGACCGTCCGGCCCATGGCCGTCGATCCGGTCGCCGAGAGCAAGGCCACGCGCGGGTCGTCGACCAGCGCCTCGCCCGTCCCGCGCCCGCCCTGGACGATCTGGCTCAGTCCGGCCGGCGCCCGGCCGAACCGCTCCGCCGCCCGCTCGAACAACGCCTGGACGGCATGGGCCGTGAGCGGCGTCTTCTCCGACGGCTTCCAGACCACCGGATCGCCGCAGACGAAGGCCAGGCAGGCGTTCCAGGCCCACACCGCCACCGGGAAATTGAAGGCCGAGATCACTCCGACGACCCCGAGCGGGTGCCAGGTCTCCATCATCCGGTGCCCGGGCCGCTCGGTGGCGATGGTGAGGCCGTAGAGCTGACGCGACAGCCCGACCGCGAAATCGCAAATGTCGATCATCTCCTGGACCTCGCCCAGCCCCTCCTGGAGGATCTTGCCCGCCTCGAGGCTGACCAGCCGGCCGAGCCTCTCCTTCTCCTCCCGAAGCACCTCGCCGAACAATCGGACGAGCTCGCCTCGGCGCGGCGGCGGAACGATCCGCCAGTCGAGGAAGGCCTCGCGAGCGCGGGCGACGGCGGCGGCGACGTCCGCGGCGGAGGCCGTGGGAACGGAGCCGATGACGAGGCCGTCGATCGGGGAGCGGGATTCGAGGTCGCCCTTCGGGAGCGGGACCCGGAGGCTCTCGAACAGGGCGCGGGTTTCGTCGGTGGAGCTGAAGGTCATGGCGCGACCGTCTTTGCGGGGAGGATGGCACCGAAGCAACCCCGTCGCCCCGGCGAAGGCCGGGGCCCCGGCAGGTGAAAAGCACCGGCGCCTTTCACTCGCCGGGATCCCGGCCTTCGCTGGGATGACGGGCTATTCGCCGGCATGACGGTCAGGCGAACAGCGCCCTCGCCTTCGCCATCCGCTCGATCCCCGCTGCAAGGGTCTCCGGCTTCTTGGCGAAGCAAAGCCGAACCACGCTCGTCACCGGATCCTGCGCATAGAAAGCCGACAGCGGGATCGCCGCCACCTGGGCCTCCCGAACCGCCCGCTCACAAAAGGTGACGTCGTCCGCGTCGATCCCGGAAGCCGGCAGGTCGACCCCGACGAAATAGGTCCCCTCCGCCGCGAGGGTGGCGAAGCCTGCCTCCCGGAGCCCGGCGACCAGCCCGTCGCGGGCCTCGGCCAGATCCCGGCGCATTCCCTCGAACCAGCCCACCTCCTTGCCCAGCCCGTAAGCCACGGCAGCCTGCAGATTGGGCGGTGTCGCGAAAGTCAGGAACTGGTGCGCTTTCGAGATCGGCCCGGCCAGCGTGGGGGGCGCCACCACCCAGCCCACCTTCCAGCCGGTCAACGAGAAGATCTTGCCCGCCGAGCCGATTTTGACGGTCCGCCCCGCCATGCCCGGCAGCCGCGACAGCGGGACGTGGCGGCGGCCGTCGAAAGCGACATGCTCCCAGACCTCGTCGGTGAGGACGGTCGCGCCGCTACGGACGCAGGCCTCGGCGAGCAGCCCCAGCTCGTCCGCCCCGAACACCCGCGACGACGGATTGTGCGGGTTGTTGAAGACGACCAGCTTGGTCCGCGGCGTGAACGCCTCGGCCAGGGCTTCCTCGCCGATCCGCCAGTCCGGCGGAGTCAGCCGGACGAAGCGCGGCACTCCGCCGGAGCGAAGCACCATCGGAAGATAGAGGTCGTAGAGCGGCTGGAAGAGCAGGACCTCGTCGCCCGGCTCGATCAGCGCCATCAGCGAGGCCGCCAGCGCCTCGGTCGCTCCGGAGGTGACGACGACCGAGCCGGGCTCGATCTCGAGCCCCTGATGCGCCCGGTAATGATCGGCGATCGCCCGGTGAAGCTCGGGCCGCCCCGCCATCGGCGCATATTGGTTGGAGCCCGTGATCAATTCCTCCGCCGCCCTGGCGACGACGTCGTCCGGCCACCCGAAATCGGGAAACCCCTGTCCCAGGTTCACCGCCTCATGCTCGAGCGCCAGCGCCGACATTCGGGTGAAGACGTTGATCGGCATGTCGGCGAAGAGCGGGTTCATTCCCCCGTCCTAATCCTCCCCATCGCAGATGGGGAGGGGGGTGTCGGCGGGTCGGCATGCCGGGGGCATGCCGAGAGCCGGAACCGGCTGCGTAGCAGCCGTCGGGCGAAGCCTGGTGGAGGGGTAGTTGGCGAGGCGTCGTCAGGTCACCCTCCACCACCTTCGGTGGTCCCCCTCCCCATCGCTTCGCGATGGGGAGGCAGCTCGAGTCTCCCGATCAGCGCTTCCGCCGCCGCCGGATTCCTCTCTTTCGCCCCCGAGGTGAAGAAGACGTAAGCCTCCCGGGCCCGCGGCTTGGGCGGCCTGGCCGAATACGGAAATCCGGCCGGGCTCTCGCCCCGGGCCCAGGCCCTTCCGGCCTCGGCCCAGCGGTCCAGCTCGGGCGCCGGATACCCCGTCGCCACGCCCTCCCGGCTGCGCTGGAGCCGGGCGTAGACGAGGTCGCCGGACAGATCGGCGATGCACGGAAATTCGTCGGAATCGGCAAAGGCGATCGTCACCCTGGCGGCCCGTGCCATCCTCACGAACGCCGGGTCGCGAAAGCTCTCGTGCCTAGGCTCGACGACGTGGCGAAGCGGCACGCCCGCGGCCCTGCGCGGAAGCAGCGCCAGGAACGCCTTGAAATCTTCCGGCTCGAACCTCTTGGTCGCCATGAATTGCCACAGGATCGGGCCGAGCCTGCCCCCGAGCTCCGCCAGACCCTGCCCGCAGAAACGCTCAACCGCCTCGCCGGCGTCACCGAGCGTCCTTCGGTTCGTGCAGAAGCGCGAGCCCTTGAGGGCGAAGCGGAAATTCTCCGGTACCGCTTTCGCCCAGCGCTCGAACAGCTCCGGCTTCTGGAGCTTGTAGTAAGTGGCGTTGATCTCGATCGCCGTCAGCCGTCCTGCCAAATGCTCGAGCTGCTTCGCCTTGGACAGCTTCGGCGGGTAAAAGCTCTCCCGCCACGGATCGTAATTCCAGCCGCCGACTCCGACCCGAATCGCGCCCTGCGTCATTGGAGATCGCGCATCGGATTCGTCGAACCTCGCCGTCGGTTCCGCACATCTCCGCACATATCCGTACGCCGCGCCCAAGGCCAGCCGTCCGACCCCTCCCGATTGTGCCGAAACTTGGCCGTACTGCTGGTGGCGGAGCGGCCGCGCTCGGCCCTATCCTGCAGGCAATTGGAGCGGGAGCGGGACTATGGCGACGGCCACGGCTTTGGGAATTCGGCAGACGGTTCGTCGCGAAGCGCCGAAGCTCGCCCTCTCGGCCTCGCGCGGCGCGATCGGCGCCGCCCTCTTCCTGCTGATCGCTTTCATTCTGCTTGCCGCGGGGGCGGTCACCGGCGCGCCGCAGGGAGGCGGCGCGCCGGTCGAGGCCGGGGCGTTCATTCTCGATCCGGCGATCGGTTCGGCGCAGGGCTGAGAGCCCGCGGCGCCTCGCTGCGTGGAAGCTGCGGGCTGGCACAAGCCGATCGCTTGATCTAGATTGCCTCGCGGGAGGCGAAGAGATGGAGGACATCTGGACCGAGACCGTGGCGATATTGTTCACGTCCCTCGGCATCGCCGGTCTGGCCAGCCTCCTTATCCTGTTCCGCCCGGCCGCTCGGCGGCGGCGCCGTCACAAGCGGCATTCGCGCCGCCCGAAGATCGATCTCATGCGGCATGAGCCTTCCGGGCCGGCCACCGAGGCAGATGCATAAATCGCAGCTTATTGCATAATTATGCAATAGGGGGCATGGCCCGCTTCCCATGATTCGTGTAGCCATCCTTGGAGCCTCGGGCTTCGTCGGCGCCGAGCTGCTGAGGCTTTGCGCTCAGCACCCTCGGCTGCGCCCGGTCAAATTGTTCGGAAGCAGCCAGGCGGGACAGAAGCTGGACAGCGTCCATCCCCATCTCGCTCTGGCCTATCCGAATGCGCTTGTGAATAGTTATGCACCGGAAGCGTTGGACGAGGGCGTCGATCTCGTCTTCGCGGCGCTTCCGCACGGCCATTCGCAGGCCATCGCGCGCGATGTCATCGCCCGCTCCATCCCGTTCGTGGACCTCGGCGCCGATTTCCGGCTCGGCAGCGCCGCCGATTACCAGCTCTGGTACCGGGAGCCGCACGGCGCCGCCGACCTCATCGATCGGTTCGTCTACGGTATTCCCGAGCTCAACCGGTCGTCCATCGCCGGTTCGACGACGGTCGCGGCCGCCGGCTGCTACGCCACCGCGGCGATCCTGGCATGCAAGCCCCTGATGGCGCTGATCGAGCCCGGCAGCCTCGTCGTCGACGCCGCTTCGGGAGTCAGCGGAGCGGGCAAGGCGCTTAAGGACGAGACGCATTTCAACAGCGTCGACGAAAGCCTCGCCGCCTACGGACTTCTGAACCACCGCCACACCGCGGAGATGGAGATGGCGCTCGGCTCAAGCATCCTCTTCACCCCCCATCTCGCGCCGATGAACCGCGGCATATTGGCGACCTGCCACGCCGTCGCCAAAGGGCCGTGCGATCCGCTCGCAGCGCTTCGCCGGGCCTATGCCGGGGAGCCTTTCATCCATGTCTCGGAGCGCCCTCCCGCCACCAAATGGGCCCTCGGCTCCAACGCCGTCCATCTTACCGCCCGCTACGACGAGCGGACCGGCCGGGTGCTGGCGATCGCGGCGCTCGACAATCTCGTCAAGGGCGCCGCCGGCCAGATGATCCAATGCGCCAATCTGATGCTCGGCCTCGAGGAAGATTCGGGATTGCCGGTCGCGGGAGTCTATCCATGAGCGTCACCGCCGCCGAGGGCTTCGTCGCCGCGGGCTGCCATGCCGGGATCAAGCGCCGGCGCTTCGACATGGCCCTGGTCGCCACCGACGACCGCGAGCCGGTCGCCGCCGCGGCGGTGTTCACCCGGAACCGGTTCGTCGCGCCCCCGGTCCTGCTCTCGCGCCGCCGCCTCGCCGAGAATGGCGGCCGGGCGGCGGCGATCATCGTCAACTCGGGCAACGCCAACGCCGGGACGGGCGCCGCCGGACTCGCCGATGCCGAGGCGATGGGCGCCGCCGCCGCGGCCGCGCTGGAAGTAGCGGCCGAGGACGTGCTGGTCTGCTCCACCGGAATCATCGGCACGCCTCTGCCGATGGACGTCATCCTGGCGGGAACGCCCAAGCTGGCGAAGAAGCTGTCCGTCGGCGGGGCGAACGACGCCGCGCGCGGAATCCTCACCACCGATCACCAGGCCAAGGAAGCGCTGGTGAAAGGCTCGACCTTCACTCTGGGCGGGATGGCGAAGGGCTGCGGAATGATCGCGCCCGACATGGCGACGATGCTCGCCTTCCTGACCACCGACGCGGACGTTTCCGCCGAGGAGATGACGAAGATCCTCCGCGACGCCTCCGACCGGACCTTCAACACCCTGAACGTCGACGGCGCCACCTCGACCAACGACACGGCGATCCTGCTCGCCTCGGCCCGGCGCGGCCGGCCGGACATGGGCGAGTTCGCCGACGCGGTGCACGAAGCCTGCGAGGACCTCACGCTGCAGATGGCCCGAGACGCGGAGGGAATGACCAAGATGGTGGCGCTCGCCGTTACCGGCGCCGCCTCCGACTCGGAGGCGCGAATCGCGGCGAAAAGGATCGCCGAGAACAATCTGGTGAAATGCAGCTGGTATGGCGGCGATCCTTATTGGGGACGGCTGCTGGCGGCGGCGGGCTCGGCCGGGATCGCCTTCGAGACGGAGAAGGCGACGGTCGCTTATGGCGGAACGATCGTGTCTCGGGGCGGCACCAACGCCGACCATGATTGCGAAGCGGTCGCCCGCCACATGAAAGGCGAGCGGATCGAGATCGAGGTCGCCCTCGGGCTGGGCGCGGGCCGGGCGCAGGTGATCGGGATCGACCTCGGCCCCGGCTACATCAAAGAGAATTCGAGGACGTCATGAAATTGTACGTCGTCCCAGCGCAGGCTGGGACCCCAGCGGGTGAAAGGCACCCGAGATTTTCGCCCCCCGGGGCCCCAGCCTTCGCTGGGGCGACGAGGCGCTCTTCACCCCCCGGGGCCCCAGCCTTCGCCGGGGCGACGAGATTTTCATGAGATCCCCCACCGAAACCGCCTCCGTCCTCGTCCAGGCCCTGCCCTACATCCAGCGCTTCCACGGCCGTTCGGTAGTGGTGAAGCTGGGCGGGGCGGCGATCGACAAGGCGCTCGACCGGGCGCTGGCGCAGGACGTCCTCCTGCTGCGGAGCGTCGGGGTGCGCTGCGTCCTCGTCCATGGCGGCGGGCCGCAGGTCGACGCGATGATGCGCCGGGTCGGCAAGGAGCCGGAGTTCCGCGACGGCCTCCGGGTGACCGATATGGAGACGCTCGAGATCGTCCGGATGGTTCTGGTCGGCAAGATCAACCGCGACCTCGTCGCGACGATCAACCGCGAGGCGCTCGACGATCCGGTCGCGGTCGGCGTGTCGGGCGAGGATGCGGGGCTTCTCACCGTCACTCCGCGAGACCCGTCACTGGGCTATGTCGGCGACGTCAGCCACGTCCGGGCCTCGGTGCTCGAGCGGCTTCTCGACGAGGGGCTGAGCCCGGTCGTCTCGACGATCGGCGCCGACGAGACCGGCCAGCCTTTCAACGTCAACGCCGACGAAGCGGCGCGGGCGATCGCGGTGGCGATGGCGGCGGAGAAGATCGTCTATTTGACCGCCGCTCCGGGGCTTCTGGAGGACGTCAGCGACGAGTCCAGCCTAGTGCCCCGGCTCACTTCGGCCGAGCTTCGCGGGCGCATCGAGCACGACAGCGTGAGCGCGGGGATGATCCCGAAGCTCCGCGCGTGCGCCGACGCGGTCGATGCCGGGGTCGGAACGGCGCACATCATCGACGGCCGGGTGCCGCACGCCCTACTGATCGAGCTCCTCACCGACGAAGGGATCGGGACCATGGTCAAGAAGGAGAAGAGCTGGTGACCCACCCTCCGGTAAATGCGGGGACACAATACCTATTTCCGCCGCCGCGGAGGCGGGCCGCAATCGCCCAAATAGGTATTGTGTCCCCGTATTTGGGGAGGCGGCGGTGACTCATTTGCTCACCGTCGCCGATCTCGGGCGCGAGGGGCTCGAGGAGATACTCGCTCTGGCCGAGCTTCCGGACCTCGGCCTGCCCCTGGCCGGCAAGGGCGTCGCGCTCGTCTTCCAGAAGCCTTCGGCGCGTACCCGCAACTCGATGGAGATCGCCACCATCCAGCTCGGCGGGCATCCGGTCTACATCCAGAAGGAGGAGGTCGGCCTCGGCACCCGCGAGAGCGCCGAGGACGTGGCGCGGACGCTGGCCTGCTACCATGCCGTGGTCGCGGCCCGGGTGATGGACCACAAGGACCTCGAGGCGATGGCCGCGGCGACCGAAAAGCCGTTGCTCAACCTGCTCTCCGACCGGGCCCATCCGCTTCAGGCGCTGGCCGACCTCCTGACCGTCGGGCAGCTGCTCGGCCGGATCGAAGGCGCGCGAATCGCTTATGTGGGCGACGGCGACAACAATGTCTGCCGCTCGCTCGCCGAAGCCTGCTCGCTGCTCGGGGCGGAGCTTCGGATCGCAAGCCCGGAAGGCTATGGCCTGACCGGGGCGCCCGAAGGCGTGACCCAATATGCGGATCCGGCCGAGGCGGTGGACGGCGCCGACATCGTCTATACCGACGTCTGGGTATCGATGGGCCAGGACGAGGAGACCGAGGCCCGGAGCCAGGCCTTGGCGCCGTTCCGGGTGGACGAGGCGCTTCTGCAGCGCTGCCCCGACGCCCGCTTCCTTCACTGCCTCCCCGCCCGGCGCGGCGAAGAGGTGAGCGCCGGGGTGATCGACGGGCCGCGGAGCGCCGTCTGGCTTCAGGCCGAGAACCGGATGCACACGGCGCGCGGTGCGCTGGCCTGGCTGATGGGGGCGAGGGCGTGAGGTCGGCGCCCTTCCTTATCCTCCCCACGAGCAGAGTTCGTGGGGAGGGGGACCATGCGAAGCATGGTGCAGGGGTAACTGACGAGGCCTCCGCCAATTACCCCTCCACCACACTTCGTGCGGTCGCCCCTCCCCATCTTCGATGGGGAGGATAACAGATGACCGACGCCCGAGCCCGCCGCCAGAAGGCGATCGCCGACCTCATCCGCTCCGAGCCGCTCGGCAGCCAGGAGGAAGTGACGGCGCGGCTGGGAGGGCTCGGGTTCTCGGTGACCCAGGCGACGGTGTCGCGCGACCTCGACCAGATGGGGGCGGTCAAGGTGAAGCGCGGCGGAGCGCTCAGCTATGCGCTTCCCGACCAGGCCGGAGCCAATGACTGGGCGGCGGCCAGGCTTCAGCGGATCCTGACGGAGTGGCTGCTTTCGATCGAGCCGGCCGGCAATCTCCTCGTCCTCAAGACTCCGCCGGGCTCGGCGCATCTGCTCGGAGTCGCGCTCGACCAGGCCCGGCTCGACGAGGTGGCGGGGACGATCAGCGGCGACGACACCTTGTTCGTCGCGCTGAAGGACGGGGTCGACGCCGGAGTCATGGCGAGCCGCTTCCGCAAGCTTTCGAAGGACGGAGCGTGACTCCCAAGAAAATCGTGACAGTTACCAATTTCGGAGCGGTCGCGGGTATCGCGGGCCGGCCCCCTCTCGGTGAAATTGGTAACTGTCACGAATTTCTCGATGAAATTGGTAACTGTCACGAATTTCTCGCCGGGATCGTGGCTGGACGATTTTGCAGGCTTCGCCGGAGCCGTCATGACCGTCCGCCCCGCCCTGCGCCCGTCGTCCCGGGAGGGACCTCATCGAAGCATTACCTCGATGGGGACCCGAAAACCGGGACCCAGGACCAGAAGTCCCGGCGGGTCTTCCCGAGGCCCCCGGCTTTCGCCGAAGTGACGATTGAGAGAGAGTGAATGGACCGCCCCGCCCCCAAAAAAGTCGTGCTCGCTTATTCCGGCGGGCTCGACACTTCGATCATCCTCAAGTGGCTCCAGACCGAATATCGCGCGGAGGTCGTCACCTTCACCGCCGATCTCGGCCAGGGCGAGGAGGTCGAGCCGGCCCGGGCCAAGGCCGAGCTGCTCGGGATCCGGCCGGAGAACATCTTCATCGAGGACCTGCGCGAGGAGTTCGTCCGCGACTACGTCTTCCCGATGTTCCGGGCGAACACCGTCTACGAGGGCCAATATCTGCTCGGCACCTCGATCGCCCGGCCGCTCATCGCCAAGCGCCAGATCGAAATCGCCCGGGCGGTCGGCGCCGACGCCGTCTGTCACGGCGCCACCGGCAAGGGCAACGACCAGGTCCGCTTCGAGCTCGGCTATTACGCGCTCGAGCCCGACATCCACGTCATCGCGCCGTGGCGGGAATGGGAATATGCGAGCCGCGAGCAATTGATCGACTTCGCCGAAAAGCACCAGATCCCGATCTCGAAGGACAAGCGCGGCGAGGCGCCCTTCTCGATCGACGCCAACCTCCTCCACTCCTCGTCGGAAGGGAAAGTGCTCGAGGACCCGGCGGTCGAAGCGCCCGAATACGTCCACCAGCGCACGATCTCGCCCGAGGACGCGCCCGACAGGGCGACGGTGATCGAGATCGGCTTCGAGGCCGGCGATCCCGTCTCGATCGACGGCGAGCTCCTGTCGCCGGCCGCCCTCCTGACCCGGCTCAACGCGCTCGGCCACGACAACGGCATCGGCCGGCTCGACCTCGTCGAGAATCGCTATGTCGGGATGAAGTCGCGCGGGGTCTACGAGACCCCCGGAGGCACCATCCTGCTCGCCGCCCATCGCGGAATCGAATCGATCACGCTCGACGGCGGCGCGGCCCATCTCAAGGACGAGATCATGCCGCGCTACGCCAGCCTGATCTACAACGGCTTCTGGTTCTCGCCAGAGCGCGAGATGCTCCAGGCGCTGATCGACAAGAGCCAGGAGCATGTCACCGGCAAGGTGCGCGTGAAGCTCTACAAGGGCAATTCGACCGTGATCGGACGGGAAAGCGCGCTCGCCCTCTACGACCAGGACCTGGTCACCTTCGAGGAGGGCTCGTCGAGCTACAGCCAGCGCGACGCGGCGGGCTTCATCCGGCTCAATGCGCTGAGGCTGAGGATCGCGGCGAAAAGGGCTCGAAAGGCGGGGTAGGTTTTCTTCCGGCACTTCGCCGCACAGCCGCCTTCGGGTTCTTCGCGTCTCTTCGCGTGAGGCATTTCGGCCGTCGGTCTCACGCGAAGGGACGCGAAGAACGCGAAGAATCTTATGCTGTGCCGACGGCCGGGGATATCCGGGAAATTTGTTTTACATTTGTTCTTGCGTTGTAGGGTTTTTCCTACTATATTGGGGCTTGGGCGAGTCGTGTTTTGCCCGAGGCTCTTTGACATAGTCGATTGATGAATCCGGCCTTGGCTCCGTCATTGCGAGGAGCGAAGCGACCAGGCAATCCAGTGGGCGGACGCGCCGCACTGGATTGCCTCGCTGCGCTCGCAATGACGGAAGGTCAGGGCGCTCGCTCGGCGTTGCCCCTCCATATGCGGATATTGACTTCGCTCGGTGCCGGTGGGATTTCTGGGCGCGTGGGGGCGTGGCCTTTGGGGCCGCGCCGAAGGGAATCGGCGAAATCGCAAGCCAGCGCGGCCTGGGCGTAAGCCCAAGGTCCTTCGCTCGGCGAGAGAAGGAGCGACCTATGATCACCGCCTTGAACATGACCGTACCCCTGAAGCAGGACCCGGAATCGCTGGCCAAGCTTCAGCAGCTGAAGGCGCTTTTCGCCGACCATATCCAGCCCGAGATCGACCGCGCCCTGCGCAAGTCCAAGATGGTCCATTTCGCCAGGGTGCTCGTCATCCACGACCGCTTCCTTCAGGTGATCACCGAGTTCGACGGCGATCCCGAGGAATATACGGAATTCTTCCGGCGCGAATTGCCGCACGTCTTCAAGCCGATCTTCGAGCTCGCCGACGGGGCGCCGCCCTGGGACGAATTGAACGACCAGGACAGCTTCTTCGAAGCCTCCAAGCATCTCAACGTGAAGGCGCTCGGCCGGTCCGAGGACGGCCGCGAGGACCAGGGCTGGCTGTTCAGCCATTTCCCGAAGACCGTCCGCGAGATCGAGGAAACGCTCAGCGGGAGCGGCGGCGAAAGCGAGACTCCGGCCGGCGGCGGCGCTCCGGCGGGAAGCGGCGGCGGGGCGAACGCCGCCGTGCTTCATGCCGCCGCCGCGGCGCTCACCGCGGCCGCCGCCGCGCTGACCGCGGCAGCGGGTGGTAGCGCAGCGTAAGGGCATGATCCGAGCTGGCAGAACCATATGAACCCCTCTCCCGTCCTTACGGGAGAGGAGGGGCCCAAGCGCAGCTTGGGAGGTGAGGGTCTGTACACCGGAGTCCGCAAGACCCTCACCTCCCGCCGCTTCGCGGCGGGCCCCTCCTCTCCCGCGGAATGCGGGAGAGGGGTTGCTGAGTGGAGCCCCGCATGAGCGTCGACAGCAACGATCTGCAGGGCATGGTGCTCGGCAACATCGCCGGCTACCGGCTGGTCAGGCATCTCATCTTCTCGGCGCCCGACGCCGAATCGCTCCGGCGATTCGTCAATCAGATCCGGCCGCTGATCCTGTTCGGCACCAACAAGCCGACGACGGCGCACGGCTGGGTCGCCAACATCAGCTTCGCCGCGGGGGCGATGGCGAAGCTGCTTCCGGCCGACGTCTACGCCAAGCTCGAAAGCACCTTCCGCTCGCCCCCCGATGCCGAGCGGATCGGCGATCTCGGAGCGAGCGCGCCGTCCAAATGGTGGGAAGGACAATTTCGGGGCGAAGAAGTGAGCTGCTTCGTCCATGTCCATGCGGTCGGCGAGGCCCAGCTCGAGGCCGCGACGGCGGAGCTGTTGGAGGAGGCGGCGGCCGCGGGGCTCGGCGAAAAGATCCCGCGCGCTTCGGGCGGCCGCCTCGACGGCGCCTTCCTCGGCTTCGGACCGAGCGGAAAGGGCGCCCGGCTCCATTTCGGCTATGTCGACGGCCTCTCCAACGGCAAGGTGGCCTGGGAGGGCGCGCCGAGCCCGGAACGGCCGATCGACCATCGCTCGGTCGTCATCGGCCATTATGACGACCATTATCCCTGCGCCCCCGCCCGCGACCCGGCGGCCGCGGTGCTTCGCGATTCCTCCTATCTGGTCTTTCGCTGGATCTACCAGGACGTCGCCACCTTCGAGCGCTTCCTGACCCGGAAAGCGCCGGCGCTCTTCCCCAGGCTGCCGCCGGCCCAAGCGCGCGAGCTTCTCGCCGCCAAGATCATGGGCCGCTGGCGCGACGGCACGCCCCTGTGCCTCTCGCCCGACGCTCCGGACCCGGGCCGGTGCGAGGAGGGCTTCGCGTTCGGCGAGGATCTGCAGGGGATCGCCTGCCCGGTCTCGTCGCACGTCCGGGTGATGAACCCGCGCGACCAGGAATTGTCGGGAATGTCGGTGACCACCGGAGTCCCGCAGATCGTCCGGCGCGGGATGCCTTATGGGCCGGAGCTGGCGGGCGAGGAAGACGACGGGGTCGACCGCGGCATATTGGGGATCTTCGTCTGCGCCTCGATCCGCGAGCAGTTCATGCGCCTCGCCGCCTGGGGCCAGCGCAACAATTTCAGCGACTCCTTCCCCGCCCACGGCCGCGACCAGGACGCCCTGATCGGCAACCGCTCGATTCCAGGCGCGACCCGGGAGTTCCGGATCCCCAAGGGCCCGGCCGGGGGCGGAGTCGCGACCGGCCTGCCCGACTTCCTTCGGACGAAGGGGACTCAATATCTGCTGATGCCCAGTGGGCAGACTCTGTCGAGGCTGGTGCCGATGTGAGGTTCGTCATCCCGGCGAAAGCCGGGACCTCGGGTCGGAAAGTCTCGGCGGGTCTCCCCGAGATCCCGGCTTTCGCCGGGATGACGGTCAGGGCAGGAGCCCCCTCGTCACCTTGAATTTGTTTCAGGGTCCAGGCCTCCACCGCTACGCGGTCTCCTGACTGGATGCTGAAACAAGTTCAGCATGACGGCTAAGTTTCCAGCGCCCTCTTCGCCTCGGCAATCTGCTCCCTGACCCGCTCCGGCGCCGTCCCGCCGTAGCTGGTTCGGCTTCGTACCGAGGCGTCGACGGTGAGGACGTCATAGACGCGTTCGTCGATCCTCGGATCGATGCCCTGCAAGGCCGCCAGCTCCAGCTCCGCGAGCCCGACGCCGCGCTCTTCGGCCGCCTGAACCGCCCGGCCGACGATATGATGCGCCTCGCGGAAGGGGACTCCGGCCTCGCGCACCAGCCAGTCGGCGAGGTCGGTCGCGGTGGCGAAGCCGGCCTCGGCGGCGGAACGCATCCGCGCCCCGTCGAACCGGGTCGTCTCGACCATGGCGGCGAGCGCCTGGAGCGACAGGATCAGGAGGTCGTGGGCCTCGAAGACCGGCGGCTTGTCGTCCTGCATGTCCTTCGAATAAGCGAGCGGAAGGCCCTTCATCGTCATGACGAGGGCGAGCATGGCGCCGGCGATCCGGCCCGAATGGCCGCGGACCAGCTCGGCGGCGTCCGGATTGCGCTTCTGCGGCATGATCGAGGAGCCGGTGCTGAACCCGTCGGGAAGGATCGCGAAGCCGAAGGGCTGGCTCGCCCAGATGATCAGCTCCTCGGCGAGGCGGGAGAGGTGGAGCGCGCATTGGGTGGCGGCCATCAGATAGTCGAGCGCGAAATCGCGGTCCGAGACGGCGTCGAGGGAATTGGCCGAGGGGCGGTCGAAGCCCAGGGCGGCGGCGGTGGCGTCGCGGTCGATCGGGAAGCCGGTTCCGGCCAGAGCGGCGGCGCCGAGCGGACATTCGTTGAGCCGGTCGCGAGCGGCGGCGAAGCGGGAGCGGTCGCGCGCCAGCATCTCGTAATAGGCCATGAAATGGTGGCCCAAAGTCACCGGCTGGGCCGACTGGAGGTGGGTGAAGCCGGGCATTACCGTGTCGGAATGCGCCTCCGCCCGGGCGACCAGGACCCGCTGGAAGGCGGCGAGCGCGGTCCCGGCCTCGTCCATGGCCGTTCGGACCCAGAGCCTGAAGTCGGTCGCGACCTGGTCGTTGCGCGAGCGGGCGGTGTGCAGGCGCCCCGCGGCGGGGCCTATCAGCTCCGCCAGCCGAGCCTCGACGTGCATGTGGATGTCCTCGAGCGCAGGATCCTCGCGAACGCCGATCCGCGCATATTCGTCCTCGATCCGCTCCAGCCCCTCGGCGATGGCGGAAGCGTCGGCCTCCGGGATGATCCCCTGCGTCTCGAGCATCGAGACATGGGCGAGCGAGGCGGCGATGTCCTCGCGCCACAGCCGCTTGTCGAAGCCGATCGAGGCGTTGATCTCGCGCATCAGCGCCGCCGGCCCGCCGGCGAAGCGGCCGCCCCACATCAGGTTCGAAGGCTTGTCGTCGGGAACGGCGGTTCTCCTTTGCCGGGTGCGATAGCGCTTCATCCTCCCCATGCAAAGCATGGGGAGGGGGACCACCCGAAGGGTGGTGGAGGGGTAGCTGGAACAGGCCTGCGCAATTACCCCTCCACCATGCTTCGCATGGTCCCCCTCCCCATCTCGCGATGGGGAGGATAAGGGCTGACCATGCGCCAGGCCACCGGCATTCTCGACTTCGACACGTCCCGGCAGGGGCTGCTCGAAATCACCCGCGAAGTCGCCGACTGGACCGCCGCCCAAGCCATGACCGAGGGCCTGCTCACCCTTTTCTGCCGCCACACCTCGGCCTCGCTGATCATCCAGGAGAATGCCGCCCCCGAAGTCCGGACCGACATCGAGGCCTGGATCGCCCGGCTCGCCCCGGAGGACCCGAACGCCTATGCGCATCGCGACGAGGGGCCGGACGACATGCCCGCCCATCTGCGGACGATCCTGACCCAGGTCCAGCTGGCAATCCCGCTGATCGGCGGCCGGCTCGCGCTCGGCACCTGGCAGGGCCTTTACCTGTTCGAGCATCGCCGGCGGCCGCATCGGCGCGGCCTTGCGCTCCACCTGATCGGGGAATGAGCGGATGAGCCTCGAATCCGTCCGCGCCTGGCTCGCCGGCCATGCGCCCGATCTGCCGCTGATCGAGGTGGCGGAGAGCACGGCCACGGTGGACGCGGCAGCCCGGGCGCTGGGAGTCGAGCCGGGGCGAATCGCCAAGACGCTGGCCGTTCGGGTCAAGGACGATGTCTTCCTCCTCGTCGCGCGCGGCGATGCCCGGCTCGACAATATCAAGACCAAGGCCGAATTCGCGGGGCGGCCCCGGATGCTCGGGCCGGAGGAGACCCTGGCACTGACCGGCCATCCGGTCGGCGGAGTCTGCCCGTTCGGGCTGGCGACCGGACTGCCGGTCTATTGCGACGTCTCGCTCCGGGATTTCGACCGAGTCTATCCGGCGGCGGGATCGCTCAACAGCTCCGTCGCGGTGACTCCCGAGCGGCTGTTCGAGCTGGTCGGGGAGCGCTGGGTGGATCTGTGCCGGCTGCCGGAGGACGACCGTCATCCCGGCGAAGGCCGGGACCTCGGGGAGACCCGCCGAGATCTTCCGCCCTGAGGTCCCGGCTATCGCCGGGATGACGGCATGTACGGGCCGCATTGATCGAACGGACAAACCGCTCCTATGGTCGGCGGATGAAGCGCCTCCTCCCCCTCCTCGCCCCGCTCTGTCTCCTTCCGGCCTGCGCCCCGAAAGAGGCTGGGCCGGCCGCGGCGGTTCCGATGCCGGCGACGGCGGCGGGCTGGCGGGCCGTCGCCACGGACCATGACCTCGAGCGGGCGCGCAAATGGCGTACCGCCTGGGTCCGGGCCCTCGCCAAGGCGCGGGCGGGCGGGCATTCGGCCGAGATCGATCGCGAAGGCATCCTGCTCGAGCCCGACGCGGCGCTTCGGGGCGCCGCTCCGCCGGCCGGAGATTATCGCTGCCGGGTCCTCAAGGTCGGCGGCCAGGGCGAAGGGCTGCTCGATTATGTCGCCTATCCGCATTTCGACTGCCGGATTTCCGCCGGGGCGGGCGCGATGGACTTCGTCAAGTCGACCGGATCGCAGCGGCCGGTCGGCCGGCTTTTCGACGACGGCGACCGGCGGATGGTGTTCCTCGGAACGCTCCAGCTCGGCGACGAGCAGGGCAATTTGCGCTACGGCCATGACCGGCAGCGCGACATGATCGGCCTTCTGGAGCGGATCGGCGAGCGCCGGTGGCGGCTGGCCTTCCCTTATCCCGCCTTCGAATCCACCCTCGACGTGCTCGAGCTCGTGCCCAAGGAATGACCGTCATGAAACGCCTGCTTCTCGCGCCCCTGCTCGCTTTCTCGGCGCCGGCCGCCGCCGATCCGCTCGCCGACCAGGTGAAGCAGGATCTGCCGTCGCTGATGACCCTCTATCGCGAGCTTCACGCCAATCCCGAGCTGTCGATGCAGGAAGTGAAGACCTCGGCCAGGCTCGCGGCCGAGGCGAAGAAGCTCGGCTTCGAGGTGACGACCGGGGTCGGCAAGACCGGCGTCGTTGCGGTGATGAAGAACGGGCCGGGCCCGGTGCTCCTGATGCGCGCGGACATGGACGCTCTGCCGGTGTCCGAGCAGACCGGGCTGCCCTTTGCGAGCAAGGTCCGGGCGATGAGCGTTTCGGGAACCGAAAGCGGGGTCATGCACGCCTGCGGCCACGACACCCACATGACCGGCTGGCTCGGAACGGCGCGCCGGATGGCCGCGATGAAAGGGCAATGGTCGGGGACCCTGGTGATGATCCTCCAGCCCGGCGAGGAGACCAGCCAGGGCGCCAAGGCAATGCTCGAGGACGGCCTCTTCACCCGCTTTCCCAAGCCGACCCATGCCCTGGCCTGGCACGACAGCGCCTCGCTTCCGGCGGGCGCGCTCGGGATCACCGTCGGCCCGGCCTTCGCCAACGTCGACAGCGTCGACATCGCGGTGAAAGGCGTCGGCGGCCACGGCGCGGTGCCCCAGAACACGCGCGACCCGATCGTCCTCGCCAGCCGGATCGTCGGCACCCTCCAGACCCTGGTCAGCCGCGAGCTCGACCCGCAGGACGCGGCGGTGGTGACGGTGGGCAGCTTCCAGGGCGGAACCAAGCACAACATCATCTCCGACCAGGCGACCCTTCTCCTGACCGTAAGAAGCTACAACCAGAAGACCCGCCGGGCCCTGCTCGACGGGATCCAGCGAATCGCCCGGGGCGAGGCGATCGCGGCGGGCGTCCCGGACGACAAGATGCCGGTGGTGACGATCAGGGAGGCCGAAGCCACTCCGGCGGCGATCAATACCGACAAGCTGAGCGCCGACACCGCCGCCCTGTTCCGCACCCGCTTCGGCGCCGAGCGGGTGCGGGTGGTGCCGCCGCCGATGGTGGGCGAGGATTTCGGCCGCTACCACCTCGCCGACAAGAGCATCGAGAGCCTGATCTTCTGGGTCGGCGGAGTTCCACAGGCGAAATGGGACGCCGCCGGCGGCGACGCCTCGAAGCTGCCCTCGCTTCACAGCCCGTTCTGGGCGCCGGAAGCGGAGACGGTGATCGCGACGGGGATCGAGGCCATGGTGACGGGCGCGATGGGGGTGCTCGGCAAGTAATCGCCCGGCTGGATCGGTCGAAGGCGATCACGCTCGGCCGGGCTCGACCGAGGTCGACTCACCCTGGGATCTTCCAAGCCGGGCTTTCCGAATCGCCGGCGGCTCCAGCCGGCTCGAAACGCTCTAAAGCCGAAGGTCCCCCAGATCGTTGACCTCCCTCGCGAGATCGGCTGGAGCCCGGAGCGCTTCCAACTCTCTCGGCACGATCGCCGCCTCCGGTCGCTCGACGACGTCGACCCCGCCATGGTCTCCAAAATCGATCCCGGCCCGCGGTTTCAGATCTGCGACCCGCACCTGGAAAAGCTTGAACGGGTCCAGATCGATCGCCTCGAGATCCGACAGCAGAGGTTCCTGGCTCAGGATGAAGGCGGCCAAGCGCAGGTCCCCGCCGACGACATAGGCGACCAGCTTCCAATATTCGCTCGGCAGCCGGATGCCCCGGTAGAGCAGGTCGTCGCCGGAGAAGAGCGGCCCGGCGAACACCGACATCCTGATATCCTGGACGTCGACCTGTTCCAGGATCAGATTTTCGAGATTGCCCCACAGCCCCCTGCGGCTCGACTGATTGTAGCGCTCATGCTGGGGCGCGATGTTGGTGTAGCAGCTGGAATCGGCGTTCGCCTGCTTCGCTTCCTCCACTTCGCCCCAGACCAGGTCGGCGCGCCGGGCGATATGCCCTCGGTCGAGCTTGTTGTTCAGATAGGCTTCGTTGCCAATCTGGCGCGCGGCCGGGACGCGCGGATCGAGCTGAAAATCGTCCCGCCCCGTTCGGACGATTCGGGTCCCGTCGATGTTCCAGGCGACATAGCGTGCCATGCGGCGGCTCTTGCTGAGGCAGACGGAGAAGTGGGTGTAGGGAATGAGAGGCTGGCCTTCGAACGGGAAAGCGTCCTTGCGCGCGGCCGCGCCGAGCTGGGGCAACGGCAGGGGCACCTTGAGGAACAAGGGATTGTAGCCGCTTCGCAGCAATTCGACGCCCGCGGCCGGCACCTTCTTTTTCCCGGCAGGCGCGACCGCGGGCTCAAGCACGAAGTCGAGCTTTTTCTGGACGGAAAGAGGGTAGCAGGCGAGAGCGTGCTCGTCGGTATTGCCGCCGGCCTCGCCGGCGAAATGGAGCCCGGCGAAGATGTCGGTCGCCTTCGCTCCGGACGCGATCATCCAGGCGGAGCCCGAATCCCCGCCCATGCTGATTTCACCGTCGGAAGGCGCGTGCGCCGGATCGACGCCTATTTCGAAGCCGCCGATCGGCTGCTCTCCGGCCGGCGCGCTGTAGTCGATCTTGGCGATGACGTCGACGCGCCGGACGATGCCGTAGGTAACGCCGGTGGTCCGGCCCGATTTCACGACCTTGTCCCCGAGCGCGACCCGCGCCATCCGGGTCGCAGTAACGCCGAGTTGAAGCACCGGACGCTCGATTCCGCGCTGCTCGATCCGGGCGAGCGCACAGTCGCCCGCATTGCCGAGATGGCTGCGAAGCAACTTGCCCGCGACATTGCCGGCGACATTGTTGTCGTCGAACGGCCCCGGCTGGACCACCGGATCGCCGATCGCCCCGCGATTGCCGTGCAGCACGTGCCAGTTGGACAGGACGCAGGGCGCTCCACTCGACCGATCGAAGACGATGAGCCCGATCGTCCCGGCCGTGCCCTTGGGATGCGAGATGCTGATCCCGGGCCGGATCGGATCGCGGCGCACCTTGCGCTCGTCGATCGCCTCGGCCTCGACCAGATCGAAGGCCGGCTTGTAACTCCGCTCGATCACGTCGGTGGGGACCACCGTCCCGTCGGCCAGGGAGATGGTGGCAGGGATTTCGGAAGATTCGAGCCTCTCGATCGCCGATGCGCCTTTTTCGCCGACGGTGAACTGCAGGCTGACCGGCCCGCTGCCGTTCTTCAGGCCGACGCCGACCGAGGTGATATTGGGATCCTTGAGATAGTCGTTGCCCTTGGCACGCACATGGCTGCGCAGCGCCTCGACGAGCGCGTCCTGTGCGGTCGGGGCTTTCCGGCCCGAAGTCCTGCGTGCCATATCCGGCCTCCCTCGTTGCGAAACCGAAATAGCGCTCGGCCAGCCTTCGGAGCGTGATCCCCATCACGCGCACGATCGCCGCGCAATTGCATCATAGCCGGGAGGCCAACCGTGGCCGGACTTTTTGCAGGAGGCGAATGTGGGACTGTTCGGTTGTGGCAACACCAAGAATTATCTGAAGGACTTCGGTTACGGGACGATCGCGCTCCCGCGCGAGGGGGTCAAACCGCTGCTGATGCTCATCAAGCGTGATGGCAGGCTCACGCCGCTGGGCCCGGTCGCGAGCACTTTCCTTCCGGGAGCTTCGCCGCTTCCGACGGCGGTGCGCCGGGCGGCAGCGGCCATTAGCGGCTCGAAATCGAAAAATGTCGACGCGAAGATCGGGATCAGCCTTTTGGGCACCGTCATCGGCGCCCTCGCGGGCTCCTCGCTCGGGCTCGACGTCGCTTACAAGAATGCGAAGAAGGTGCAGTTCGAGTTCGGCGAGGTCACGGAAGAATCGATCGACCTCTCCGCGCTCGACCAATATCTATCCAGCGGATCGGTCGGACCGGGCGCCGGCAATTTCGTCAAGGAAGCGCTGGAGAGGGACGAGGTCTACGTGATCGTCGCCACGCTCGACGCTCGGCAGATATCCGTCGCGGCGACGGGTGAAGGCAGCGTCGGAGTCACCGTCGATGTGCCGGTCATTCAGCAGATCGTGGGTGCCAAGGTGGCGGTCAGCAGCGGCGGCGCGAGCAGCTCGAAATTGACCTACACCTCCACCACCACGCCGCTCTCGTTCGGGCTCAAGGTCGTGAGGCTGGTCTTCAAGGACGGCAATTATACGACTTTCAAACCCGAGTCGGGCGTCGCCGCAGAGGCGGCCGAAGGAAGCTCGGCGGGGTTCGGCCCGAACATTCCGACCGAGATATGAAAGCGTCCGGCCGCGCCCCCGGGCGCGGCCGGACGATCGACCTGGTCACACCACTCCAAACGCCAACATCGCATCCGCCACCTTCTTGAAGCCGGCGATGTTGGCGCCTTTGACATAGTCGACATAGGTGTCCGAGACCCGGCCATAGTCGATGCAGCGTTCGTGGATGCCGTTCATGATGTCCTTGAGGAGGCGCTGCAGCTCCTCCTCCTTCCAGCTGATCCTGGCGCTGTTCTGGCTCATCTCGAGCCCCGAGACGGCGACTCCGCCGGCGTTGGCCGCCTTGCCCGGGGCGTAGAGGATCCCGGCTTCCTTGAAGATGTGAACGCCGGCCAGATCGGTGGGCATGTTGGCGCCTTCGGAGACGGCGATGCAGCCGTTCTTCACCAGGGTGCGGGCGTCGTCGCCGAGAAGCTCGTTCTGGGTCGCGCAGGGCAGAGCGATGTCGCATTCCACCGACCAGGGCCGGCCGCCGGCGTGGAAGGTCGCGCCCTTATATTCCTGGGCATATTCGCAAATCCGGCCGCGGCGCTTGGTCTTGTGCGCCTTCACCCAGTCGATCTTCTCCTGGGTGATCCCCTCGGGATCGTGGACGAAGCCTTCCGAATCGGAGAGGGTGAGCACCTTGCCGCCGAGCTGAACGATCTTTTCCGCGGCATGGGTGGCGACATTGCCGGAGCCGGAAATGACGGCCCGCTTGCCGACCAGATCCTGCCCCCTCGTGCCGAGCATGTTGGCGAGGAAATAGACGGCGCCGTAGCCGGTCGCCTCGGTACGGATCAGCGAGCCGCCATATTCCAGCCCCTTCCCGGTCAGGACGCCCTCCCAGCTGTTGGTGATGCGCTTATATTGTCCGAACATGTAGCCGATCTCGCGGGCGCCCACTCCGATGTCGCCCGCGGGCACGTCGACATTGGCGCCGATGTGGCGATAGAGCTCGGTCATGAAGCTCTGGCAGAAGCGCATGACCTCGTTGACGCTCTTGCCCTTGGGATTGAAGTTCGCTCCGCCCTTACCGCCGCCCATGGGCAGGCCGGTGAGGGCGTTCTTGAACGTCTGCTCGAAGGCGAGGAACTTGAGGATCGATTCGTTGACCGAAGGATGGAAGCGGATGCCGCCCTTGTAGGGGCCGATCGCATTGTTGTTCTGGACCCGGTAGCCGCGCTGGACGCGGATATTGCCCTTGTCGTCCTCCCAGCAGACCCGGAACGAGACGACCCGGTCGGGCTCGGCCATCCGGCGCAGGATCTGGGCCTCGTGATATTCGGGCTTGCCCAGGGTGAACTCGAAGACGTCCTGGGCGACCTCGTAGACGGCCTGGACGAATTCGGGCTGGTGCGGGTTGCGGCGCTTGACGCCTTCCATGAAGCCTTCGAGGTCGACATGCTCGTCACCGCGCGGCGCTCCACCTCCCTTGTTCACGGCATTCCCCTCCAATCGCGGCGGGATGGTGCGTCAGAAGGAGGGCCGGGTCAAATTCCCCCCGCGATTTCCCAGGGAGGGGGCCAAGCGCAGCTTGGCGGAGGGGTCCTTTGAAGGCGGAAGCCCCCTCCACCGCACTTCGCGCTGTAATACGGGGACACAATACCTAATTCGACCGCGCAATACGGGGACACAATACCTAATTCGACCGGGAAATAAGTATTGTGTCCCCGCATTTAGGGCGTCGGGACACAATACCTAGTTCGACCGGAAATAGGTATTGTGTCCCCGCATTGGAGCGTCGGAAGAGTTCCTCCCGTCGCGTTTCGCGCGGTCGCACTCCCCTGCCGATATCGGGGAGAATTTTACGCGTTATCGTCGAGGACGGCCTCGATCGCCTGCTCCGTAATGCGGGGACACAATACCTAATACGACCGGGAAATAGGTATTGTGTCCCCGCATTGGAGCGTCCGGGAAATAGGTATTGTGTCCCCGTATTGGAGCGTCGGGAGAGTTCCTTCGTCGCGTTTCGCGCGGTCGCACTCCCCTGCGAAGGTCGGGGAGGATTTTACGCGTTATCGTCGAGGATGGCCTCGATCGCCTGCTCGACCTGCTCGATGTCGGCCATTCCATCGACCCGGCGGATGAGGCCGCGGGCGTCGTAATAAGGGAGGATGGGCGCGGTCTTGGCGCGATATTCGGCGAGCCGGGTTCGGACCGTCTCCTCATTGTCGTCCGGGCGGCGCTTGAATTCCTGCGAGCCGCAGACGTCGCAGAGCGTCTCGGCCTTGGGCAGCTTGTAGCGGTCGTGATAGCCCTCGCCGCATTTGGCGCAGGAGAAACGGCCGGTGATCCGGTCGACCAGGGCGTCGGCGTCGACCAGCAATTCGATGACGTGATCGAGCTTCATTCCGCGCTGGGCGAGCAAAGCGTCGAGCGAGATCGCCTGGGCCTCGGTTCGCGGATAGCCATCGAAGATGAAGCCCGATCCGGAATAAAGCTCCGGCAGATCGAGCCGGTTGGCGATCAGCTCGTTGACCACCGCGTCGGGGACGAGCTCGCCCGCCGCCATGATCGCCTTGGCGCGAAGGCCGATCGGGCTTCCGGCCTTGATCGCCTCGCGCAGCATGTCGCCGGTGGAGAGCTGGACCAGCCCGCGATCCGCGATCAGTCGGCCGGCCTGGGTGCCCTTCCCCGCGCCCGGAGGTCCGAGGAGGATGATGTTCACGAGTGAGCGCTTCCCGCGAACGCCGAAATCATCGCCCGCGCCCGCCCTTCAGCTTCGCCTTCTTGATGAGATCGCCATATTGGTGGGCGATGAGATGGCTCTGGATCTGGGTCACCGTATCCATCGTCACGTTGACGACGATGAGCAGGCTGGTCCCTCCGAGATAGAAGGGGATGCCGGCGCGGGCGATGAAGAATTCCGGAACCAGGCAGATGACCGTCAGATAGGCGGCGCCGATGACCGTGATCCGGGTGAGGACGTAGTCGAGATATTCCTCGGTGCGCTTGCCCGGCCGGATCCCGGGGATGAAGCCGCCGTAGCGCTTCAGATTCTCCGCCGTCTCCTCCGGGTTGAACACCACCGCGGTGTAGAAGAAGCAGAAGAAGATGATCCCCGCCGCGTAGAGCGCCATGTAGAGCGGAGCGCCATGCTGGAGGGCGGTCGTGACGCTGATCAGTATCTCGCCCCACAGGCTGTCGCTGGTGTCGCGGTTGCCGGCGAACTGGGCGATGGTGAGCGGCATCAGCAGAAGCGACGAGGCGAAGATCGGCGGGATCACGCCCGCCGTGTTGATCTTCAGCGGAAGATGCGACTTTTCCGCCTGCATCTGGCCGCGAGCGGTCTGGCGCTTGGGATATTGGATCAATACCCGGCGCTGCGCCCGCTCCATGAAGCAGATGAACAGGATGAGGATGGCGGCGGCGACGATCACGCCGATGATGAGCAGCGGCGACAGCGTTCCGGTGCGGCCGCTCTCGAACACCTGGACGAGCGTCGTCGGCAGCTGGGCGACGATGCCCGCCATGATGATCAGCGAGACTCCGTTGCCGATTCCGCGGCTGGTGATCTGCTCGCCCAGCCACATCAGGAACATGGTGCCGCCGATGAGGGAGACGACGGTGGTGATCCGGAACATCATGCCCGGGTCGAGCACGGCCGAACCGCTGGTCCCCTGACCCCAGCCCTCGAGGCCGACGGCGATGAAATAGCCCTGGATCGCGCACAGGAAAACGGTGCCGTAGCGCGTATATTGGTTGATCTTCTTGCGGCCGCTCTCGCCCTCCTTCTTGAGGGCGGCGAGCGTCGGCGACATCGAGGTGGCGAGCTGAACGACGATCGAGGCGGTGATGTAGGGCATGACGCCGAGCGCGATCAGGCTCATCCGCTCGAGGCTTCCGCCCGAGAACATGTTGAAGAAATCGAGCACTCCGCCGCGGGTCGTGTCGAAGAGGCTGGCGAGCGCGCGCGGATCGATTCCGGGCAGCGGGATGAAGCTCAGCAGACGGAAGATGATGAGCGCGCCGAGAGTGAACCAGAGCCGCTTCTTGAGATCCGTCGCCTTGGCGAAATTCGCCAGGCTGAGGTTGGAAGCCATCTGTTCGGCTGCGGATGCCATGTTGGTTCGATCCCGGAAAAAGACGCGAGGCGGCGGAGACTGAATGACCCCCGCCGCCTCATATAGTGACCGGTTGCGGCTTGTCAGCCTTCAACCGCGAAACCGTTCAGGCGTTGGTCCGCTTCTTGACGCTGTTCTTCTTCGCGGCGGCCTTCTCGGAAGCGGGAACGACCTCGATCAGCTCGATCGAGCCGCCGGCCTCCTCGACCGCCTTGCGGGCACCGGCGGAGACGCCGGCGACTCGAAGGGCGAGCTTGGCGGTGAGGCTGCCCTTGCCGAGCAAACGGACTCCGTCCTTGCCGCCGCGCGACAGGCCGGAGGCGCGGAGCGCCGCCTGGTCGATCGTTCCGTCGGCGGAAAGCGTCCCGGCGTCGATCGCCTTCTGGATCATGCCGACGTTCACCTCGGCATAATCCTTGGCGAAGATGTTGTTGAAGCCGCGCTTCGGGAGCCGCATGTGGAGCGGCATCTGGCCGCCCTCGAAGCCGAAGACCGACACGCCCGAGCGCGACTTGGCGCCCTTCTGGCCGCGGCCGGCGGTCTTGCCGAGGCCGGAACCGATACCGCGGCCAACCCGGACGCGCGACTTGCGGGCGCCCTTATTGTCTCTGAGATCGTTGAGTTTCATGTCGTTGCACTCGCTTTCGCTTTGGTCGCGCTGGTTGATAGTTCGTCATCCCGGCGAAGGCCGGGATCCATGAACCGAAGAGTCCGAGTGTAATCGCGGATGTCCGTGTTCATGGATCCCGGCCTTCGCCGGGATGACGGAAGGCCTTACGCCTCGTCCGCCACCTTCACCATATGATGCACCTTGCGGATCATCCCGCGCACCTCGGGGGTGTCGGTGAGCTCCACGGTGCGGTGCATCTTGTTGAGCCCAAGCCCGATCAGGGTCTTGCGCTGGTCGGGCGTGCGGCGGATCGGCGATCCGGTCTGGGTCAGCTTGATCGTGGCCATGTTCTTACTCCGTCACCAGCTCGGCTTCGGCCGACGCCTCGGCGCCGGTCAGGCCTTCGCGGCGCGCCATCAGGTCGGCGACCTTGCGGCCGCGGCGCTGGGCGACCGCCTTGGGGCTGGTCTGCTCCTTGAGCGCCTCGAAGGTCGCCCGGACCATGTTGTAGGGGTTGGACGTGCCGATCGACTTGGTCACCACGTCGGCGACGCCCAGGCTCTCGAACACGGCGCGCATCGGGCCGCCGGCGATGATTCCGGTGCCGGCCGGAGCCGAGCGGACATAGACCCGTCCGGCGCCGAAATGGCCGAGGCCGTCATGGTGGAGGGTCCGGCCCTCGCGGAGCGGCACCCGGACCATGGCCTTCTTGGCCGCGGCCGTCGCCTTGGAGATGGCCTCCGGCACTTCGCGCGCCTTGCCGTGGCCGAAGCCGCAGCGGCCCTTGCCGTCGCCGACCACGACCAGGGCCGCGAAGCCGAAGCGCTTGCCGCCCTTGACGGTCTTGGAGACCCGGTTGATGTGGACGAGCTTCTCGATCAGCTCCTCGCCGCCGTCGTCGTCGCGATTGCCGCCGCGTCCGCCGCGCTCGTCGCGCCGGCCACGGCCACCGCCGCGATCGCCGCCGCCGCGTCCACCGCCGCCGCCGCCACGACCGCCACCGCCGCCGCCACGGCCGCCGCGCGAACCGCCGCGCCCCTCGGTGCGCGTCTCGACGGGAGCCGCAGCAGCCTCGGTCGGAGCCGCTTCGGGAGCCGCAACGGCGCCCGGCTGGACCTCGGTGCCTTCGATGTTGTTCTCGTCAGCCATTTAGAACTCCAATCCGCCTTCGCGGGCGGCGTCGGCCAGCGCCTTGACGCGGCCGTGAAACAGGAAACCGCCGCGGTCGAAGACCACGCGGGTGACGCCCGCCGCCTTGGCGCGCTCGGCGACACGCTTGCCGACCTCCTGAGCGCCCGAGACGGTCGCTCCGGTGGTGCCGCGCGCGTCCTTCTCGAGCGTCGAGGCGGAAGCGACCGTGCGCCCTTCGGCATCGTCGATGATCTGAGCGTAGATATGACGCCCGGAGCGATGGATGGACAGGCGCGCGCGGGAGCCGGCACGCTTGCGGAGCGAGGTACGGACGCGCTGACGGCGCCGTTCGAAGAGGGTGAGTTTCGCCATGGCTACTTCTTCTTGCCTTCTTTGCGGAAGATATATTCGCCGCGATACTTGATGCCCTTGCCCTTGTAGGGCTCCGGCT
>Ga0190275_10000466_pt1 | contig 35849 bp, 34 predicted proteins | sample Popmic550T_FD_133745 | JGI IMG/M metagenome (GOLD analysis project Ga0190275, IMG submission 133745) | Populus adjacent soil microbial communities from riparian zone of Yellowstone River, Montana, USA - 550 T | ecosystem: Environmental > Terrestrial > Soil > Riparian zone > Trees stand | place... | reverse complement strand
CTCGAACTCTTCGATGTGGATCGAGGTGAAGACGTCGTCCTTCACGATCCGCTCGGAGATCAGGATCGAATCCTCGAAATTATAGCCGTTCCAGGGCATGAACGCGACGAGCACGTTGCGGCCAAGGGCGAGCTCGCCCAAATCGGTCGACGGGCCGTCGGCGATGACGTCGCCGGCGCGGACCAGGTCGCCCTTCTTCACCAGCGGGCGCTGGTTGATGCAGGTGTTCTGGTTGGAGCGCTGGAACTTCATCAGCGTATAGATGTCGACGCCCGATTTGCCGGCCTCGACGTCGTCGGTCGCGCGCACGACGATGCGGGCGGCGTCGACCTGGTCGACCACGCCGGTGCGCCTGGCGGCGATGGCGGCGCCCGAATCGCGGGCGACCGTCTCTTCCATGCCGGTGCCGACGAACGGCGCCTCGGCGCGAATGAGTGGCACAGCTTGGCGCTGCATGTTCGAGCCCATCAGGGCGCGGTTGGCGTCGTCATTCTCGAGGAACGGGATCAGCGAGGCGGCGACCGAAACCAGCTGCTTCGGGCTGACGTCCATCAGGGTGATCTGGTCCCTTGGCGCCATCAGGAAGTCGCCGGCCCGGCGGGCGGAGACGATCTCCTCGCCGAAGCTGTTGTCCTTGGTCAGCTCGGCATTGGCCTGCGCGATCGTGTGCTTGGCCTCCTCCATCGCCGAGAGATAGACGACGTCCTTGGTGACCTTGTGATCGACGACCTTGCGGTAGGGCGTCTCGATGAAGCCGTATTTGTTGACCCGGCTGAACGAGGCCAATGAGTTGATCAGGCCGATATTCGGCCCTTCCGGCGTCTCGATCGGGCAGATCCGGCCATAATGGGTGGGGTGGACGTCGCGGACCTCGAATCCGGCGCGCTCGCGGGTGAGGCCGCCAGGCCCCAGGGCCGAGACTCGCCGCTTGTGGGCCACTTCGGACAAGGGGTTGGTCTGGTCCATGAACTGCGAAAGCTGCGAGGAGCCGAAGAATTCGCGCACCGCGGCCACCGCCGGCTTGGCGTTGATGAGGTCGTTCGGCATCACGGTCGAGACGTCGACCGAGCTCATCCGCTCCTTCACCGCGCGCTCCATGCGCAGAAGGCCGACGCGATACTGGTTCTCGAGCAGTTCGCCGACCGAACGCACGCGGCGGTTGCCGAGATTGTCGATATCGTCGATCTCGCCCTTGCCGTCCTTGAGGTCGACCAGGGTCTTCACCACCGCGACGATGTCCTCGCTGCGCAGCGTCGTGACGGTGTCGTCGGCGTCGAGCTCGAGACGCATGTTCAATTTGACCCGGCCCACGGCCGACAGGTCGTAGCGCTCGGAATCGAAGAACAGGCCGGCGAACAGGGCCTCGGCGGTCTCGCGGGTCGGCGGCTCGCCCGGACGCATGACCCGGTAGATGTCGGACAGCGCCTGGTCGCGGTCCTCGGCCTTGTCGGCCTTCAAGGTGTTCCGCATCCAGGCGCCGGTATTGGTGTGGTCGATGTCGAGCAGCTCGATCCGGTCGATGCCGGCCTTGTCGAGCTTTTCGAGATTCTCGGGCGTCAGCTCGTCGCCGGCCTCGATGTAGATCTCGCCGGTCTTGTCGTTGACGAGGTCGTAAGCGGAATAGCGGCCGAAAATCTCCTCGGTCGGGATGACCAGCTGCTTCAGCCCGTCCTTCTGCGCCTTGTTGGCGGCGCGGGGGGAAATCTTCTGCCCGGCGGGGAAGATCACTTCGCCGGTCTTGCCGTCGGCGATATCGAAGCTGGGCTTCTGGCCGCGCCACTGCTCGGGCACGTAGGGGATCATCCACCCGCCCTCGCCGCGCACGTAGGTGACGCGGGCGTAGAAGGTGTTCAAAATCTCCTCGCTCGACAGGCCGAGCCCGTGCAGCAAAGCCGTCACCGGCAGCTTGCGCTTGCGGTCGATGCGGACGTTCACGATGTCCTTGGCGTCGAACTCGAAGTCGAGCCACGAGCCGCGATAGGGGATGACTCGGGCGGCGAAGAGGTACTTGCCCGAGGCATGCGTCTTGCCGCGGTCATGGTCGAAGAGGACGCCCGGCGAGCGGTGCATCTGGGAGACGATGACGCGCTCGGTGCCGTTGACGATGAACGTGCCGTTCTTCGTCATCAGCGGCATGTCGCCCATGTAGACATCCTGCTCCTTGATATCCAAAACCGAGCGCGTCTCCGTATCGGGATCGACCTCGAACACGATGAGGCGCAGCGTCACCCGCATCGGCGCCGCATAGGTCATTCCGCGCTGGCGGCACTCGTCGGTGTCGTATTTGGGGTCTTCGAGCTCGTAATGGACGAAATCGAGCTCCGCGGTGCCGGCGAAATCGCGGATGGGAAAGACGCTCCGCAGCGTCTTCTCCAGGCCCGAGACATAGCCGTCCTGCGGCCGCGAGCGGAGGAACTGCTCGTAGCTCTCGCGCTGCACCTCGATCAGATTCGGCATTTCCGAGACTTCGTGGATGTTGCCGAAAATCTTGCGGATGCGCTTCTTCGCGGTGAGCCGCGTGTCGAGGGCCGGAGCCGTTGCTGCTTTCGCCATGGGAGTGTTTTTCGCCTCTTGCCTAATCCCGGCGAGGCCGGGATCCGGATGTCAGTGCGCGTCCAAACGCAAAAAGCCGCGGATTCCCGCGTCGGGAATCGCAGCTTCAGCGTCTATGAAACCCCAGCCGATCAATGCGTGGACCCCGCTGCGCGACGGCGAGACCTGTTCCGAAAGGCTGTGGTGAGGGGCGCGATATAGGGGTGGGGAGGGGGGATGTAAAGGGGCGGCGCGAGGCCGGGCCTAGCTGTGGCTGCGACGGCAGACTCCGAAATGCGCTTGGCCACTAATTAAACCAGCTGGTGCGCCTCAATCCCCCCCATCCCCGGGACACGCCCCGGTATGCGCCCAGGCCGTGCCCGGCGTCGATTCAAGCAGCGCCTGGCTGCGCTGGTCGAAGGTCGCGAAGAAATCGAGGCCGGTCGCCGATTCGATGTCCTCGATCGAGCGCGCGTAGAGCTGGAGGTCGGCGCGCGAGCCGATCCTGACGTTGGGCAGGATGAAGCCGACGCCGCGTCGGTTGATCGGATCGTAGACGATCTTGTAGAATTCGCGCGGCACGTAGACGCGGTTGGCGCCGATCGTGCTGGGATTCTGGCCGTAGATCGGCCCGGTGATCACGTAGAGCTCGTCGCGCCCGCCGCACAGAACCCAGCCGCGCACCGTCTCCTCCAGATATTTCCAGACGCCGCGGTTGAAGCCGGGGCCGATCTGGGGCGCCATGTTGGTGAAGTAGAAGCTGTCGTCCATGGCCTGCTGGGTGAACTTGGCGTCGCCGGCCGGCGCCTGGTGGCCGCGGTCGTAGCCGCTCTTCAGATAGTCGGCGTTGGTCGCGTCGGCGCCGCGCGCGCCGGGATCGCCGCCGAACCGGTTGGCCCGCCGTCCCGGCCCGGTCAGGTCCGACGCGCTGATCCTCTCCAGCACCCAATCGGGGTTGCGGGTGTCGACGTTGAACGAGACGACGTAGCTGCGCCGGCAAATCAGGGTCTGCCGGTCGGCGACGTCCTCGGCGCCCTGGACGGGCAGGGGGATCTGATAGCGCGCCAGGCATTGCGGCGTCGCGGCGTCGGGCGGCGCGGGGACCGCCTGTGTCCCGGGCGCGGCGGCCGCCTTGACCGCGGCCGGCCGCTCCGGCGGCGCCGAGACCACCGCGGGCGCGGGGCTCAGCAAGGCCACGGCGGCGATCGCGAGCGGCGCCGCGACGCTCACCGCCTTGACGGACTTGCTCCCCGGCGAATAGCCCGGGCGCGCCACCGGGGCGGTGCGCTTCGGTGCGGTCTTCTTCGCGGTCTTCCTCGGCGTCCGGCGGGGCGGCCGCGGCGTCTCGCCGGCGGGGGGCCTAGCCATTGCCTGCGCCCGGGGCGCGGGCGTTGCTGCGGCTCGTGTCCGCCGCCGCCTTGATCCCCTTGGAGGCTGCGTAGCTGGTGCCGCTGACGCCGAGCAGCAGGATCACGTTCTGCGGAATGTCCACGAATCGGCCGGCCTCGAGGCACAGGACCAGGTAGACGCCGGCGATGACGAAGGTGAAGATCAGGAACTGGAAGCGAGAGATGCTCGCCTTGGGGATGTCGGGCGGCGCGTCGTGGTCGGGGGGCGTTTGCTGCGACTGCGGGTCGGCGGGCTCGGCCAGCAAATAGGTGAGGTCGATCTTGCCCGTGAGCAGCTTCCAGGCGACGATCAGCGCGAAACTGACGATGACCAGCGCGATCGCGATGGCGACGGCGACCGAGATCCAGGTCCATATTCCGCTGATTGGCATTTACCTTCCTTTCGCTCTGGCGCCCATCAGGGCGTTGTATTTGACTGCAAGATAGGTCCCGTTGCTGCCGATCAGGACGAGCATCAAAGGCGCCGGAATGTCGGGGAGATTGTCACCCGGCGCGCGGGTGAGCGCGACGACGCAATAGCCGGCGGCGAAGAGCAGGGTCACGAAGACGAGCTGCAGCCGGTCAAGGCCGTAGGGCGCCCTTTTCTCTTTGCTCATGAGGCCGGTGAGGATGATATGGCCGCTCAGCATCCTGGCCAGGATGAAGCCCATGACGAGGAACAGCCAGCCGCCGAACAGCCACTTGCTGTACAATGTCAGATCGCCCCAATCCATTCCCCCGGATTCCTCCAAAATGGACGAAGCGCGATTTACCATCGTTTGATGAGCGAGTCCCGATTTTTTCTGCCGTGCCGGAAATATAGGCGGGTCAATTACTTGCCGGCCGCATCGATCCGGGACCCACTCCAGCCTGCGCCCGCGGCGTCCCCATTCGACCCGTTCAGCCGAGCCGTCAGCGCCAGCGCATCGCCGGTCGCAGCCGCGGCGGCGGTGTTGTCGAACATGCACCAGGCCTGACGCCCGCTGAGAAGCTCGGCGCGGATGAGGCCGGCATAATCGTCCAGCCGCGCGGCATCATAAGCGGACCGGTACATGTGCGGCGAGCCGTGCAGGCGCCAATAGCCGAAGCCGCGCCACCCGCCGGGAAGGGCGGCCGCGGGCACGATCGCCGGATCGGCGGCGACGCGGGCGACGCGGAGCCGGTCGAGCAGGGCATCGGCCGGAGCGTCGAACCAGCTCGGATGACGCGGCTCGCAAACGGCCTGCGCCGAGGACAGGAGCGAAAGCTGCGCGAAAAGGGCCTCGGCCGGGGCGGCCTCGAAGGCCAGCTTGGGCGGCAGCTGCACGAGCAGCACGGCCAGCTTGTCCCCGAGCGCTCTTGCCTCCTCCAGGAAGAGCGCGGCGAGGTCGGCGCAGTCCACCAACTTGCGCTCGTGCGTGATCGTCTTGGGAAGCTTGACCGCGAAACGGAAGGACGCCGGGACGCTATCCGCCCATCGCGCCCAGGTCGAGGCGCGGTGCGGCCGGTGGAAGGACGAGTTGATCTCCACCCCGGCGAACCGGGTCGCGTAACGCTCCAGCGCGGAGCCTTCCCGGCCGAAATGCGCCGCGTCCTTCGCCGCGACGCTCCAGCCCGCCGTGCCGATGACGATGTTCATGCTGCCCGAACGCCGACCCGAAAAAGTGTATCCGAATGTAAACATGGCTTACGCGCCGCTCAGGCTGATCCTATACGAATGCTTCACGATCTGACGCGCAGATCGGCTGGCCGCAACGGGTGGGGGACCTGAATGGCGGACGCTGAATCCGGATTGGTCGCCGATCATGCCGCTCCCGCGCTGGACGCGGACGCCGCGGCGCCGGCTCCCCACTCCGCATCGCCGGCCCTAGCGCCTCTTGCGGCGAGCCTGACGCTGGCGGCCTGTGGTGGCGGCGGCGGCGGCGGGACCCCGCCGGCCACGCCCGCGCCGCCCCCGCCCGCCGCGATCCTTCCCACGCGCGGCCAGGCCGCGCGCTTCCTCTCCCAGGCGACGATGGGCTCGAGCCGGGCCAATGTCGATCAGGTTGCCGGCCAGGGCTTCGAGGCCTGGCTCGACGCGCAATTCGCCATGCCGCGTTCGGTTTCCCACTGGGACTGGCTGGTCGCGGCGGGCTATTCGAACACGTCGACGATGAACAGCCAGGCGGGGTTCGATCCGCTGATGTGGCGCCAGCTCATCGCCAATCCCGATCAGCTGCGCCAGCGCGTCGGCATGGCCCTGCTCGATTTCCTCGTCGTCGGCATAGACGGGGTCACCACCTCGTGGCGGCAGTTCGCCGTCGCCGCTTATATGGACGTGCTGCTCGACAATGCGTTCGGCAATTTCCGGACCCTCATCGAGCAGATCTCCACCAACGCCGCCATGGGCCTCTATCTGACCTTCCTCGGCAACCGGAAGGCTAACCCGGCGACCGGCTCGGTCCCGGACGAGAATTATGCCCGCGAGCTGATGCAGCTCTTCACCATCGGCCTCGTCCGGCTCAACATGGACGGCAGCGTGCAAATGGCCAACGGCGCGCCGGTCGAGACCTATACGCAGGACGACATCACCGGCCTCGCCCGCGTCTTCACCGGCTGGGCCATCGCCAATTCGGACAATAGCAGCCCCAATCGCCTGCGCCTCCCCATGGTCAATCTCGCCGCCCAGCACGAGACCGGCGCCAAGACCTTCCTGGGAACCGCCATCCCGTCGGGCACGGACGGCCCGAACAGCCTCAGGCTCGCGCTCGACGCCATCTTCGCCCATCCCAATCTGCCGCCCTTCGTTACGAAGCAGCTGATCCAGCATCTCGTCACCTCCAATCCCACGGCCGCTTATGTCGCGCGGATCTCGGCGGTGTTCGCCAATAACGGCAATGGCGTGCGCGGCGATCTCCGCGCGGTGGTCCGCGCCATCCTGCTCGACCCCGAGGCGCGCGCCGACGCCAACGCCGGCAATGCCAGTTACGGCAAGCTGCGCGAACCGATCATGCGGCTGACCGGCTGGGCGCGCGCGTTCAACGCAAATTCGGCCTCGGGCGCCTGGGCGATCGGCGACACCAGCTCGACCTCCAACCGGCTCGGCCAGAGCCCGGGCCGCAGCCCTTCCGTGTTCAACTTCTTCCGCCCCGGTTACACGCCGCCCAACAGCGCGATCGCCTCGGCCGGCCTGGTCGGCCCCGAATTCCAGATCACCAACGAGCCTTCGGTGATCGCCTACGTCAACTACATGGCCGTGCTGATCGCGGCCGGCGCCGGCGATTTCCAGGCGGTTTATACCGACATGGTCGCGCTCGCCCCAAACAGCGTCGCGCTTGTCGAGGAGGTCGACATATTGTTGGGCGCGCAGCTCGGCGCGGCCACCAAAGCGAGCATCGCCGCCGCCGTGGATTCGATCGCGATCGGCGGGGCCGGCGGCCCGATCAACCGGGTCTATACCGCGGTGCTGCTCACCTTGGCCGCGCCCGAATATCTGGTGCAGAAATGAAGGGGACGCGGCCATGACCGGCGACCAGTCCCGCCGCGCCTTCCTGAAGCGCGCCGCCTGCTTCTCTTTGGTCGGGGGCGCCTCGCCCTTCGTCATGAACCTCGCCGCGATCGGCGAAGCCGCGGCGGCGACAGCGAGCGACTACAAGGCCCTGGTCTGCGTCTTCCTGTTCGGCGGCAACGACTACGCCAATACGGTGACGCCCTACGATCAGCCCTCCTACGACCTCTATGCCGGGCTGCGCGGGACGATCGCCCACCCGCACGCGTCTTTGGGCTCGACCATTCTCTATCCGAACACGGGCTTGGCGGGAGGGCGCCAGTTCGCGCTGGCGCCCAACCTGACCCCGCTCATCCCCCTGTTCGACGCGGGCAAGCTCGCCATAATTTTGAACGTCGGCGCGCTCGTCCAGCCGACCAGCAAGACCGCCTATCAGAACAAATCGGTGCCGCTGCCGCCCAAGCTCTTCAGCCACAACGACCAGCAGAGCTTCTGGCAGGCCTCGAACCCCGAAGGCGCGACCACCGGCTGGGGCGGGCGGATCGGCGATTTGCTCCAGTCGGGCAACGGCACCGCCACCCTGACCTGCATCAACGCCTCGGGGAACAGCGTCTTCCTCTCGGGCCAGAGCGCGGTCCAGTACGGCACCACCACGACAGGCCCGGTGCCTTTGCTCAACAACGCCGCCAGCCTCTACAGCTCGCCGGCGACCATGAGCACGCTCCGCGCGCTGATGACCGCGCCGCGCGCGCATCTGTTCGAGAACGAGCATGCCAAGGTCACCAAGCGCTCGCTCGATCTGCAGGCGCAGGTCAGCGCCGCGCTGACCGCCGGGCCCGCCATCGCCACGCCCTTCCCGCTCGGCAACAGCCTGGGCGACCAATTGCGGATCGTCGCCCGCCTCATTTCGGTGTCGCAGGAGCTCGGCGCGAAAAGGCAGGTCTTTTTCGTCAGCCTGGGCGGCTTCGACAATCACGATTCGATCCTCACCACCCACCCGATCCTGATGACCCGGCTGGGCGCGGCGATGCGCGCCTTCTACGACGCGACCGTCGAGCTTGGCGTCGCCGACAAGGTCACCGCCTTCACCGCGTCGGATTTCGGCCGCACCCTCACCTCCAACGCCAACGGCTCGGATCATGGCTGGGGCTCGATCCACTTCGCCATGGGCGGCGCCGTCAAGGGCCGCGACTATTACGGCGCCCCGCCCGCCATCGCCAATAACGGCCCGGACGACGTGGGGCAGGGGCGGCTACTCCCGAGCCTCGCCGTCGACCAATATGCGGCGACTCTGGCGAGCTGGTTCGGCGTCTCGACCGGCCAGCTCCCCACCGTCCTCCCCAACATCAACAATTACAATCCCAGCACCTGGAATCTGGGCTTCGTGTGAGGCCTGCCGATTTTGCACGGACCCTGCCGCCTTGGCAGGCGTTTTCGTGAAGTTGGACAGCGATCTCTGGCGTGATATGATCGGCGCCTCAATGGCGAGGCATTGGCGGCAAAAATTGCTCAACAAGTCAGACAAGAACCGCAGCCTGGTCGCTGGCATCATATCCGAACTGTCGCCTGACGGGCGGCGCGGACCAAATCACGGCGGCGTGATTGTCGTTACTCGCAACCTCGGACTCACAGTAGCCCAGTCGACCGATTTGAGAAATCGGATGCGCGACGCTGGCGCCAAGTACAAAGTTGCGAAGAACAGGCTCGCTCTAATCGCGCTCGAGGGAACGCTCTATCAGCCGATCGGGGACCTTCTGAGCGGCCTGTCGGCGCTCGCCACGGCGTCCGATCCGGTCGCAGCAGCCAAGGCGGCCGTTGATTTTGCCGAGACGAATGATCGTTTCGAAATCGTCGGCGGGGCCATAGGCGAAAAGATCCTCAGCGCCGACGAAGTGCGCACCTTGGCCAATCTGCCTACGTTGGATACTATCCGCGCAATATTGATCCGACAGATGATTGCCCAATCCGGAAAACTTGACCAGCAAGTCAGCCCATCCGCGGCGTTCTCTCGCTTGGAGCGGTCCTCGGTCGAGGTTTTTGCTTCTGTACCAGCCGTGGTGGCAGCTCGATGGTCCCTAGGGTTTGGACTAGCTTCGTTGGCGCTCGCTGTGGCGTACCTGATTCTCGGCTGGTTCGGCCCGGAAGCCTACTTAGTGGGTGATGATGCCGGCAGGATTGGAGCAACCTTGTCCTTAGGATGCTTAGTAGCCTCGATTTTGCTGGCCAAAGTGCTTGTGAGTCTCGATCGACCTGACACTGAATGGACGGTTCAGTCTCCTAATGGCTAGCCCCCCATCGCTGACCTCCCTATGGACGAGGGCAGTAAAGCAAGCGAGCGGCCCCTTCCTCAGCAGCGCGCTGCTATCCACGGTCTGCTTCATTTTTGCGATTTGGGCTGGGAAGATCGCTCCGGCTTGGCAGCCTTATTATCAAGGTGCTGCGCTTGCCGGATTCCTGATCGGTTTAGTCCTGATGGTCATAGCTACGGGTATGGCTTTTTTTAAAGCTTAGCTGCTCTCGCGCGTCGCCTCGCAAGGTGAGCCAATATCCACACGACAGTGGCGTCTTTCGCCCCGCCGCTCTCCCGCCACGAGCTAACGCAGATCAATCGGCGGGCCGTGCACCCTTTACGCCGTCAGGTCGTTATACACCTGTTATGAAACAGAGAGCCCAGATGCTTCGCACCGCGATCCTCGCGCTTTCCGCGTCGATCGTCCTCCCCACCGCCCCCGTATTCGGGCAGGACGCGCCGGCCGCTTCGCCGCCGCCCGTTGTGACCATTTCGCCGCCGCCCCCGGCGATGACCGCGCCCCCGGCCGCGACGACCCCGCCGCCGGCGAGGATCGAAATCGTCCCGCAGACCCGCGCCGCGCCGCCTCCGGCCGTCGACGAGCGCCCGGCGACCCGCACGACCCGGACGACGGCGACCCGCGCGACCACGCGGCGCGCCACGGCTCCGGCCCGCCGCGCCGCTCCGGCCCCCGCGCCGGTCGCTCGAGCGCCCGTCACCGCCGCGCCCGCGCCGGCTCCCGAAGCGGTCGCGCCGATCGCCGAAACCCTGCCGCCGCCGCCGGTCGTCGCGGAGCCGGTCGCCGCGCCCGTCGAGACCGAGGCCGCCGGCACCGGCTCGATCCTGCCCTGGCTGATCGGCGGCGCGCTGCTGATCGGCGCGCTGGCCTTCTTCCTCGCGATGCGCCGCCGCCGCACCGGCGACGAGGTCTATGAAGAGACCGCTTACGAGGCGCCCGCGCCCGTATATGAAGAGCCCGCGATCGCCGCGGCGCCCGTCGCCGAGCCCATGTTCGTCCGGCCGGCCGTCGAGCCCGCGTTCGTGGCGCCCGCCGTCGCCGCCGCGGCCGAGGCCGACGCCCCGGCCGAGGCCGTTGCCGCCGAGGACGTCTCGGTCGACGACGCCGATCAGGCCGATGTCGATGCCCTGGCCGCCGATTCTGACCCGGTCGCCGGCCGGCCCTGGCTCGAATTCCTGCTCCGTCCGGTCCGCGCCGGCACCAGCCAGGACGACACCATCGTCCAGTTCGAGCTTACCGTCGGCAATACCGGCTCGCTGCCCGCAAAGGACGTCAGGATCTCGACCTGGATGTTCGCCGCCGGCCCCGGCACCGACATGGAACGGTCGCTGATCGAGCCGCCGGCCGACGCGACCGTTTCGGAGATCGACATCGCCGCCGGCGACGGCACAAGAGTCGATGGCGAGATGTCGCTCCCGAAAGCGGGGCACACCGACACCATCCTGCCGGTGCTGGTCGCCGACGCGCGCTACCGGCTGCCCGACGGCAGCGAGGGCCGCACCTCGGCCTCGTTCGCGGTCGGCCTGCCCGACGGCGACGGCATCGCCCCCTTCCAGCTCGACCGCGCCACCGGCCTCATCGAGTCGGTCGAGGCGCGCCTGCACGGCGAGCCGACCCGGACCTGACGTCCAGGCGCAGACACCGGAGGGGAAATGGGAAGGGCGGCTCCTCGCGGGGCCGCCCTTTTCGCTGCGGTCCCGTTGCACCTCATATCGATGCGCAATAAAGCGCTTGCTGTTTATCGATAATGACCTTATCGATAAACAATAAGCAATTGGGAGGGGCGATTCGATGCTGGTGCTGTCACGACGGGTGTTGCGGGGCCTACTGGTCCTGAACTGGGTCTTCGTCGCCTTTTTCGCCTTGGTCGCGGCGCTCCTGCTTTCGCCGATCGGCGGCAATGAGGCCCTCGCCGCGCTCTCCCGTACCCTCCCTGCCGACCAGGCGGCCCTCCTCGTGCGGGCGGCGATCTGGCTGATGGCGCTCGGCATCGCCGCCGGCGTCGCCGCCCATCTGATCTTCGCCCGGATGCTGGGAATCGTCGCGGCCGCCATCGCCGGCGATCCGTTCACGCTCGCCAATGCCCGCCGGCTGCGCACGATCGGCTGGGCCCTGCTCGCCATCCAGATCCTCGATCTCGGCTTCGGCTACATCTCCTTCATGGTCGAAAGCGGGACGGTCGAGACCTTCGGCTGGAGCCCGACCGTGGGCGGCTGGATCGCGGTCCTGATGGTGTTCGTGCTCGCCCGCGTGTTCGAGCAGGGCAGCCGGATGCGCGACGAGCTGGCGATGACCGTCTGATGGCGATCATCGTCAAGCTGGACGACATGCTGCACGCGCGGCGGATGACGCTGACCGAGCTTTCGGACGTCGTCGGCATCACGCTCGCCAATCTGTCGATCCTGAAGACGGGCAAGGCCAAAGCGGTGCGCCTGTCGACGCTGAGCGCCATCTGCCGGGCGCTCGATTGCCAGCCCGGCGACATCCTGGCCTCGATACCCGATGAGAACGACGATCCGGCCGCGCCGGACGAAGGAGAGATAGAATGATCAGGGATTATTTGGGCGTCTATTCCGGCGCCTGGCGCTACGCGCTCGCCTGCCCCTTGCTGTTCGCTGTGCCGGTCGCGGTCGAGTTCGTCCAGCATGTGATCGAGATGCGGATCGGCATGTACGACAGCATCGCCGCCGCGCAGGCGGTGGAGATGCACCCCGCCCGGATGGGCTGGGGCCTCATCAAGACGCTATCGCTGGTCGCGGCCCTCTACTGGACGGCGCGCTTCCTGATCCTGCCGGGCGGCGCGGCGCGGGCCGGCCGGCTCGATCCGCCCGCGGTCCGGCTGTTCGCTCTGGTGATGCTGTGGAGCCTGGTCTGGACCGTCGCTTTGCTCTGGGGCGGCCGCTGGATGAGCGCCGCCGGGCTCGGCGATCAGGCGGTGACCGCCGGCATCGCCGCCACCCTTTGCCTGTTCGTCTTCGACGCGCTGCTGGCGCCCTGGAAGGTGGGCGCGGCGCTCGGCAATTCCGAATTGGGGTTCGTCCGCTCCATCCAGCTGGTCGGCCGGCAGATATGGTGGGCGATGGCCTTCATCCTGCTTGCGCTGCTGCCGCCGATGGTCCTCCATTACGCCTTCTTCTTCGTCGCGATCGGGGCGCACGAAAGCGCCGCCTGGGCGATCCTGGGCGTCGACTCCCTCCTGGTCGGCTATCTCGGCGCGGTGATGGCCGCGGTCAACGTCGCCATCGCCCGGCGCGCGGCCGCAAGAGCGGGGCTGGAGCTCGCGCCCCGATCCGCCGCGACCGCATGAAAAAGGGGACAGTCCCCTTTTTCCCGTTCAACCCTTTTTCAGGGAGGCCATGTCGATCACGAAGCGATATTTGACGTCGCTTTTCAGCATCCGCGCATAGGCCTCCTCGATCGCCTGTATGGGGATCATCTCGATATCGGAGACGATCCCGTGCCCGGCGCAGAAATCGAGCATCTCCTGAGTCTCGGCGATACCGCCGATCAGCGAGCCCGCGAGGCTGCGGCGCTTGAAGATCAAATTGCCGATATTGGGCGAGGGGTGCGGCGAGGCCGGCACGCCGACCAGCGTCATCGTCCCGTCGCGCTTCAAAAGGACCATGAAGGCGTCGAGATCGTGCGGCGCCGCGACCGTGTTGAGGATGAAGTCGAAACTGTCCCTGTGCGCCTTCATCTCGTCGCGATTCTTCGAGACCACGACCTCGTCGGCGCCGAGCTTCAGCGCGTCCTCGCATTTGTCGGGCGAGGTGGTGAAGGCGACGACATGGGCGCCGAGCGCCTTGGCGAGCTTGACGCCCATATGGCCGAGCCCGCCGATGCCGACCACGCCGACCTTGTGCCCCGGCCCGATTTTCCAGTGCCGCAGCGGCGACCAGGTGGTGATCCCCGCGCAGAGCAGGGGCGCGGCCGCGGCCAGATCCTTTTCGTCGTGGCGGATGTTGAGCACGAATTCCTCGCGCACCACGATCGAATCCGAATAGCCGCCGTAGGTGTTCTCGCCCGTCACCTTGTCGGCGCCGTTATAGGTGCCGACGAAGCCTCCCTCGCAATATTGCTCCAGCCCCTCGGCGCAGGACGGGCAACTCAGGCAGGAATCGACCAGACAGCCGACCGCGGCGAGGTCGCCCGACTTGAATCTGGTCACTTCCGGCCCGACCGCGGTCACCCGGCCGACGATTTCGTGGCCGGGCACGCACGGATAGACCGTGCCCGGCCATTCGCTGCGCGCCGTGTGCAAATCGGAATGGCAGACGCCGCAATAGAGGATGTCGATGCGCACGTCGTTCGCGCGAAGGTCGCGCCGCTCGAAGGCGAAGGGGGCGAGGGGAGAGTCGCCGGACTGGGCGGCGTAGCCGCGGGCCTGGGGCATGGGAATTCCTTTGGGGGCAAGAGAACCGACACCCTCTAGGCGCGCCGCGCGGATGAGAAAAGGGGCGGCCCGCCCCGGCCCTCGCTCGCTTGACAAGTCGGCGCGCGAGGCGTCCGATCGGCCTTGCTTGGCAGCATGAGGCGCTCGATGTTCGACCGGGTGAGGAGGGCGATCGGCCTCGTGGCAGCGGCGATCGTAGCCATGTTCGCCGCGCCCGATCGCGTGCAGGCGTCTCCCCGCATCGTCGCCGTCGGCGATCTGCACGGAGATTATGAGGCCTATGAAGCGATCGTCCGGGCGGCGGGGCTTGTCGACGGCCGGGGCCGGTGGGCGGGCGGAAACACGATTTTCGTGCAGACCGGCGACATCGCCGACCGCGGCCCCGATTCGCTCAGGATCATGCGCCATCTGATGCAGCTCCAGCGCCAGGCCCCGCGGGCCGGCGGGCGGGTCGTGGCGCTGGTCGGCAATCACGAGGCGATGAACGTCACCGGCGACCTGCGCTATGTGCACCCCGGCGAATATGCGGCCTTTGCGGACCGCAATTCGGAGCGCCGGCGCGATCAGGTCTACGAAGCGAACCGGGCCGGGATCGAGGCCGCCTATCGCGGCCGCGACCCGGCCATGACGCCCGAGGCGGTCCGGCAGGCGTGGCTCCAGGCGACCCCCCTCGGCATGATCGAGCATCAGGCCGCCTGGAGCCCTCGAGGGGAGCTCGGCCGCTGGGTCGCCGGCAATCCCGCCGTCGCGCTGATCGACGGCAACCTCTTCGTGCATGGCGGGATCAGCGCTTCCTATGCGCGCCTGCCGATCGAGGAGATCAACCGCAGCGCCGCCGCGGCGCTGGCCGCGCGCGACGCGTCGCCCGAGGCGATAGTCAACGATCCCGCCGGGCCGCTCTGGTACCGCGGCCTGGTGATGCGCGGCGGCGAGGCGGGTCCGCCGGAGCAGTCGCCGCTTTCGATCGAGCAGGAGCTCGACATCGTCCTTAGCGCTTATGGCGCGCGGCGCATCGTCGTCGGCCACACGCCGGTCCTGACCGGCGTCGCGATCCTGCACGGCGGCCGCCTGGTCCGCATCGATACCGGCATCGCCGCGCCCTATCGCGGCCGGCGGGCCTGGCTTGAAATCCTGGACGGCAACCTCGTCGCCCATGTCGTCGGCGCGGGCGCCCGATGACCCGCGCCCTCCGCCTCGTCGCTTCGGCATTCGCGGCCCTGCTGCTGGCCGTCCCGGCCGCCGCCGCCAGGGACCCCGATCCCCTGTTCGCCGGCGCCGATCCGATCCGCATTACGATAAGCGGGCCGTTCGGGGCGATCAGGCGGAGCGCCGAGCGGTCGACGGACACGCACGAGGCCTCGCTCAGCGTCATGGGCGCCGCCTCCGAGACTCATGCCATCAGCCTGTCCGCGCGGGGCATCACGCGGCGGCGGCGCGACGTGTGCGTATTCCCGCCGCTGCGCATCCAGTTCGCCCAGGCGCCGCCGGCGGCCTCGCTGTTCAGCGGTCAACGGCGCCTGAAGCTGGTCACCCACTGCCGGCCCGCCGAGTCCTTCCAGCAATATGTGCTCCTCGAATATGCCGCCTACCGTCTCCTCAACGTGCTCTCGCCGGTCAGCCTGCGCGTGCGGCTCGCCGCGGTGGATTATGTCGAGACGGGCGCGGATCGGCCCTTCGCCTCGCGGCTCGGGTTCCTGATCGAGGATGTCGACGACGCCGCCCGGCGCAACCGGCTGGTAGAGATCGACACTGGAAACGTCCGCGTCGCCCAGCTGAGCGCCCGCGAGGCGGCGCGCTTCGCGGTCTTCCAATATATGATCGGCAATCTCGACTGGTCGATGGACGCGGGGCCTCCCGGCACCGAATGCTGCCACAATTCCAAGCTGCTGGGCGCGGCGGCGGGGGCCGCGAACGGCCTCATTCCGATCCCCTATGATTTCGATCATTCGGGATTTGTCGATGCGCCTTATGCCACGCCGCCGGAGCAGGTTCCGGTCGCGACCGTGCGGACCCGGCGCTATCGCGGCTATTGCATCCACAATGAGGCGGCCCAGGCGGCCGCGGCGGAAGCGCGCGCCGCCCGCGCTGACCTCGCGGCCGTGCTCGGCGCCATTCCGCAGCTGGGGGAGCGCAGCCGCAACCGGGCGTCGGCCTATCTGGCGGGCTTCTTCGACGACGTCGCCAGCGCTCAGGGCGTCTCCGCGAACCTGCTCAGGACCTGCCTCAGATAATCGGGCGGGTAGACGGTCAGGCGGCCGGGCCGGCCGCGCTCGCCCTCATCGGCGATCACCAGCGCGCCGGCGGGCGTGACGGTCACGCCCTCCGGCTGGGGATGGCGGGCGGCGGCGAGCCTGTGCGAGCCCAGGATGCGGCCGGTCTCGTCGAGGACCATGAGCCTCAAGTCGCGCGCCGACACCAATATTAGCTGCCGCCGCGCCGGCACCCACTCGATCGACGACGGCGCGAAGCCCTCGCGCTCGTCGCCGAGCGAATCGCGCAGGTCGATGTCGCGCCACGGCCGCCGTACCGGTTCGCGCGTGCCGATGTTCCACTGGTAGATCAGCAGGCGCCCCTCCTGCCCGCCGCGCCGGCTGCGCTTGCACAGGATCAGCAGATTGCCGGGCTCGGGCGCCGGCGACAGGCCCTCGATCTCGCATTCGGCGCCGGCGCCGGTGTCGTGAACCTCGAAGGGCAGGCGCTCGCGGTCCGCCCCGATCCGTGCCGCCAGCAGCAGCCCGTCGCTTCGGATCAGATAGATGCGGCCGCGATCGGCGGCGATCCCCTCGAAATCCCCCCGCGCGGGCGGGCCGCCGAGCGAGAATCGCCGCAGGGTGCGGCCGCCCGCCAGCTCGATCTCGTGGACGATTGCCCGTTCGTCGTCATGGGCGAAGACGCTGCCGGCAGAGGCGAGGGCGAGGCCGGAGACTTCGCGCAAGGCCAGCGGCACGTCGCGATGAGGCCCGGGCGCCGGCGACGAGCAGGCCGGCATGAGCATGAGGAGGGCGGCGGCCCTGCGGATCACTTTTCCTCGCCCGCGTCGGGCTCCGCTTGCGCATCTTCCGCCTGATCGGGCCTGGGCTGCTTGCGCAGGAAGCGGTGGGTGCCCTTGCGCGCGCCATAATCGGTGATCCACAGGAAGAGGAAGCAATAATTGAACGCGATCGACATGACGATGGCGAGCTCGACCGCGCCGATCCCGGCGGCGAGGCCGATCCCGATCGCGAGCAGGATGAAGAGCGCGTCGCCGGCGCTGCTCAGCGAATGGCGGAAGCGGACTCCGGCGGCGATGCCGGCGAGCGAGAAAGCGAGCGCCAGCGAATTGTGGACGACGATGACGATGCCGGTGACGATCATCGGCAGGATGACGATCGTCTGGACCAGCGACTGGTCGTATTCCTGCCGGGTGCGGATTTCCATGTAGGTCCAGCTGACCGGAAGCGCCGCGAGCAGCGACCCAGCGATCGCGACCACCAGCCACATCATGCTGGCGCTGAAGCTTCCGACCTGCGACGCGCCGGTCCTGACCGAGCCGAACGGTCCGTCCGCCGGCCCGGCGACGAGCGCCTCGACCCCGCCTATGGGAAGGAATTCCCTGACATCGGGATAAACCAGGCCGGCGGCAAAAAGCACCGCGCTGATCCCGACGTAATAAAGCGTCAGCCAATAGAGGAGTCGTGGCGTCCGCATGCCGCCCCCTTTCGCCGCGCACGAGGTTGAACGCATCGTAGAGCGTTGCGCGCGCGTGCGCAAAGGGGCCGCCGCGCATGGAAAAAGGGCGGCCCCCCGCGAAGGAACCGCCCCTCTTCCAGTCCATCGTCATACCGGCGAAGGCCGGTATCTCAGCGAGAAAAGTCTCGGCCCTTCTCCACGAGATCCCGGCTTCCGCCGGGATGACGTTTATTTCAATTCGACGGTGCCGCCGGCTTCCTCGATCTTCTTCTTGATCTCTTCGGCCTCGGCCTTGTTGACGCCTTCCTTGATCGCCTTGGGCGCGCCTTCGACCAGCGCCTTGGCTTCGCCGAGGCCGAGCTGGGTGATGGCGCGGACTTCCTTGATCACGTTGATCTTCTTGCCGCCGTCGCCGGTCAGGATGACGTCGAACTCGGTCTGCTCCTCGACGGCCGGGCCGGCGGCGGCGGCGGCCGGCGCGGCGGCGACCGCGGCGGCGGCCGAAACGCCCCATTTCTCTTCCAGCGCCTTGGCGAGGTCGGCGGCTTCGAGGACGGTCAGCTCGCTGAGCTTTTCGACGAGGGTGTTGATGTCTGCCATGTTAAGTCTCCGTTTTCTCTCAATTCGTCATCCCGGCGAAGGCCGGGATCTCAAAGTCGTTCATTCTGGGTCAGGCCGCTTCTCTCGCCGCATAAGCGCCGATGACTCGGGCCAGCATCGCGCCGGGCTCGCTCACCGTGCGAGCGATCTTGGTCGCGGGCGCCTGGATGAGGCCCACGATCCTGGCGCGGAGTTCGTCGAGCGACGGTAAGGCGGCGAGCGCCTTGACGCCCGCGGCGTCGAGCACCGTCTCGCCCATCGCCCCGCCGACGATCTCGAGCCGGTCGTGGGTCTTGGCGAAATCGACCGCGGCCTTGGCGGCGGCGACCGGATCGGACGAGGTGGCGAGCGCCGTCGGCCCGACCAGGAGATCGCTCAGCGGGGCGTAGGTCGTGCCCTCGAGCGCGATCAGAGCAAGCGTGTTCTTGGTGACCTTGTAGGCGGCGCCGGCGTCGCGCATCCGGTTCCTCAGGTCCGTGGACTGAGCCACGGAGAGGCCGAGATTGCGGGTGACGACCACCACGTTGGTCTCGGTGAACGTCTGCTTCAGCGCGGCGACCGTCTCTCGTTTCTGAGCGCGATCCATATCTCTTCCTTCACATTCGCGCGGCGAACCGTCCGCCGCGCGGGTACAAAAGTCCGAAGGGGGAGGGGTTCGCGCCCGCGCTCGCACGCGCCGGACGGCCGAAGTCTCTTCCCCGTCTAGGCTGGACATTAAGAGGGCGATGCCCTCACCAGCTGTCTCGGACGGATGCAAGCCGGACGCGGACGCCCGGCAAGCGAAGGCGGGCCTATAGCGGCTTTTCCCCGAGGATCAACCCCGTGCGAGCCGCAATCCGGTTCAGTCGGCGCTCGGCACCAACTGGCCGCGGATCGCGCCTTCGGGGAATTCGGCGGTGTGGACGTTGACGTAGAATCCGCCGGGATTGCGCCGGATATCGTCGGCGAGGGCGTCGCCGACATGGTCGCAATCGCTCTCGTCCTCGTCCTCGCCGTCGGGCACATCGAGATTGACGACCGGCGGGCCGTTTTCGCCGGCGGCGCCGCGATGGATATGGGCGGCCGTCGCGGGGCCGATGCCGCTCACCTCGAGATCCACGCACACGTCGTTCAGCGTTCCGTCGACCCTGATCGTGGCGGTGCCCGCGCCGTCGGGATCGCCGGCCGGGACTTCGGCCGCGCCGGTGAGGGCGGCCCGGAACGGGGTGGCGAGGGCGGTGCCCGTCGTCCCGGCGCCCGCCAGGATCAGCACGCCGCCGAACGCCGAAAGCGCGCGCCGGCAGGATCTGTTCTTAAGCATGTCACTTCCTTTCCTTAAGAGGGCCCGCGCCCGGCGGCGCGGCGGCCGCAAGGTGAAGGCCGCGGCCGCCGCTTTGTTCCGGCGGTTACGGCGGATCGCTTCGATCCAACGGTGGGCGGTGAAACGAGGCGCGAGACTTATCCCCAGATCCGTCCCCAGCTTTGTCGCGCACGGCCGGAACGGCGCCCGTTCCCGCACGTTGTTTCGTGGTCCAATCGGTCTTCGGATCGAGCGGATGTTGGAGGCCACGGGCTTCGGCCACGAGCCTTCAGGGAACCCCGCCGGGTCAAACCGGCGGGGTTTACCCGTTCAGGCGATCGGGGCGCGCGGATAGGGCAGGTTTCGGCAGGAATGAGACGCCCGTGCGGGCCCCGGAGGAACAACCGTGGCTGACGTCGAGAAAGCACTGCCGGGCTATGCCCAGTTCGAGCTCTCGGAGCCCGAAGAGCTTGCGGGCACCGCGGATTGGACGCGAGAACTGTGGCAGCAAGAGTTCGATCTCTCACGCGAACGACTGACGAAGTTCCTGGCCGCCCGCGATCCGCTCATCGTCCTGGCGAGGACGGCGGCCCGCATCATCGTCGAGTCGGGGAAAGTCGACGACGCGCTGCGCGCAATAGAGCAGCCGGAAGCGGAGATCCTCCAGGCCCTGATCGTTACCAATCCCCCGTCGGCCAAATCGGTGCCCACGTCGCCCGGCAATTTCGTCCGGCTCTGGCCCTTGGTGAGTCGCCACATCCATACCTTCATCCGGAAGCTGCCGAGGGAGGAAGTGGGGCGAGCCGACATCCGGCAGCTGGTAAGCCATCGCGCCCGCCTTCACACACTCTATTATCGTAACCTGTTCACGCGCCCGGACTGCGAGCAGGTGCTTCAGGATCTGCTGACAGGGATCGATCGCCGATCCGAAGCGGAACTCGGCTACCGCCTCTCCGATCTCTTTCGCGCCGGCGCGCGCCTGTCGGACTTGGTCACCGAGCAGCTCGGCGTGTTCGCGGAGCACCTTCGCACCCTGTTGACGTCTCAGGAGCGAGGTGAAGTGGCCACAGCGATCGATTTCTTCAGATCGGCGTATACGGTTGCCGACCGCGCCTGGCGTGGACGCGCCGAACGCTTTGCCGACTTGGAAACACTGCGCGCCGCAGCCTTTCAAATGTCGGAGCTCGCCTATCCGTGGGTTTTCACGGTGAGCCGAAAGACCCTTGAGGCTGAGTTTGCGCCATCGATTGTCGACGCGCTTTACCGACTGTCGCTACGTCCAGGAGCCGCGGCAGCGGTCGATCCACAGCACATCTATCTCAACAATCCGATCTGGCGTCGGCCCTATTTGAGGCTCGACGATGACAGCCTCTTCGTACCGCTCCCGCAACTGATCTTCTCTTTCCCGTTCGCCATCGTCGAAGGTCTGATGGAAGGCCATCCCGGGCTGCAGATCGCCTATGAGAATGCGAAGGCCGACTATCTCGAGAGCGCGACGGCGGCGCTGCTGCGCTCGGCGATGCCAAGCGCCACCGTGTACGAAGGTGTTATTTGGGACGACCCTGAGACCGGGCAGCAATGGGAGAACGACGTTGTCGCCGTGGTCGGCAACTTCATCTTCGTCTTTGAAGCGAAGTCGGGGCGCATCAGCGACGCGGCGCGGCGCGGAGGTGACCTGAGCCTGACGACGAACTTTCGCGAGCTCTTCGTAGAGCCTGGCATCCAGGCGTGGCGCCTTCAGAATTATCTGGATCGACAGCGGCAGTCCGCGATTCTGCGCCTCAAGGCCGACAACAGCCGGATCGACATCGGTCTCGACAAGCACAAGGTCGTATTCACCTTCAGCATTTGCATCGAGCATTTCACTGCCCTCACCAGTGCCAAATACTATCTCAAGGAGATGGGATTGGTGGAAAATGACACCGCCTGGGCCCCGGTTCTCTCCCTCGGCGAACTGAAGATGATCGATCGTTTCCTCGATTCGGAAGTGTCTTTCGTCCACTATCTGACCCGTCGAGCCACGCTGGAGGATTTGATCGACTTCGACGGCGACGAGCAGGATATCCTCTCCGTCTATCTCACCAACGGCTTGTGGATTGACGCGAGCCAGCTCGACGGCGGGCGGGTCGCCTTTCACAACGCGGACGGGCCGGTCCGCGTGCACCGGACGCCGCGCGCCGACCGGACCGCCGTCGAGGTCCCGGGGGTTCAACTTTCCCGCCTCTGGCTAGCGATCGTGAAGGAGCTGTATGAAGACGGCGGCCAGCGCCATCGCTTCGACCTCATCAACGTCATCCTCAACCAGCTGCCCCCGGCGCTGGCAGACATTGAGCGTCGTGTGCGTCGTTTCAGACGCGGCGTACCGATCGACGGCCAGGATGTAATTTCAATGAAGTTCGAGATCGGGAAGAGGGTGTATCTGCTGGTCGCTTATCTCGCCAGAAGCCTTCCTGAATTGGAAGAATGGCGCGAGGTTGGGAAGCGATTGATGGAGCTGTTCATGCCCGAGGATGGCACCATTGACTGCGCCGCCTTCATCTTCGCCCGTCGCTCGAAGGAGGCTACGTTTGACGGCGTCAGTTTCTATCGCGCAGGTGTTCGCCCGAAGCCAAAGGATGCGTGCTAGGGCGTGCTGGGCTCGCGTTGCGGCTACCAGAATCGCTCATCTGCCGCCCGCCTTCTCGGGCGAGTGTTATACACTGGGCGTCTACGGCGATGACGCAAAAAGGACCGGGACTTGCGCCCCGGTCCCTTCCTGTCCGGCTTCGTCGCCGCAAAGACGCTAGACCCCTCGCCACCTCCGCCACATCCAGCTTCAGCCCGGACCCATCGACGAGCTGATCGCCGCCTTCTTGACGTACTTGCCCTTGGCCCCGGCGGAGCCTGCCTTTGCCTTTCGGCCGGCCCGCCGGCGACATCCAGGCTAAGCGGCGATCGCGCCCCAGGTCTTGAGCACGGCGGTCGAGCCCGCGGTCCCGGCGGTCGTGCAGACGAGGCCGCGCGAACCGCCCGCGACCGGGTTGATATATTCGATCACGTCGCCTTTCTGGAGCGGAAGCCCGGTCAGCGTCGCGCCGCTGTCGGCGGTGAAGCGGGTGATCTCGCGGCCGTCTGCGGCCAGCTTGCGCTCAACCGGGATGACGCTCAGCGCCCCCGAGCTGTAATAGCCGTTGGGAGCAAAGGCCGCGATCCGCCGATTGTCGCGGAACAGGCCCATCTGGCCGAAGCCGACGAGCACGGCATAAGCGTAGCCGCCGCTCTTGTGCGAGAGCACCATGCAATCCTCGACGACCGGGTCGATCGCGCTCGCCGCGACATAGAGGCCGAACAGCTGGGTCGGATCGGCCTCGCCCGCGCGGCCGAGCCGGGCGCGCTGCACGATCGCCCGCTTGCTCGCGCCGATATAGATGCCCGCCTTGCCGGCCTCGCCGCCGGCCTGCATGTTTTCCTTGCACCAGGCGTCGAGGATGATGATGTCCTCCGGGTCGTTGCCGGTGTGATCGACGACGATGCCATGCTCCCAGTTGGAGAAGGCCTTGCAGCGGACCAATGCGACGCCGCGGTCAGCTCGTCGACGTTGAAACCCTGCTTGTAGCGGCTCGCCTCGCAGTCGATGAAGCTGCCGCCATATTGCTGGATGGCGCGAAAGCCATAGGTCGCCGAAGAGGTTCCGGCGCCCCTGCCGGCCACGTTCTGGAAGACGGTGTTGGTCTCCATCATAGTCGGGGTCATCGGGGTATAGCCGTTCGCCACGGCGCGCGCGACATTGTCGGCATAGCTGTCCGAATAAGCGAGATAGGCGGTGCCGCCGTCGGCGATCGCGCAATTGACGAAGCGGTTGTTCTTGACCGCCAGCGGCCGGTCCTCGGGCCGCGCGAACTCGAAGCCCAGGTCGCCGCCGGTGTGGGTGAGGAAGCCATAGGTCACCGATTGGGCGCGCACGTTCTCGACGAGGATGTTGTAGCAGGCCGACAGCCTGACGCCGTACGAGCCGCTGTCGCCGATCCTGGGCGCGGTCAGGGCGCCGATGCGGACGTTGCGGACGACGATATTGTGGGGATGGGTGGTATAGGCCTCCTCCTCCTCATAGGCGGCCTTGACCGCGTTCATGCTCTCGAGCGACGTGTTGGAGCTGACCGGGCCGACGAAGCCCCAGTCGAGATGGACGCCGCCGAACATGGTCTCGCTGTCGGGGACGACGATATTCTCGATGAGCCCGTTATTGGCGCCGCCGAAAACCTGAATCGCCACCGCGCCGAGCTGCACCGACCCGATGATTGTGCCCGAGGCGACGGTCTGCGAGGTCGATACGCTATAGGTGCCCGTGAGGCCGGCGCCGGTTACGTAGCCGGTCACGGTCGTGCCGGCGGTGATTCCGGTCCCGACCAGCCGCTGGCCGACGACCACCGTGCCGCTGGCCACCGCGGTCACGGTCAGCGTCGTTCCCGAGATCGATCCGGTGAAGACGTTGGTGTCGCCCCAGGTGAACTTGTCGGAGGAAAGCCGCATGTTGCGGACCGACCAGTTGGAAACGCCTTCGTCCAGGGAAACGCTCCCCGCAGACCCGCCGTCGCCGTAAATGGGTCCGATGCAGATCGGCGCGTGGACTCCGGCCTGGGAGGAGACCTCGTCGCTCAGCGAATCGACCTCGATCTCGCCATTGGCGACATGGGCGTCGTTCCTGAGCTTGAGCCCCTGGTCGTTCTCCAGGTCGAGCTCGAAGCGCAGCTTGCCGCCGTTCATGTCGAGCGTGACGCCGTCCTTGACGATGATCGCGCCCGTGGCGAGGTAGGTCTTGCCTCGGGCGAGCGCGACGGTGCCGCCGCCGGCCGCCGAGACGGCGTCGATCGCTGCCTGGATCTCCGCCCGGTCGTCGTTCGAATTGTCGCCGGCCGCGCCGAAATCGGAGACCGACACGCTGTCGCGCAGCTTTTCCTGCGCGGTCCGGGCGACGGCGCCGGTCTCGGCTGCGATGTGGCCGACCAGGCCGGAGCCGCTCGATGCGGCCAGTTCTGCATGGGTGACGTCTGACATGTCCTGATCCTTCTTCGTGAGTGGAACGAATCGGGAACTAGGAAGTCATTTCCAACATTTATCCAACAAAATGCAGCCGCCGCCCGGAGCGCACGAAAAAGGGCCGGAGCTTTCGCCCCGACCCCTTTCGATCCGGCCCTGAGGCGGCGAGGGCTAGACGCCGGCCACTTCCGCCACGTCCAGCTTCAGCCCCGGCCCCATGGACGAGCTGATCGCGGCCTTCTTGACATATTTGCCCTTGGCGCCCGCGGGCTTGGCCTTGAGGATCGCGTCCACGAACGCGTCGAAATTCTTCCTGAGATCGCCTTCCGTGAAGCTCGCCTTGCCGATCCCCGAATGGACGATCCCGGCCTTCTCGACCCGGAACTCGACCTGGCCGCCCTTGGCCGCCTTGACCGCTTCGGCGACATTGGGCGTCACCGTGCCCAATTTCGGGTTCGGCATCAGCCCCTTGGGGCCCAGGACCTTGCCCAGCCGCCCGACCACGCCCATCATGTCGGGCGTGGCGATGACCCGGTCGAAATCGATCGTGCCGCCCTGGATCGTCTCCATCAGATCCTCGGCGCCGACCACATCCGCGCCGGCCGCCCGCGCCTCGTCCGCCTTGTCGCCCTTGGCGAAGACGGCGACGCGCACTTCCTTGCCGGTGCCGGCGGGCAAGGTGACGACGCCGCGGACCATCTGGTCGGCGTGCCTGGGATCGACGCCCAGGTTCAGCGCGATCTCGATCGTCTCGTCGAACTTGGCGGTGGCGTTGGCCTTGACCGTCGAGATCGCCTCGTCGACTCCGTAGAGCTTCTGCCGGTCGAGCGTCTCGTCGAGCTTCTTCTGCCTTTTGCTGATCGCCATCGCTTTAGCTCCCCGTCACTTCGAGGCCCATCGCGCGGGCGCTGCCTTCGATGATCCGCGCCGCCGCGTCGATGTCGTTGGCGTTCAGATCCTTCATCTTCGCCTCGGCGATCTCGCGCAGCTGGGCCCGCGTCACTCGCCCGGCGCCGATCTTGCCCGGCTCCTTCGACCCCGACTGGATCCGCGCCGCCTTCTTCAAAAAGTAGGAGGCCGGCGGCGTCTTGGTCTCGAACGAAAAGCTCCGGTCCGCATAGACGGTGATGATGGTGGGGATGGGCATGCCCTTCTCCATCTCGCCCGTCGCCGCGTTGAACGATTTGCAGAAGTCCATGATGTTGACGCCGCGCTGGCCGAGGGCCGGCCCGATCGGCGGCGACGGATTGGCGGCGCCCGCAGGCACCTGGAGCTTGATATAGCCCGTAATCTTCTTTGCCATGTGTCACTCTCTTTCTTGGACGCCGCGAAACATCGCTGCGCCCTGATCAAGTCGAGCGGTCCAGACGACGCCGAAGCGTCTCCCGCAATTTTCCAATGCTGTAGCGTTGGAAGCCGGCGCCCTTAGCGCAAGTCGCGCGGGAGCGCAAATCCCATCCTCCCCTGCATTTGCAGGGGAGGGGGACCGCGTGAAACGCGGTGGAGGGGCGTCCCCTTGCAAAATAGGAAAAGATTTGCGCTAGGCTGGTCATGGCCCATCGCCCCTTCAACCGCCGCCAGGCCCTCCAGAACGCCGCCTTCCTCGAGGCGCTCCGCCAGACCGGCAATCCCCGCCTCGCCGCCCGCCTTCTCGGAGTCCACCGCTCGACCTACACCAAGCGCCGCGCCAGGAGCGCCGCCTTCGCGCAAGGCTGGGACGCCGCCCTCGCCGCCGCCCACGCCGCGTTCCACCTCGCCGGAGGCCCGAGGCCTCCCGAAAATCCTCCCCTGCATTTGCAGGGGAGGGGGACCGCCCGCAGGGTGGTGGAGGGGCAACCATTGCGCACCAAAGGCGGAGAGCTCTGCGTCGGCCGCACCCGAAACGGCCGCCTCCAGCTCCGCCGCGCCCCCGCCGGCTGGATGACGAAGGCGGGCGAGCAGGCCTTCTTCAGCGCCCTATCCGCCACCGCCAACGTCCGCCTCTCGGCCGCCGCCGCCGGCTTTTCCCATTCGAGCTTCTACGCCCGCCGCCGCGCCCGCCGCGTCTTCGCCCGAGAGATGCGCCTCGCGCTCGCCATGGCCTACGACCGGATCGAGGGCGCGCTCCTGGCCTCGACTCTGGCCGACAGCCACGAACACGATTCCTGGCGCCACAACGACCCGCCCCCGATCCCGCCGATGACCCCCGACCAGGCGATTCAGCTCCTCCACCTGCACGAAAAATCCGTCCGCCAAGGCTGGGAGCAGCCCCACCGCCGCAAGCGACGCAACGAGCCCTGGGAAACCTACACCGAGCGCCTGCGCTCGATGTGGACGGCGGAGAAGAGCCGCGAGGCCGATGACGAGGCCCTGCGCCGCGCCGCGCAATACGAGGCGACGGGCGACTGGCGCCTGCCCGAAGAGCCGCCGCCGCCAGAGCTACCCCCGCTCCACCTCGTCACCGGCTGGAGCAAGGCGGCCCCGGTCAAGGCCAAGCACAATCCCGATCTCGCCTTGTTCGGCGGCTGGCGGCTCCGGGACTGGGAAAAGAAAAAGCGGGCAGCGAAGGGCTAAATCCTCCCCTGCATTTGCAGGGGAGGGGGACCATGTGAAACATGGTGGAGGGGCAGAGGGCCTTGGCCCGAAACCATTCCCCTCACCCCGGCGAAGGCCGGGGTCCATCTTAGGGCTGGGGGACAGTCACCGGGGATAGAGGGGCCGTAAGGAGCGGCTCCTGGTGACTGTCCCCATTCCAGCCCATCAAAAAAGAATACTATAGTCATCGAAGTTGCGATAAGCGTTGGACGTGGCAGGGAAGGCGCGGAACTCGAAGGAAAGACGCGACCGGCTGGAGCGGTCCGCCGAATTGCTTGAGTGCGCTAGTCAGGAGCTGGCCGGCATGGTGGTCTCGCTCCGGCGCATCGCGGCAGCCGAAGACCTGCGCGCGCTCGCCTCCGAACAAGAGTTCGAAATCACCGCCGCGGCCGTCCGCTCGATCATCGATGCCCGCCGCCTGCGCGACGACATGCTCGGCCCGGGAATCGGCGACGCGGGCTGGGCGCTGCTGCTCGAAGTCTTGTCGGCCCGCCTGGGCGGCCGCCGGTCCGGGATCACCCGGCTCATCGAAGCGGCGGAGCTGGCGCCGGCCACGGCGCAGCGCCGGATCGAGGCCTTGACGAAGCGGGGTCTCCTGGTCCGCCGCGCCGATCCGGAGCGGGCGCATGCCGTCCTCCTCGACCTCACCGAGGAAGCGGCCGATCGGCTGCGCGCCTATCTCAAGGCGGCGCTCAGCCTGTCGCCCTGGCTACACTGATCGATGCCGCAGAAGCAGCTCGTGCGCTTCGACGCCAAGCGCGCCGGCGAGCGCCGCAAGAGTGGCGATGCTGATGTTCTTCTCGCCGCGCTCGATCCCGCCGACATAGGTGCGGTGATAGCCGCTGACATCCGCAAGCTCCTCCTGCGAGATGCCCTTCACCTTGCGCAGCCGCCGCACATTGGCACCGATGATGCCCTGCAGGCCACCGGCTTTTCTGTCCGCCGCCGCCATGCGGGTATGGGAGGGAAATGCAGACTCACAGTCTACACTCTATAGAGTGCAAAACGCCGGCTGGCTCCCACGAAAAGGGTGATTCTCTTGGGCACGCCCAGCGCCCAACTGACGCACGAAGCTTCGTTCTGGATTCGTACTCACTTGTCCACAACATTATGCGGCAATTTGGTTGTCAGCCACTACATATGGCATTATACAGAAGGGTCCACTTTCGCTTAGGTGTCTTCCGTCAAGCGTGGCGGGAGGCCGGGGGGCCCTAGAATCGCGAGGTGAAAAAATGCGGCGCTCTATCGGCGCCGTAACAGGGAGACTTCGGAATGAGATCCGCGCCCGCCAACGATTCAGAATTGCCCAAGGGAATTAGCGCGATTCGCGCCTTGCCGGATTCCGAGTTGGGTAATCTCTGGGACTCCATCATCGTTGACAAGAGCATGAAGGACCGCCTGCTCGCTCAAGGGGTCCTGAACTTTACGCTCCGCAATAGAGTGAAGCGGACTGTCACGCCGCTTCATGGCGTAATTCTGCTTGTTGGACCGCCGGGCACGGGGAAAACCTCCCTAGCTCGGGGCCTAGCTCATCGCATCGCGGAGTCTTTCAATGGGTCGAAGTTCCGGCTTCTCGAAGTCGAACCGCACACCTTGACCAGCTCGGCGATGGGCAAAACTCAGCGTGCCGTGACCGATCTATTTTCCCAGTCTATCGCTGAAGCGACTGGGCAGGGGCCGACCATCGTTCTTCTTGATGAGGTCGAGACCTTGGCAGTTGACCGCGCTAAGCTGAGCATGGATGCCAACCCGGTCGACATTCACCGGGCTACCGACGCGGTTCTCGTCCAGCTTGATGCTCTGGCGGACACCCACCCAAACCTTCTCTTCCTCGCTACCAGCAATTTCCCGCAAGCGATCGATTCCGCTTTTACCTCCCGCTGTGATTACATCGTTCACGTGCCGCTGCCCGACGCGCGAGCCTGTCAAGCAATCCTCCGGGATTGTGTCGGCGGCCTCGCCAAGGTCTTTCCTCAGCTCGCCCAACTCGCCCTCTCTCCGCTGTTTGCTAAATGCGCGAAGGAGTGCGTTGGCCTCGATGGGCGCGCCATTCGCAAAATGGTTGTCAATGCCCTCGCTAGCAGTCTCGAAACCGCGATGGACCCCGCGCGGACGACCGCCGCCGATCTGCTTGAAGCTGCCAAGGCGGCCAAGGCGGCAAAGGCGATGACGAGATGCGAGGAGGTTCAATCATGACGGTCGTCAAGCGCACCTTCGCAAGTTCGCCGGCGCGAGATGCTCAGGCGACTTGGGTCGCGATCATCGATCTTCTGACTGGCGGCCAAGATGGTGCTAATCGGGACGAGCTGATGGGCGTGGCGGGGGTCGCAGCCAGCATCATTGCCGATGCCGCCCCGGAGAAAGCGCCGATTGTTGTGACCTGCGAGGGGCCCCGCACGCGCATCTACTGCATCTACGACGACGATGCCGTGGATGGCTCGGACGCAAATGAGGATGCGTTGGGCTTTGATCCGCTTCAGGGGACCTGGGCCGTCTCTCTGCCTTGCCATGCGGACGACCTTGATTGGGTCAAAGCGGCGCTAGCCAAGCAGTCGGAGAAGGTCACAGCCCGTGACGCGGAAACGGGCTTTGCGATCGCGGAGGAGGACAAGGCTGCCAAGTCAGAAGGCCTCGTGTTCAATCCGGCAGGGTTCTTGGGATCATGACCAGCGTCGCCGTCTATTCCTACACCCATTCGGTCACCTACGTGGCCGACAATGTCCTGAAGAGCTTCAAGGATATCATTCGGCTTTCGGGGCTGGATCCGGCTGCCTTTGTCAGTGATTGGGAGCTCAATCTACGTGGCATCAAGACCTGGCTGGAGTCGGGTGATCTGAAAAAGGCCACGCTCGAAATCTATCACCCTCGGACCAACGCGCTTATTTTCCGCTGGGACGTCGACATCCAATATAGTTGGGCGAGCGGAGATGGCAGCTTCTGGACCGATACTGAGCAACTTCGCTACGCAATCCGCAAGCAGGGCCTTGCCCCCTCGGAGGCGAAATACGATCTTGTCCTATACACAAAGCCCGGTCGGCCGGATGTTTCCGGCTGGGCGCCCTGCACAGCCCGCTCAACATCGGGCATGGTCCGGCAATCGCTGGGCACCACCATCGAGCATAGCGGCCTTGGCGGCAGTTCCGCTTACTGGAGAAGCGCATAATGCTCACGATCGACGAGGCCTTTCGCAAATTTAAGAGTCGTCTCGAGCTGAACGACAAGGAGCAGGCCAACGCGAGCAAGCGTCACCATGAGGTGCGCGATTATCTCGTGACCAAGTTCGCGATCGACCGTTCATTTCTTACAGGCTCCTATGCGCGCTGGACCAAGACAAAGCCGCTGAAGGACATCGACATCTTCTTCGTGCTGGGTAAGGACGAGGACCATTATCGCGACAAGGGTCCCGATATCGTTCTGTCCGACTTCCGATCCGCCTTGGTTGAGAAATACGGCGAGAGCGCGGTCAAGAAGCAGGGCCGGTCAGTTAATGTCGATTTTGGCGTTGTCGCGGACGCCGAGGATAACACCGACTATCGAGTCATGAGCGTCGATGTCGTGCCCGCATTCGCTGCGGGAAACGATTACGAGATTCCGGATCGCGATTCTGGCAATTGGATCAAGACGAACCCGGAAAAGCATGCCGAGCAGGCGACCTCCGCGCACCAAGCCTATGGCTGCGAATGGAAGGGCTTGGTGCGCATGGTGAAGTATTGGAACAACAATTCCCGCCATGGCGAAAGGCCGGTCAAGCCTTCCTTCCTAGTCGAGGTCATGGCGCTTGAGTGCCTATACGGCGGTTGGCACGGCCGGTTCGACTATGAGATTCAGTCATTCTTCGCCACCTTGGCTGATCGGATTTTTGACGAATGGCCTGACCCAGCGGGGCTCGGACCCCCGATCAGCGACGGAATGGATCAAGCGCAGAAGGCGCGTGCCCGTGATCTCCTCCGTAAGGCCGCCCGCGACGCCGATTTGGCGATTGACTACGCCCGCAAGGGCCAAAACGGCGAGGCTCTGAAGGCTTGGCGAGCATTGTTTGGCCCGAAATTCCCGTTGTCATGAACGACCGAGCCTCACGGGAGGAAGGTGCATGAGTAACTGGTCATTACAGAAGATGCTCTCGAATCTTCATGAAGACATTCAGAGACGGTTGCAATCGGTTCGGGAGACAATCGGGCATAGCGGAACAATGGGTGACGGCAGCGAGAACGTCTGGCTAGAATTGCTGCAGACATACTTGCCCACGCGTTACGTAGTTGAGAAGGCGTTTGTTGTCGACAGCAACGACAATATGAGCGATCAGATAGATGTAGTCGTGTTTGATCGTCAATACACGCCCTTTATCTTCGTAATTGAGAACCAAATGGTGGTTCCAGCCGAGAGTGTGTATGCGGTGTTTGAAGCCAAGCAGACGGTTAACGCGGCCCTTATCCAGTATGCGCAAAAGAAGGCTGCCTCCGTACGACGTTTGCATCGGACAAGCCTTCCAATTCCACACGCGGGGGGGACCTACCCAGCGAAAGCGCCGATTGAAATGATCGGCGGACTGCTGGCCTTCGAAAGTGACTGGTCCCCTGCGATGGGCGCCCCGATGCGGGAGGCACTACTTGCCGACCTCGGGGAGGGCAGTCTTGATCTGGGATGCATAGCCGCCCACGGCCATTTTTCGCGAAGCGGGAGCGACTTCGAATTTGTTGAAGAGCGTAAGCCAGCGACCGCCTTCCTCCTCAAGCTGATCAGCCGTCTGCAGGCTAGCGGCACCGTGCCGATGATCGACATTGACGCCTACGCGAAATGGCTGGCCAAATGAGACCGCTTGCCCGGCAGAGCATGCGAAGGATGTGCCGTCTTATTTGACGCGTTCCACCTGCTCGAACTCCAGCTCGACCGGCGTCGCCCGCCCGAAGATCGACACCGACACCTTCACGCGGCTCTTCTCGAAATCGAGCTCCTCCACCAGCCCGTTGAAGCTCGCGAACGGCCCGTCCAGCACCTTCACATTGTCGCCGATCTCATAGTCGACGCTGATCCTCGCCTTGGGCTCGGCCTTGGCGGCTTCGTCCTTGGTGTTGAGGATTCGGGCGGCCTCGGCGTCCGAGATCGGCTGGGGCTTGCCCATCGAGCCCAGGAAGCCGGTGACCTTGGGGGTGTTCTTGACGAGGTGGTAGACGTCGTCGGTCATGACGAGCTTGGCGAGCACGTAGCCGGGGAAGAATTTGCGGTCGCTCGTGACCTTCTTGCCTCGGCGGACCTCGGTCACCTTCTCGGTCGGGACCTCGACGGCCTCGACCAGAGGGGTGAGGCCGAGGCGCGTGGCCTCGGCCATGATCGAGTCGCGGACCTTGTTCTCGAAGCCGGAATAAGCGTGGATGATGTACCAGCGGGACATTGTCTGGATCTGCCTTTGAAGCTCTTTTGTGTCTGTGTCGCTCATATCCGCTCTAGCCCAGCAGGCCGAGCAGCGCCTGGACGATCGCGCTGAACGCGTAGTCGACCCCGAAGAAGAACAGGGCGAGCAGCGCGGTCATGATCACGACCATGACGCCGGTCATCATCGTCTCGCGCCTCGAGGGCCAGACGATCTTCGCCGATTCGGCGCGGACCTGCCGCAGGAATTCGCCCGGATTGACTCTCGCCACGTTTCTGCCTCGCCTTCTTCAGAAAAAAACCAGTGCGCCGCCGGGGCGGACCGCCCGCCCGCCGGACGTCCACGGCCCTTAGACAGTGCGGCCCGCCGTTTCAACGGCCCCGACGCGTCCGCCCCTCCCGCGCCGCCCCCGCGTCCGCCTCGCCCGCGCCGCAGGCGAGGCGGAGATGGCAGGAGTGGAGGGATTTGAACCCACGGCCCTCGGTTTTGGAGACCGATGCTCTAACCAGACTGAGCTACACTCCTCCGAGCGGAGGCGAGGTCCTTAGCCGCGCGCTCCCTGGGGTGCAAGTGGGGGGTGCGGCGGCGGCCGTCAAGCGGCGGCGAGGGTGCGGTTCTGTCCCAGCATCGCCTTGGCGGTGGCGCCGGTGACCGGCCGCGAGAAGATATAGCCCTGGATCTTGTCGCAGCCGAGCGCGCGGACGAGCCGGAGCTGATCCTCGGTCGAAACGCCCTCGGCGACCGTCTTCATGCCGAGGCTGCCGGCGAGCGCGACGACGGCGCGGATGATCGCCGTGCTCTCCGGGTCCTCGCCCGAGATCGCCTGGACGAAGCTGCGGTCGATCTTGAGCGTGTCGAATTCGGCGCGGCGCAGATAGCCAAGCGACGAATAGCCGGTGCCGAAATCGTCCATGGCGAGCTTCACGCCCAGGCTCTGGATCTGGTGGAGCACCTTCTGGGTCGTGCTGGTCAGCTCGAGGAACACGGTCTCGGTGACCTCGAGCTCGAGCCGCTCGGGTTCCAGATTGGCCTGGGTCAGCGCCGAAACGAGGGTGACGATGAAGCCGGGATCGCGCAACTGGCGCGGAGACACGTTGACCGCGATCGAGATTTCGTCCGGCCAGGTCGCGGCCTCCCTGCACGCTGTCCTGAGGACCCACTCGCCGATCCGCCCCAGCATGCCGGTCTCCTCGGCGATCGGGATGAACTTGGTCGGCGGGATCTGGCCGAGCTCGGGGCTGTGCCAGCGCAGGAGCGCCTCGAAGCTCTGGATCTCCCCCGTCTGGGCATCGACGACGGGCTGGTAGACGAGGCTGAACTGGCCGGCGTCCATGGCGCCGTGCAGCGCCAGCTCGATCTTCCGCCGCTCCTCGGCGCGGGCGTGCAGCGCCGGCTCGTAGAAGCAGATGTCGTTGCCGCTGCCGTCCTTGGCCCGATAGAGAGCGAGGTCGGCGTTCCGGATCATTTCCTCGACGCTGTCGCCGTCCTTCGGGCCGATGGCGACGCCGACGCTGGCGCCGACGAACAGCCGCTGCTCGCGGTACAGGAACGGCCCCTGCAAGGCGCTCACCAGCGCGAGGCAGAGCTGCTCGATCTCCTCGCGGCTCTCGATCAGGGGCACGACGATGGCGAACTCGTCGCCGCCGAGCCTGCCGGCGGTCATCTCGTCCGAAATCACCGTCTCGAAGCTGCGCGACACCTGCTGCAGCAAATGGTCGCCGGCGACGTGGCCCAGTGAATCGTTGATCGTCTTGAACCGGTCGAGGTCGACGAGGAGGATCGCGCACTGCCCGGCGCGCGCCTGCGCCGATTTCAGCGCGGCGCCGAGATTGTCGATGATCTGGAGCCGGTTGGGGAGGCCGGTCAGCGCGTCGTGACGAGCCATGTGGGCGATGCGGTCGGCCGCCTGCCGCGCGCCGGTCACGTTCGAGCCGACGCCGTGATAGCCGATGAAGCGCCCGTGCTTGTTGAAGGTGGGCTGCGCCGAAAGCTCGATCGACCTGAGCTCGTCCCCGACCGCAAAGCCGACAACCAGCTCGCTGAAGGCCTCCTGGCGCGCGATCGTCGCCTGCACGGCCGCCAGCGCCCGCCGCCCGGTTTGGTCGGCGCGGGGGACCTCCCTGATGAGGTCGATGATCGACAGGCCCTCGAGCTCGTCCATGGAGCGCCCGATCGCCCGGGCAAAGCGCGCCGAGACATTCTGGAAGCACAATTTGGCGTTGGTCTGCCACAACCAGTCCGCGTCCGAGCTCTCATATTCGCGCAGCAGCAGGCTGACCGTGGCCTCGCGCTCCTCGAGCGCGAGATCGAGGCATTTGCGCTGCAGGAAGGAGCGGCCGTTGATCATCACCATCATCAGCATGGCCGAGGTGTAGATTGGGCCGATCATCGTGATGACCAGCGAATCCGCGCTCGACAGCATTTTCGTGGCCGCCACGCCCATCACGATGACGTAGACCGCCGCGGCCGCGGGAACGGGGGAGCAGATGAAGGCGGCGCCCGCCATCATCGTCGCCGTGATCACGCACAAGGCGAGCTGCTGGCCGTGCGTCGCGTTTTCGAAGAAGACGCGGGCTGGAAAGCACCAGACCAGGCCGAAGAAGACGCTGTGATAGGCGATGCGATTGATCGTCTGTCGCGGCACCGAGTGGATTTCGCGGTCCTTGAGCTTGGCCTTGTGGCGGACGATGTAGGAGGTGAGGAGGGCGAGGCTCAGCAGCCATGCGGAGGTCTCCAGCGGTTTCGCGCGGTCGCCGAGCATGTAGACGATGAGCAGCGCGTTGAGGGTCTGGCCCCAGGCCGCGATCTGAAGCGCCCGCCCCATTTCCTCGAGTTGCGCCGCGCGCACCCGGCCCCACCCCCTGATGCCAGGAGGCGCGCTACGGTTGAACACGACGCGCCAGTCGAGCTTGGGCAGCGATTTTTCGGTCATGACACTCCCGATAGAGCGCGCATAGCCGACAAAGCGTTAGGGAAGCGTTATCCTTGACCTGCGTCAAAACCGGCGGGAGGACGCCGGGTCAGGCGGCGATGTCGTAGGCCTGGATCTCGCCCGAAAGATAGAGGTTGCGCGCCTTGGCCCGCGACAGCTTGCCCGAGCTGGTGCGGGGCAGCGAGCGCGGCGGGACCAGCTCGATCACGCAATTGATGCCGGTGATCGCGCGCACCCGCTCGCGGATCACGTCGCGCAGCCGGCCCCGCTCGCTGTCGTCCGAGGTCCGGCACTGGACGAGGACGGCTGGGGTTTCCTCGCCT
>Ga0190275_10000465_pt1 | contig 35871 bp, 25 predicted proteins | sample Popmic550T_FD_133745 | JGI IMG/M metagenome (GOLD analysis project Ga0190275, IMG submission 133745) | Populus adjacent soil microbial communities from riparian zone of Yellowstone River, Montana, USA - 550 T | ecosystem: Environmental > Terrestrial > Soil > Riparian zone > Trees stand | place... | reverse complement strand
GCGGTGGTCGAGTCCTCGGGGACGTAGCGGCTGGTCACTTCGATTCTCTCTTCGATCTTCGGGGTCTCCGGGGCGGTTGTTTCTTCGGGCGGCTTCTCCTGTGCAAATAGAGGCAACGCCAAAAGGATCGTCAACGCGAAACCCGCGGGTTTGGTACGGCGCATGATCTGACCTCTCTCTCGGATCCACGCTCGGTCGTGGCGCATTTTTAACGGAAGGGTGCAAGGGTATCACCGCCGTGCTTTTGTGGAGCGCCGGTCTTCGACCGGCCGGTCCGCTGACCTTCGGTCGGCAGTGTGAGTTGAGCGCGCGCCCCGAGAGACTGCCGGCCGAAGGCCGGCGGACCGGCCGGTCGAAGACCGGCGCTCCGTAGAGGCACGGGAGCGGTTTGCGCGTTAGGGCATCCCGTAAGCCGAGGAATGGCAGACAACCGACAACTGACAACCGACAACAGATTCAATGCACCCCGCACACCCTCCCCGCCACCTCCCCATCCACGCCGGTCTTCAGGAGCAGGCGCTCCGAATCGGCGCGGCGATCGGCGAGGTAGTCGAGAAATGGAGCAGGCGTGGGGAGGGGGAGCTCGGAGAGGGTCAGCGAAAACGAGTCGAGGGCGGTCAGTTGGGCGTGGATGGCGTAGGCGAGCGATCCTTCGCGGAGAAGGGTGAGCTGGGCTTCGTGCAGGGCGTCGGGATCGCGGCCGTTTTCGAGCAACACGGAGAGCTCCGCGCCGCCGGGACCGGAGAGGGCGAAGAGCATGAGCAGGTTGCGGTGCGGCGTGCGCCAATCCGGGGCGTCGGGGGCGAGGGCGTCGTTGCAGTCGTCGCCGATCTGGAGGAGGCGGCCCATCGGGACGGCGAGCCGGGTCAGGGCCGCCGCGTGCGGCGGGACGGCGCCGGCGGTGAGCGCTCCGAGCTCGAGGGCGGTGGCGAGGAGCGGCGCGGTCTTGCGGTCGACGATCTCCCAGAAGGTGTGGAAGCCGGTGATGACCGCGGCACCTTCGAGCTCCTGGCCGGTCGCGGTCTCGCGGAGGCCGCGGCCGATGGCGGCGGTGGCAGCGCGCCAGGAGTCGTCGGGGAGCGGGAGGCCGGCGGTGAGCTCGAGGACGATGGCAAAGGCCTCGTTCGCGGATTGGAGGGCGCGATCGATGCCGACCTCCGAGGCGAGGCACACCGGTTCGTCGTCCTGAATGTCGTCGACGACCTTGATCCCTTCGACGAGCGCGGCGAGCAGGGGAAACACGGCCTCGGCGGCGCCGGCATCGCAGAAGGCATCCGCGGCATCGCGAGCCCGGTCGCTGAACACGGTCGGCGGACGCGCCGCCACTCGCACACGGGTGGACGACCGGGGGGCCTCCGGCGGGCGGGCCCGGCCCGCGGCGTTTGTTGCCCAAGGCTGAACGGGCACTTCTCGCATCGAACGTGGTTCCCGCGAAAACAAACGCCGCGGGCCGGGCCCGCCCGCCGGAGGCCCCCCGTCGTTCCCTCGCATTGCAAGCGCATCGGCAATCCCGAGCAGGAACGCCCGCGCGGTCTCGCCGGGGACGGGCAGCGCGGCCACGTCCTCGGCGAGCTTTCCGATGGCCACCGCGGCACGCCAGCCGGCGCGCGCCGCGGCCTCGCCGCCGCTCATTACGCGCGCACCGCCGCGGCCTGCCCATCCCACGGGATCCAGCCGACGAGCCGGAGCGACTCATCGCCCAGGACCGCTTCCGCCGCCTGCGGGTCGCGGAAGTACTCGCGCTGCTGCCGCACCGCCTCGGCGAACGCCCCTGCACTGGTGATCCCCGCGTACGCGGCGCGGAACTCGTCGAAATTCATCAACCGTCTGAACATGCCGTCTCCTTCGTTCTCCAATCTGGGAGAAAGAGTGGCGAAGAGCAATGGACGACGGAGGGAGAAACGGTGAACAAACGTAAACCGGGGATGGCGTCGTCGCGACGGTGTCCTCCGGGCGCGTTACGACCGGATCTGCTCCTCGATCGCGCTCGTCAGCGCCGTGAAGCGGGAGTCGAGATGCTCGGCCGGCGTGAAGGCGTTCATGTCGCGAAGGATCTCCATGAGCTGCGTGATGGTGCGGCGGATTTCCGCGTAGAGGTCGAGCTCCTCCCGGATGCCTTTCAGGTCCTCCTGGTTCACCTTCCTGAGGGCGGCGTTGAGCTTTCGGATCTTCGACTCCCACGCTTTCACGTACGCGACGCGGTCAACCGCCTCGAAGATCCCGGCGTCCTCGAGGACGATCGGAAACACCCGTTTGCGCATCTCTCCACGATCGGCGATCTGCGTCAGCTCGAACATGCAGCTCGTCGACTCGAGGTACTTCCTGCTGAGCACCACCACGATCGCCTTCCCGCGTCCGATGCGGCGCATGAAGTCCTGGATCGAGTCGCGGTACTGCATCTCGCTCTTGTCACGGACGACCGCGATGCCGCGCTCGCGGAAGGTCTGCTCCAGGCGATCCACGATCTGCTCGCTCTCGCCGCCCCAGGCGTAGGAGACGAAGACTTCCTGCTGTGATTCTGCCGGCGCGCTTGCCTCCGCTCGCAAAGACCGCACTCCCGCCGTGCCATCGAGGTCGTCCCACTTGACGGAGGACGTCTTCGGGAACACCGCGGCGATGAGGCCCTGTACGTCGACCATGTCATAGCTCTCGGGACACTGAATGGGCCGGCCGTCGCGCGCGAATTTCAGCAGGGTCTCGTAAGGGTAAAAACGCGGAGCCTGTCCTGCCAGGCAGGTCGAGCAATGACACGGGATTAGCCGGCTCATCTTCAGCCGCGGATAACCGCGATGAATCTTGTCCAGTTCGTGATCGACGATCGCCAGCAGTTCCTGCTTCTCCGGCCCGGCAAGGCGCACGGTGATCCGGCGTTCCGGATAGTCCTCGATGACCTCGGCGCGCGTGCCGCCGCGCTCCAGCACGACCCCGTCCCTCCAGAGCCACTCTTCGTTGGGGATCAGGAAATGCGTCGCCACGATGAAGCGCGTGAGGATGCCCTTCGGCATGAACTCGTACTCGTAACGGACGACGAGATTTCCCTGCTCCTCCCATGGATAGGCCGGCGGATTCGACTCCAGGAGCTGCGGCGCGAGGAGCTCCTTCGTCGACAACGGGTAGCAGAGCTGGAACTTCATCATCAGTTGCACCAGCTCGTCGCGCATCGCCGCATAGCGGGGCTCCGACCAGATCACGCTCAGGTCCTGGAACGTGAAGCGTCCGTGGCGGTCGATGACCCGCTTGCTGTCGAGCACGCGGTACACCGCGTCGGTCGCCCAGCGCGGCTTCAGCATCACCGTCTTCCGCAACAGCGGGTCGTCCTGGAAATGCAGGCAGACGCCGAGGTCGTGCAGGTAGCCGCTCAACTGGAACATGTCGGCCTCGCGGGTGAAGCCGTTGTCGCGGCAGATGCCGAGATACTCCTCGACCGGGATGTGATCGCGGCCATCCTGCTCCAGCACCTCGCGCACGCGGCGCCACGTTCTGGGCAGCGGGCTGCCGATGTGCGGCAGCCGCTCCAACTCCTCGCGAATGACCTTCACGACTTCATCGAGCCCGCGGTTCGTGGCGAGATTGGTGGGCAGCACCCGTTGCAGGTTGCCGAACCGGCCCCGGAGGCGGCTCTCGTTGATGTCGCGCCGCCGGTCCTGCTTCTCGTTCTTCACGATGAGCAGCGGACTGCCGTCGCTGAGCAGCTCGACGATGTTCAGCCAGTACTGGAAGTCGGTGTCTTCCTTCCGGCTGTCGGCCACGAGCACGTAGAGCGAGCGCTTCGTGAGGAAGAACTGATGCGTCGCGTGGTAGATCTCCTGCCCGCCGAAGTCCCAGATGCTGACGTGGAAGTCGCGCGGCATCGTCTCCGGCTTTCCCTCGACCCGGATGCGGGTAGGAAAACTCCACGGAATGACCCCGATCCCCTCGGTCGACTTCTCGTCGTCTTTCAGCTCGTAGTCGGGATCGTCGATTTTTCTCGCCAGGGAAGTCTTCCCGGCGCCACCTTCCCCCACGATCAGCAGCTTCGATTCGCAGAGGTAATCCGTCCCCTCCCGGAGCTGGCGGTAATACGCGCGCATCCCCTCGATGCCGGTGGCAACGACCTCGGGGGGCGGGGTTTCGATGGGCTGGTTGTCGAGCTGGAGAATGCGAAGGTTGGGGAGGTCGAGGAGTTGTTCGGGGATGACCTTGACGTACGCAGACCGATCGACGCCTTTCGGCGCCCTTGAGGGCGAAATCCCGGATAGATCCAACGTCTCGAGACAAGCAAGAGAGAAAACGGGCGTGGGAACAACATCCAGCGGGTTCCACGACAGATCAAGAACGCGAAGCGATGACGCCAGTCGCGTAAAGGAATCAGGAAGAGATTGGATATCGTTCCAAGACAGGCTCAGCGCCTCGAGCTGCTGTAAGTTGCACAACGCGTCCGGAAAAAACTGCAGGTGATTGTTGAACAGCCAGAGCACCTCGAGACTCTGCATCTCCCCCAGCCAGTCCGGCAGCTCGGTCAGGCCGGTGCCACTGAGATTCAGGACACGCAGTTTCGGCAGGTGGCGAATGGCGCGGGGAACGGCTTGGAGTGGATTGTTAACCAGGTTGAGATCTCGTAGCCTTGAGAGTTTTGCGAGATCATCCGGAATCACGGACAGACCGCCCCTGAGACGCAGCGTCTCGAGAGCCGTCAGCCGGAGAAGCTCGGTGGGAAATTTGGCCCCCACCTCAAACACGATCTCCAACTCCTCGAGGTGCCTCAGATCACCAATGTCTTTCGGCACGCACTGCAGAGGCGCTAGAAGCCGCAGGGAGCGGAGATTCGTCATCGACCGGACCGCCGATGTGAGCGTGGAGGGAGCGTCTGCGAACTGGAGCCCGAGAACGTGTGCCGGCGAGATCCCGTCTTTGACGTTGAGGTATGTGTCCCAATTGAGCATCAATCCAGGGATATCGGGAACAGACTCGAACACTGGTTCGCGAAGGTCGAGGCGCCGGAGTTTTTTCAGTCGGGCGACCTGCTGAGGGACGGACCTGACTTTTGTGCCGTAAATTTCGAGAACCTCGACGTCGCGGATGGACGGATCGAGATAAAACTCCTCCCACGATTGCTTATCCGCGTTCCAGGTCACAACTCGTTCTTCGGCGTTGGAGCTCATGCTGGGAAGCCGAAGTGTACGCCGCCGATCGCACGTCTGAGAACGGGCTGGCGGAACGAGCACCGGTTCTGCGGACACGCAGACGCTCTCGTCCCCTGCCGCAGAACGTGATCGCGGCGTTGCAGCCAATCGCCGCGGCGTCGCAGACTCTCATCGCGGCATCGCGATGAATCACCGCGCCGTCACAGTCCCCCCACTGCGGCGCCGCAGCGGATTTCTGCAGCGTCGCAGAGTCTCGTTGCGGCGTCGCAGCCGATCTCTGCGACGCCGCGGTCGTCTCGCGCTCTCGCGCGTCATTCGCCACTGTCTCCTGTGACGAAACGGTGAACGAGCGCCCAACCTCATCCCCTCGACTTGCGTGCGAACGGCAATGGATGCAGTGTGTTTCTCGACACATCGGGGTGGTTGTTTGCCGGACCACGACGGTGTGTTGGCAGCGTGACGCGACCCAGGGGCAGGAGTCATCCCCGTCGCGTCCTCCGCGGAGTCGAGCTGAGCTCCTCCAGCCGCAGTCCCTCTCCCGGCGGGCCGGCAGCCGCCATCCAGCCCCCGAAGACCGCGGCTTCGGGATTCATCCACCTCGGAGCGGACGGCGTGTCGCCGGCCGCTCAACCGGGCCCGGTGTCCACCGAGCCGGGCCCGGTCGACCACGCCCGAACGAAAGCGGGCAGAGAGGAGAACCCCATGAAGATCGAGAATCCCAAACCCATCCCGAGCACCATCGAGACGGTGCTCACCCCCGAGCAGTTCATCGAGCAGTTGCAGACCATGCAGGAGCAGATACCGCTCTTCACGCAGCTGCGCGCCGAGGAGAGCCGCGCGATGAACGGCCGGGTCAACGTCAACCCCCGGTTCGTGCAGGCGGCCATCAACGTCATCAGCAAGGTGCCGCTGGTCCAGGAGCTGCTCGGACAGAACAGCGACACGCTGAAGAACGGCAACGATGAGCTGGTGCGCTGGGCAAAGGCGGGGGACGAGCTGCAGGTCACGCAGCAGGGCATCGGCGCCGCCAACCGCCTGCGCCGCCAGACCCTCGGCCTGGTCGCCCTGCAGACCTACCAGATCCTCCGCCAGCTCGCCCGCTCCGGCGAATACAGCGAGCTCCTCCCCTACATCGCCGAAATGAAACGCCACCTCCGCACCAGCCGGACCCGCAAGCCGGTGGAAGGCGACCCGAAGCCGGTCACGAACGGCCTGCCGAAGCAGTAGGCCACCGTGCAGTCCCCACCCCGGCCGGGCGCGCCAGCGCCCGGCCGGTTTTTTGTTGGGCACTCGTCCCGAAAGCCGCCGAAGGCGGCGAAAGATCTGTAGGCCCGGCCTTTCAGGCCGGGTCCCACGAGCGTTCTGGGTGAGCCCGCGTAGCGGGCGACAGAACAGGCTCTCGGGCGACTCCCTTACCGGGGCGTACAAAGCTCATCGCGCGGCGGGATCGGTGTCGTGCCGGGTAATGCGGACGGCCGATACGAAATCGGCCAGCGGCGGCAGGCTTCGTGGATCACATCGGCCGGTTTCCAGCGCCACGCCTGCAGCAGTTGGTTCTCCGACAGGGTCACCAGCGTCTGTGCGGGATCGGCAAGGATGGCGATCGTTTTCAGTGGTGCTCCGACGGGGATCTCGGCGATCTGCGAGCCGTCAAAGGTATTGAAGATCGAGACCCCGCGCTGGTCGTGACCGGCGGCGATGAAACGTTCGTCGTCGCTGAAGGCAAGGTGGTGGGCGAGCGAGCCGGAGGCGAGCGGGAGCGGTTTCCAGCTTCCGGCACGATCGCGAAGAACGGTCCGGCCGCCGCGGATGCCGCCGGCTTCGGCGACGGCCAGGTAGCGGCCGCGCGGCGAGAAGAGCGCCTGAACGGGAGCGCCGCCGAGCGGCACGACGCGGCACGCGAGCGGCGTCGCGGCCAGGTCGTAGAAACACGCGCGGTGAGCGCCGGCTTTCGACCAGGCGACGAACAGTGTGCGATCGTCGCGATCCATTGCGAGCAGCAATGGCATCCCGCCCACACTGAAGGCCGCGACGTCGGCACGCCGCGGCAGCGAGACGACGCGGACGAAACCGGAGCGGTCGGCGACGGCAATCAGCTCCTTCCCGGCCGCGGCGCGGAACACCTGGTCCTCCATCGGCACGCGAAACAGCCGTTGCCCGGCGGCATCCCAGAGGGTCGCGGCCCTGCTCTGGAAGCTTTCGGTGGTCACGAGCTGCGACGGGCCGGGACCGGCGACGATGGACGACACCACGGCCACGTTTCCCGGCTCGTTAGCGTGCTGCAGAGTCTTCGGGATGGCCCAGGCGAACCGGCCCGTGCGCGCGTCGAAACGCCAGACCAGGACGCGATCGCCGCGGTCGAAACGCGCGGCGACCGCGCTCCCGTCACGTGTCAGGGCAAAGTGGCTGACCCGGTCGGGCCGGAACGGCGGATGAGTCCAGGAGATCGCGGCGTCGCCCGCGCCGCCGGCCTCGGCTCGCGCCTGCATCCCGGAGCGCGTCAGCGTAACGACCCGCCCCCGGAGCAAATCGACAGCCGCGGCGAGCACGCCGGAGGCGCTCCAGGCATCTGCGCCGCGCCCGGGATTCCAGAGCGTCACCTGTCCCTCGGCCGAACCGGTCGCGAGCCGCAGGCCCGATGAGGAGAAGGCTACGCTGTGCGCGGCCTGTTCGCCGACGACGACGTTGGTGAGTCTCCAGGCCGGCGCGGCATAGACCCGCACCGTCCCGTCATGCGCGGTCACGGCAACGAGCTCGCCGTCATCCGAAACAGCGACGCCGGTCGAGACCTGCTTCGAATCCTCGGGCGGAGCGGCGATGGACGCGAGCGTCTCTCCCGTCGCCGCGCGGAAGATCCGCACGCTCCCGCGAGCCTCGGCCGCAACGGCAACATGGCCCTGCGCCGCGACGGCGACACCGTGCACCTTTTCGGTCCGTTCCGCGGCGCATCGCGCGGTCCACGACCCCAGCTCGAGCGTGCAGAGATTGCCCTGAATCCCGATGACGGTGATCCGCCGCTCCCGCCACGCCGGCGCAAAGCCGACGATGCCGACTCCCGCACCGATGTCGTCGAGCACCCTGGCCGAGCGGACGGCCGTCCAGGACTGCCGCGCGTCCTCGGGAAGGGCGTACTGGTAGACGTTCCCGTCGAAATCCCCTGCATACAGCGCCTCTCCATCCGGCGCAAACGCCACCGCCTGCATGCGTCCCACGGAGGCGGCATGCGCAACGATCCGGTTCGCACTCATCGAATATTCGACGAGGTCGACCCCGCGGCCGGTGGCGACGGCCAGCAGCGGCCGGCCTGGATGGACGGCCACCGCATACGCGCGGCCGGAGAGCGTCAGCCGGCTCGTGACGCGCCAGTTGATGGTGGAGGTAAACTGCGCGTTGCCGGTGTGGCCGGCGGTGAACAGGAGCTGGTCGTGCTCGAGGAAGCGGAGCGCCTGCGCGGCCTTCCCTCCCTCGATGCGAAACGCTCCCACCGGCACGGGCAGCGGAGCCATGGCCTGCTGCAGCGCCGCATACGATCGCGCGGTCGGGCCTTCGCGAAACGCCGCGAGCGCATACGCAAGGCGATCGAGGCCGCGGTTCGCCTGCGGCGCGGCGATCTGCTCGCTCAGCAGCGCCCAGCCGGACGCGCGCGCGGCGCGGGCGTTGTCGCGCCAGCGGGCAATCGCAATTCCGGCCACGACGAGCAGGCCGAGGATGACGGTGAGCACGCCGGCGCGGATCCGGTTCTGCCGTCGCCGCGCGTTCGCCGCCTCCACTTTCCAGCCGGCGATCAGCTCGGCCGGGCTGGTCTCCAGAAGCGCGGCCGCGAGGCGCAATCGCTCTTCCGCGTACGGCCTCTTCGCCTTGCGGCCCGTGTGATAGCCGCGGAGGTCGAACCACAGCGAGCGGTCGAGCCCTTTGTCGATTATGCATTGCGGGAAGAGAGGCTCCCCTTCCTCGCCGTGCGTCACAGCCAGCAAGACTTCCCTCGGCTCGTCCTGCCCGAGCCACCATCCGGCCTCGAAGTTCACCCACTCGTGCGCCGCGGACTTCGGCCCGGCGAAGAGTACGAATCGCCGGCACTGGCGCATGTAGCCGACGATGATTTCCCGGACCGGCTCGGGCGGCTCGCTTCCCCTGCGCCCGACGACCTTGAAGTCGCTCCCGTCGACGCACAGCTCGAGCTTCTTCCGGTACGGCTCCGGGATCAGCGGGTTCCGGTGCAGCGATTCGAGGAACCGCTCCACGTCGCGCACGACCGCGAGATCAGGATCGGTCGCATAACTGGCAAAGGCGTCGTACGCGAACCGAGGCTCGCCCTCGGGCACCGCACTCACTTCGCCTCCGTACCGCCGAAGCGTTCGGTGAGGCGGGACATCAGTTCGGTAAAGGCACGGTCGTAGGCGAAGGGGTCTCGGGGGTTCGAGAGGTCGATGGGAGTGAGACCCGGAAAAGGAAGGCGGTTAGGACCTACGGCAATCTGGATGAGTAGCACATTTGAGCGACTCCGAGCCTCTTCCAACTCCCGCTGAACCCATCTGCTGCTGGCTGCGTCGGGACTGGTGATAACAACCATCGCGGACGATTGGCTGAAGGCATCCAACAGCTTGGGGCGCAATAGGTCACCAGCAGTAAGCTCCGCGGTTTCGACCCGCACTTTGACACCCCACTTCAGCAGATCTTTGCGAAGTCTTCTGACTAGCTCGTCGTCTTGTGGGGAGTGGCTAAAGAACACTTGCGCGCCACCCAGCGCCGGCTCCGACCTACGGAACCGCCAGAGCTCTCCGGCATCGTCGCCGGCCACGATCACGTCGCCGCTGGCGTCGATGCAGCGGAAGGCGTTGTAGCCGTAGACGACGGCGAGTTGCTCGCCGGTGTTGATGTCCCACATCCGCACGGTGCGGTCTTCGGAGGCGGAGTAGATCACTCCTTCGCCGACGGCGAGACCGGTAATGGGGGCGCGGTGGCCGCGGGCAACAGCGCGCTCCATGCCGTTGTCGGTGCTCCAGATGCGGAGGGTGTGATCGCGGGCGGCGCCGATCAGCAAGTCGCCTTCGAGGGAGAACCGGCAGCGGATGGTGGGATCGACTTTCCCGTGGAGTGGGCCGAGTAGTCGCGACTCGGGAACGGAGTGGACGCGTACCGTGCCGTCCAGGGAGACCGTGGCGAAGATGTTCCGCTTGTCGTCGACTTCGATGGCGACGACCCTTGCAGGCAGCTTTTCGAACGTGGTCGATCCCGATTCCCGGCTCACCGTGAGCCCGCCGCTGGCATAGCCGGTCAGGAGGGCCGTGTCGTCTTCGATGAACGCGAGCGCGGTCACGCGGGAGGGCGTCACCGGCGCTTCGACTCTGATCTCGGAATCGAAGAGCAGCACGGCACCGTCGTCGTGGCCCGCGGCTGCGGCGTGCGTCCTGGCTCCGACCGCGCACGCCGAAAGCAGGCCCTCGGTGCCCTGCGTCACGTTGTGAAAACGGCCGGTATCCAGGCCGGCGCTGTAAAGGGCGCCGGACGATGACGACCAGAGAGCCGCCCGCACTCCCCGGACGGTGATGTGTGGTTGCGCGAGCGCGATCTTCTGTTCGGTACGGTCGAACCGGACGCTGTCGCCGTTGCTCACGAGCACTTGGACGCCAGCCAACACCGCGTCAATGCGTTCGGGTGCCCGCGAGTAGTCGTGTACTGCGGTTCCCAGCGACGGAGACCATTCCACGAGCGCGCCGCGGTCATCGCCGCTACAGAATCTCTCGTCATCGAAACTGGTGACCGCCTGAATGACGGCACCGCCGGTCTCGAGTGTGAGACGGATGCTTTCCGGACTGAGGAGGCCTGCGGTGCCGTCCGTCCATGAGGCGAAAAGACAGGGTGGATATCGGATGAAGGCACAGGTGGCGACAGTCGCCGGTTTGTCCTTGGTGGTGAACTCCATCCCTCGCTGGGGCGCGGTCGCTTCGCCCAGAGGCATCCGCCAGAAGACCACGAAACCGTCTTCGCTCCAGGTAGCGAGAAACCGGTCGTCTTCGGATCTCGTGATCCCGCTGATACGCGCCGAATGGCCCGCTTCGACGGATGCCGCTTGGAAGTGAGCAGTGATCTCTACCGGCTCAACCCGTAGCCGACCTGCTTCGTCCACCGCTGCCAGCCAGAGTCCATCCGAAGAAACAGTCATCGCGACAACTGGGGAATCGTTGCGGATAACCCGCACCGCCCTCCGCTCGGCGACACTCCAGACCCGGATCGTGCCATCACGCGATGAGGAAACGAGCAACCGCGCGCCGCCTGTGAATGCGCAGCCGGTCACCGCGTCCTCATGTCCGGCAAGATCGCCGGCGTCTTCGAGGATGCCGTGCGGTGCGGTGACCCAGAGACGGATCACACCGTCGTCGGCCCAGGTGGCAACGAGGGGGGTCCCTTCAGCGATGGCGGCCCCGGCCACGGCGTCGTTGTGGGCGGCAGCGTTGAAGACGATCTCGCCGTTGTCCGTCTTCACGACGTGTACGAAGCCGAGGGCGTCGCCGGCGACGCCGAACGTATCTGTGACTTGTACGTACGCGGTGATCGGAGCGTCGAAGCGGACGACCTGCGGTGCGAGGCTTCGCTCCTCCCGCGGCCAGAGCATCAGAGTGCCGTCGCTCGACCAGGTAGCGACATGGTTCTCGTCGATGCGGGCGCAACCGGTAATCGGCTCCGTGTGGCGGCGCGACGGCAGCGGGTTCCGCTTGCGCTCGGCCTTCTCGGCGACGAGGCGGGCCGGTGACAGGCGCAATGAGTCGAGCGGGAAATAGGCGGCGAGAATGGCCTCGAGGTCGTCCGGCTGCGCGATCAGCGCGTCGAGGTGCTCGTCGAACACGACTAACGCCAGCATGACCCGTTCAAAGTCGACAGTTGAGATTGTTTCCAAGGTCGGTTGCGTTGCCTTCGCGATACGCCGGAGGTGGTTCCTCATCACCATCACACCATGACGCCGGATCACCTCGCGCATGAATGTCGGATCGACGACGAGCCGCTGCGCTTCCTCCGCAGCTTCGGCTGCGAGCAAGTGTTCGGGTGCGAATAATGTGTAGTAATCGGCAACCGCATCGTCATCGAGCGCACTCCGCAGTCTCCGAATGAGCGCGCGATGCGGTTCCGGCGCCGCCGGGACGATCCGGACGATGGCGGTCCGCAGGGTGCGGTTGAGGAACGTCACCCCTCGGTTGTCGATGCGCAGCGCAAATGCGAGTGTCTTCGGAGTGTCGCCGGCCACTCTGTTCGGAAGCGGACGGCGCGTGACGGCGAGAAGGTCCACGAACTCAGGCCAGCGACTCCGGATGGCGGCGACGGCATCAGGAAATGGCCGCGACTCCCCGAGCACCCTCAGCACCTCCGCTTTTCCGAAGTTCCCTTCGCTGAGGGAAGCAAGGCGCGGATCTCCGGTAAAGGAGGTGAGCGTCGCGTGATCGGCCGGCGTGAGGTCAACGCGCTCGGAAACGAAATAGCCGCCCGAGAAGGCATCCATCGTCCCGTACGCGGTTACAAATTCGCGCACGAACGGCAGGATCTCCGCCAGCGCCAGCGCAGGCGATTCTCCGTGAGCAGTGGTCGCGTCCTGCACGTCGTCGATCACGATGTACAACCGTTCCGGCCGGCGCGGCGACAACGCCAGCCGCTCGAGCACCTGCTGCAACGGCAGATCCACCACTGCCTCGTCGAGGCGATAGCGCATGGCGATCTGCGCCGCGAGCGATCGCGATGCCGCCTCGATCGATTCGAGTCTCGGCTCCCCGGCGCGGAAGAAATGTACGAATACCGGCGCAGGCGCCAGACGGCGCACCAGCTCGCACAGCAGCGCGGTCTTGCCGATGCCGCTCTCGCCGACGATCACGACCCGGCCTTCCATCTGCAGCAGGCGCGCAAGCTCCTCCTCGCGCCCGAAAAACCGCTGGTGCCGCGCCATTTCCTCGGAAAAGTCGATCACCTCTGCGGCCAGCGACTCCGAGGGCTTCGCCGCCTCCCGCACCAGATACTCTTCGCCCGAGATCGTCCGGAGCCGCACCACGTCATTGCCTACCGGGACGCGTGCCGTTTCGCCGCGGCGCAACGTGACCTGCCTGGCCAGCGAACGTCCTTCCGACTCCCACGCCACCTCGATCACCAGAGGATTCGTGTCCGGGACGTCGATGACGAAGCCGCTTGGCTCCCGAGCAGCGATCAGCACCAGCTCCCTCTCCCGCAGCTCCACCTGCAACTGCGTCCGCGCCAGCATCGCCGGCGCCACCAGCGACATCCACTCCGGCAGCGCCTCCTCGGCCGCGGTCGACACGCCCTGGCCAAGGCGGATGCGGGTGCCGGCGTCGAGCATGCGCGTTTCCGGGAGGTCGCGGATGGCCGAGGGGAACATCGCCAGGGCGCGGGCAGCCCATTGCGCGAGGCCGGGGCGATCGCCGCTGAGCATGGCCCGGATCACGGACTGGATCCGCCGCACCATCCGGTCGTGCGCACCCGGCTCGGCGCTCACGGAGAGGTAGGCGATCTCCTCCTCGATCTTCAGCGACGGCGAGAGGCCGGCGTGCTCGCGCGCGGTGACCTGCCACGCCTCCTCCACCTGGGCGGGCGACATCCGGCGGCGCAGCGCTTCGGCGACGTCGCGGTCGAGGACGAGACCGTCCGAGGTACGGCTCTGGATGATGCTGCTGAACCAAAGATCGGCCTCGGTGCCGGCATCCGCCCCCGGCACGAGCTCCAGCCGCGCCGCGCGGAGAAGGGCGCGATCGACGATCACCGCGAACGACACCGCTTCCGCCAGCCGCAGGAGCTGCGGGTTGCGTTTGCGCATCGTCTCGATCGCCGACTCGGCGCGGCTCGATACGGTGCGCTCCACGGCACTCATCGCAAGGCCCTCCGCATGGCCCGCCGCACCGCTTGCACGTTCGTGGCGCGGTCCCACTGCACCATCGCCATGGTCCGTGCGAGATCGGGCGGCCAGCGGCGCGGCCCGAACGGGACGAAGGCGATGACCGGATTCCCGCCGGCGCGCAGGCGGGTGACGAAGCGGAGCCAGTCGGCGGGGAGCGCGGTCTCCTCGAACGGCACGCGCACGATCCCGAGATCGCTCACCAGCACGACCACCACGCCGGGCGGCGGGCGGAATCTCGCGAAGTAGTCGCCCGAATCATCGCCGGCCGTGGCGAGGAGGTCGCGCGAAGAATCGAGCTCCACGACCGACACCGTCTCCCGTCCGCCCACCGAGCGGATCTGATCGACGAGCAGCTCGTGGTCGGCGCGGAACGGCTCCGACGAAGGGCCGCGGTCGACGAGCACCTGCACGCCGCGCGCGAGGCTCGGCACGATGCGCCGCGGGATGCGCCGCAACAGCCTCCCCTGCACCTCGGCGTCGAGGACCGCCGCGACGTCGACCTGGTTGATCTCGGTCCGCGTGGCCATGGCCGTGCTGAGGATCGCCCGCGACCAGCGCGGCCGCAGCAGCGGGACGGGACGGGCGGGCGGCGGTGCTTCCGCGCGCGGCGGTTCGAGGAGGTCCGGCTCGTCGAGCCACGACGGTCGTTCGCGCGCCGCAGCGGTCGCCGTCTCGACGGTGTAGGAGACCGGCTTGCGTTTCCGCGGACGCGGGGCGGAAGCGGCGGAAGGAGCGGGCGCTGTCTTCGGCGTTTGCGGATCTCTCCGCCCCGGTTCCGGCGGCAGCGGAGTGCTCGCAACACCAGCGCCGCCGGCCGCTTTCTGCACGAGAGCCGGCGACGGCGGCTCGGCCAGTCCGAGGATCTGCGCGATGGCGCGCTGCGCGTCCACGTCTTCAGTCGCGCCGAGGGCGTTCACGGCACGGACGTAGTCCGCCAGACGGTCGTAGAAGAACGGCGTCACACCACCCGCTCCGACGAGCTCGACTTCCAGACGACGATGCCGGCGATGTTGCCGCGCGCCTCCTGCGGCAGCCCGCGGATGGCGTTGATGCAGTCGATCAGCTCCGCCGGACTCGGGAGCGGCGCGCCGTTCCAGTTCGACGGACGCGCGGCCACGATGTCGTTCAGCATGGCTCGGAGGGTGTCGCGCGTTTCGTCGTTCTCGAAGTGCGACTGGGCGATATCGAGCAGCCGCTCTTCGCGGGCGTCTTCGATCGAGTACTCGACGCAGCGGCGGAGGAACGCGGGCGGCAGCTCGCGCTCGCCATTGGAGGTGATGATGATCAGCGGCGGCGCGCGGCGCTCGAGCACGATCGGCTCGACCGCTTCTTCGATGAAGAAGCGGTACGAACCGAGAGGGACCAGGAGGTTGTTCGGGACGTCGGGATCGGCCTTGTCGATCTCGTCGAGCAGCACCACCGCCCGCGCGTGCTCGACCTTCTTTCCGTCGTCGTCGACGTTCATGTTCGGGTCTTCGGCGTCCGGCGCAAACGCGCGGGCGCTGTCGGGGTTAATCGCCCACCAGAGGATGCCGGGGCGGATGTACTTGCGAATCGGCTCGGCCGCTCCCTGCTTCACGTCGTGCAGCCGCGCCAGCTGGTCGACTTCCCACAGCAGCTCGCGGGCCTGGGTGCGGGAGGTGATGGTTTGTTCGTAGTACCTCCAGCCCCGTTTCTTCGCCTCGGCGATGGCGAGGGAGCTCTTGCCGGCGCCGGTGGCACCGCGCAGGAGGAGCGGGCGTCCGGTCGCGAGGGCGACCTTGATGGCCAGCTCGATCTCCGGGTTCCAGACGTACTTGCCGTCGCGGCGGTCTCCACGGACCGGGTGCTGCTCGTTCTCGTTGGCCACTCTCAGTCTCCCAGGTGAATCAGTTCGAAGAATGCGTCGCGGTTTTTCAGGAAGAGGTTCTCTTCGTCGTTGGTCGTGTCGAGCGGCGGGCGGACGACGAACAGGTCTCCCCCCTGATTCACGGTCGACCCGGCCGTCGCACCGCCGAGGACGAAGAAGGTGACGTGCTTGAAGTCATTCCGCAGTTTCGGCAGCAGCGCCGGAGTGAGCGAATGCTCGCGGAGGAGGACCACCACCGGCTCCTCCAGTCGGTGGTAGTTCTCGAGCGCGACGGCAAGCTTCTCGCCTGTCTTGCCGAGCGCCTTCTCGAGGTCCTCGCGCACCTTGGCGAGGACGAACTGCTCGTGCTGTTCCCTCGTCCACTTTTCGTCGACCACGACGGCGGTCTCGATAAGCTTGTAGCGGAGATACGGCTGCTTCCGGTACTTCGCGGCGGTCATGTAGATCTCGGCGATCGTACGATCCATGGCGTTGAGCAGCATCGGCCGCGGCTCGGCCTCGCACGCGTTCATCGGGATGTCCTTCGCCTTCATGTCCACCCACGCGCAGGCGATCAGTTCCTTGATCCGCTGCAGGCTGACCTCCTCCTTGAAGTCGGGGGCATCGCGGAGATAGCGGATGGCGCGCGCGCATTCGTCGACCATCCCGGAGCCGAGCAGGCGCAGCGCGAGCCGGAAGGTCTTGGCGTCGATGGTCCACGGCAATTCCGCGACGGCGAGCGCCTGGGCGGCAGCGTCGAGCGAATTCTCGTCGGCCGGGAGGAACGACTTCATCGCCGTCGCCAGCGCGTCGATCGGCCGCGACTTCGACACCACCACGCCGGCGAGCGCCTGCAGGACACTGTCCGCGACTTCGTCCGGCGTACCGCTGATCGCGCTCTGCCACTCGCTCACCTGGGCCGGATTGAGCGGGCTGTTCTTCACCTGGTCCATCGTCACTCCGACGAGGACGGGGATGATCCGGAAGGAGTTGTCCATCGCCCAGCGGTAGCCGAGGATGTTCGCCTCGAAGGCGACGTAATGCGACTTCAGCGCGGCGGGCGAGAGGACCAGCACCGCCGCGTCGCACAGTCCCAGCCAGAGGTTGATCCGCGCCCGCCACACATCTCCCGCCTTGAGCTCGACCTCGTCGATGAGGACATGGAACTGCGGGTCGAGCTTGTCGCGAACGGCCACACGAACGTCGTGCGCATGCACGTTCACCGCGTCCCCCGCTTCCTGGTCCGCCGCGCTGTGGCTGATGAAGATGCGCGCCCGTTCGGTCATTGATGGATGGGAAGAAGCTTAACGCAGTGGCGGGAGGTGCGTTCTACAGGTGGGAGAGCGGTTGATGGGACGAATAGGACAGATGGGACCAATGGGACAGATAGGACGACCTCTGTCCTATTGGTCCCATCTGTCCCATTCGTCCCATTTTGCCTACGCCCGGTGGAGTTCTTGGCGCCGAGGTACGATCAAAGTATGAGCATCACCGAACTTGCAGATCCCGTTCTCGACGTCATTGAGCGCACCTGGGGGTTCTCGTCCCTGCGGCCGTTGCAGCGGCAGGCCATCGACGCGGTGCTGGTGGGGCGCGATTCGTTGCTGGTGGTGCCGACCGGGGCGGGAAAGTCGCTCTGCTTTCAGGCGCCGGCGTTGCTGCTCGATGGGCTGACCGTCGTCGTGTCGCCGCTGATCGCGTTGATGAAGGATCAGGTGGATGCGCTGGTGTCGACCGGGGTCGCGGCTGCAGCGCTCAACAGCGCGACGTCGGCGGACCGGGCGCGGGCCGTGGAGAGCGACGCCGTGGACGGGGTGCTGCGGCTGTTGTTCGTGTCGCCGGAGCGGCTGGCGACGGCGTCGATGCGGTCGCTGCTGCGGCGGGCGCGGGTGCGGGCGTTTGCGATCGACGAGGCGCACTGCATCAGCCATTGGGGACATGACTTCCGGCCGGAGTACCGGCAGTTGCGCGAGCTGCGGGAGCTGTTTCCGGAAGCGTCGATTCATGCGTTCACGGCGACGGCGACGCAACAGGTGCGCTCCGACATCTGCGCGGAGCTGCGGCTGCGCGAGCCGCTGGTGCTGGTGGGCGATCTCGACCGGCCGAACCTGCGCTATCGCGTCGTGCCGCGGCAGGAGGAGGTGCGGCAGGTCGAGGAGGTGATCCGCCGCCATCCCGGCGAGGCGGGGATCGTCTACTGCATCCGCCGCAAGGACGTCGACGCGGTGACGGCGGCGCTGGCGTTGCGCGGGCATCGGGTGACGGGCTATCACGCCGGGATGGACGCGGAGAAGCGGCGCGAGGCGCAGGAGGCGTTCGCGTCGGAGCGCGTCGACATCGTGGTGGCCACCGTGGCGTTCGGGATGGGGATCGACCGTTCGAACGTCCGCTTCGTCGTCCACTCCGGGATGCCGAAGTCGATCGAGCATTACCAGCAGGAGGCGGGCCGCGCCGGCCGCGACGGGCTGGTGTCGGAGTGCGTGCTGCTGCACGACGCGAGCGACGCGGTGACGTGGAGCCGGATCATGGAGCAGAGCATTTCCGATCCGGAGCAGCTCGGCGTGGCGCTGTCGCAGCTCAAGGCGGTGAACGCGTTCTGCATGTCGGGCGTCTGCCGGCACCGCGCGCTGGTCGAGCATTTCGGCGGCGCCTGGTCTCTCGCAGCCTGCGGTGCCTGCGACATCTGTCTCGGCGAGCTCGAGACGGTCGCCGACGCGACGACGATCGCGCAGAAGATCCTCTCCTGCGTGGTTCGCGTGGGCGAGTCGTTCGGGGCGGCGCACGTGACCAGCGTCCTGCGCGGCGAGCGGCTGGCGCGCGTGCTGGAGCGGGGGCACGACCGGCTGTCGACGTTCGGGCTGCTCGCGGAGCATGGGAAGGAGGAGGTGCGCGGCTGGATCGCCCAGCTGATCGCAAGCGGCGCGCTCGCACAGGACGGGACATCCCGACCCATCGTGCGCCTCGGCCCCGCCGCGCGGCCGATCCTCCGGGGTGAGGCGACCGTCCGGCTGCTGCAACCGAACAACGCCGCGATTCAGGACGGCGGCGAGGAGTGGGCCGGCGTCGATCGCGATCTGTTCGAGGCGTTGCGCACGTGGCGCCGCGAGGCTGCCGCCGCACGCAATGTGGCGGCGTTCGTGATCCTCGGCGACCGCACGCTCCGCGAGATCGCGGCGGTGCGCCCGTCGTCGATCGGACGGCTCGGCTCGATCTCCGGCATCGGTGAAGCCAAGCTGCTGGAGTATGGAGCGGAGCTGATGCAGGTTGTCGACGAGGTCTGCACCACCCGCGATCTCGACCGCGACACCGCCTTCGTCCCGCCGCGCGCGCCGCGGGAAAGGACGTCTCCGTTCAACCCGGCCAAGGAGACGGTCCGCCTGCTCCGGCAAGGTCTGTCGATCGAGGAGGTGATGGAGCGCACCGCCCGCGCCCGCTCGACGGTCCTCGGCGATCTCTGCGCACTCATCGAAGCGCGTCTCTATCAGCCGTCGCTCCGCCAATGGATGCCCGAGGAGACGGAGGATGCGATCCGCCGCGCAGCCGGTGAAGCCGGCATCGAGCGCCTGCGGCCGATCAAGGACCTCGTCGGCGACGCGGTGTCCTACGACGAGATCCGCATCGTGGTCGCCGCGATCCGCGCAGGGGTGAGCTAACCGCAGGGGACGACGAGGGGCCTCCGGCGGGCGGGCCCGGCCCGCGGCGTTTGTTGCCATAGGCTGAACGCGCGCTGGTCGCTCTGAACGCGGTCCAGGCGAAAACAAACGCTGCGGGCCGGGCCCGCCCGCCGGAGGCCCCTCGTCGTCCCCTGCACGTTACTAACGCCCATCGACTTGAAGACTGATGTTTTGATGCCTTGCCGATGATGTTTATGATGTCACCATGCGAACAACCCTGACGATCGAGGATCGGATCGCGCGAGACCTCAAACAAATCGCCCACCGGTCCGGAAAACCGTTCAAGGTCGTAGTCAACGAAACGCTGCAAGCGGACTCGCGGCCAGTCAGGAACGGCCCAAGCCCCGGCGTTATCGTCTCCGCCCCGTATCCCTCGGCGGTGTCCGCCCGGGCGTCGATCTCGACAAAGCGCTCGCTCTGGCCGACTCTCTGGAAGATGAGCAGTTGGCGCACAAGATGGAGCTGCGGAAGTGAAGCTCATTGACGCCAACGTGCTGATCTACGCCGTCAACTCCGACGCGGCATCGGACGCGCATCTGGCAGCACATGCTCTCGAAGGTGGATGGACGCTGGTCTCGACGGACAACGACTTTCGCCGTTTCAGCGGCCTGAATGTCCTGAGCCCCACGTCCGCCTGACCGCCCGCGCCGCTGTGCACTAACGCACAGGAGACGACCGAGGGGCCTCCGGCGGGCGGGCCCGGCCCGCGGCGTTGGTTTTCGCTCGAACCGTGTTCAGAGCGACCAGCGCGCGTTCAGCCTATAGCAACCAACGCCGCGGGCCGTGCCCGCCCGCCGGAGGCCTCCCGTCGTCCCTCTGATTGGCTCACACCAGACGCCGTGCGAGTTGGATGGCGAAGTAGAGCATCAGGAGGCCGGTGAGACTGTTTGTGGCGATCTCCCAGCGCGGCGTGGCGAAGCGCGCGCCGAGGCGGACGGCGGTGCAGAGGAAGAGGCCCCATGTCGCGGCCCGGACGTTTAGTCCGGGCCACATCCGGATCTGCCGGTAGCGCGGCCGGTGATCGGATGATCTCCGCGCGGCTTCCCGCAGCCGCCGTAGGCGGCGGAAGATCTGTAGGCCCGCCCTTCAGGGCGGGTATCGCGCGGCCCCACGAAGGCGAGTCCGCGAAGCGGGCGATAGAACAAGGGCATGCGCAAACCCTATGCTGTCGCCCGCTTCGCGGGCTTGCCTTGCCTCTCCGACCTTTACCCGGCCTGAAGGCCGGGCCTATAGATCTTTCGCCGCCTACGGCGGCTCCGGCGTGATCTCGCTTGCGAGACCTGAAAGCGCAAGGAGAGTGCGGCGGCTTCCCGCCGCCGCACTCGCGAATTGCGAAACTACGCCGTAGGCTGCACCGCGGGTTGCGCGGCATCCCCGCCCGGCAGCGGCATGTCGATCAGTCCCTCCCCTCCCGCGCGCGTGCCACCCTCGGCGGTCACGGGCTGGAGGCACTTGAGGGTGCGCTGTTCGTCGAGGAGGGCCTGCAGTTGCGCGGCCATGGCTTGCGTTTCCGGGGTGGAGTAGACCGAGGAGCAGAGGTTGTAGATCTCGGTCTGGTCGTCCGTGACGTTGTACATCTCGTACTCCGGCTGGACCTGGGTGTAGGCGGTGATCTTCGGCGTGGCGTTCTTGTTCAACACCAGGCCGTCGTACGGCGTCGGGATGTTCTGGGAGTAGACCGTGTACTTCCAGATCTTCCCGTCGATCTCGGTGATCACCGTCTCGACCTGATTCGGCGACGCCACCGCCTCCCATTGCCGCCGGCCGGCGACTTGGCTGAGGCCCTGGCTGACGTTGTCGTAGGTGATGAAGAAAACCGGCTCGGGCGCGACCTGCCCCGTGCCGAGGACGGCGGCGGAGAGGTCGCGGCCGACCAGATGGCGCGTCTCGGAGTGCGAGACGGCGAGCTGCTTTGCGGCCGACTCGACGTCGACGCCGGCCAGGCCGAGGAGCGTCGGGGTGAGGTCGGCGTGCGACGTGAGCGCGTACTCGTTGCGCGGCGTGTCGGTCACCAGCGGGCCGGAGAAGATCATCGGCACGTGGATCGTTTCCTCGTACGCCTGGTACCACTTCTGATGCATGCCGCCGTGCGCGCCGAGCATGTCGCCGTGATCGGACGTGAAGACGATGATGGTGTTCTCGAAGAAGCGCGACGCCTCGAGGCGGCGGTAGACCTCGAGGATGTACTGGTCGACCCGCGCCTGCAGGGAGTAGTAGAAGCGGCGGTACATCTCGATCTGCGGCTGCGGCAGGAACATCTTCCCGTACTGCGCGACGTAGCTGGCCTGCGCGCTCGGCTTGGTGGAGAGGTCTTCGTGCTGCGTCGGCGGCGGGGGCGGCAGCAGGCCTGTGTCGGGATAGGGGAAGCGGAAGAGGAGGTTCCAGGTGAGGCCGAAGAAGACGATGTCGTGCGGGTTGACGAAGGAGTTGACCAGGAGGAACGGCCGCTTGTCGTCGCTGTTCTCCAGCGCGTCGATGACCGCCTTGGCTTCGTCGCAGTAGCGCGGGTCGCGGACCCAGCCGCTGTTGGCGGCGTTGGCGCCGTGCGGCTCGGGCCCGATCCAGCCGCTGAAGCCGAAGTCGTCGAGACGGTCGGCGGCGCGGTAGATGTCGACGTTCTCGGGGATCGGCTCCCCTTCGTTGTCGGTATTCATCCGCGTGGTCATGAGGGAGTTGTGGGTGCCGGGGATGAGGATGTCGGCGTGGGAGATGTGCCATTTGCCACGGTAGTGGGTCTGGTAGCCGGCGGCCCGGAACCAGTCGCCCATGGTGGGGACGGTGTTGGGGTCGAGCCACGACATGCCGGGATCCCACGCGGTCTTCCCCATCCCGTCGGTCTGGGACACACCGTGGAGGGTGGGGTACTGGCCGGTGAAGAGTGAGGTACGGCTCGGCGCACAGGCCGTCGACTGTGCGTAGTGGCGATGGAATTCGACCCCCCGCTCGCGCAGGAGTGTCTGCGCTTTGAGGTTGGTCTTCATCCATTCGCGAACCGGCTCGCCGTCGTAGACGGTGGGGTAGCGCTGTTCGTCGACCATGAAGAGAAGGATGTTCGGTCGTTTGTTCATGCGACGGAGTTTACCCTCTGGCACGAGGGACGACGGGAGGCCTCTGGCGGGCCGGCCCGGCCGGCTGCGTTGGTTGGCCCAGCCTGAACGCGCGCCTGTTGCCCGAACGGAGGTTTGCGCGAAAACCAACGCTGCCGGCCGTGCCGGCCCGCCGGAGGCCTCCTCGTCGTCCCTCGTGCGTCAGCGGAAGAGCTTCACGTACAGGGCGCGGTCGATGAAGAACGCGATCTGGTGGGTGGTCCGCCAGCCGTCGGCGCCGCTGCGTGTCGACTGCGGCATCCAGATGAGATGGAAGTTCGCACGCGTGGTCGGGTCGTGCCAGAAGGCTTCGACCGCCGGGCTGACGATGTTGAGGACCGAGCCGCCGCGGCCGGTGACGCCGCCGACCGTGAGGGTCGGGCGCAGGAGGAGCCTGCGGATCGCCACCGCCGGGAGGCGGCTGGTGTAGGTCACCTCGTTCTGCGAGCGATTGTCGACCGTACCGGTGCGAATGGTCCGGGCATATTGCAGCGAGCCGAAGACATCGCGACCCCCAACGCGAAAGTGCGTGTCGGCGTCGAAGCCGATGGATCGTTCGCTGCCGCTCATGCGCGTCGTCTCTCCCGTCGCGGCGGAGAAGATGTCGGTGTCGATCGGCTGCCAGCTCAACGAGAGCCGGTAGCGCATCATCAGCGGAATCGAGCCCGGATCTCCGCGGGCGCGATACCACGCGAATTGCACCGTCTCTTTGCTTCCGGGAGGCGGAGGCAGCGGCGTGGCGTTCGGCAGCGGTGGCGTCGGAAAGTAGATCGGCACATCTTCCGAGCAGCCGCAGAGTTGCACCGGCTCGGTGCCGTCCTCGCCGCGCAGTTCAGTGTGCTTGTAGTCGATCTGAAAGTTAGACCAGTAGACGCTGTTCGCGATGTGCAGGAAACCGGCGTTCTGCCCGAGCGGGCGGTAGTCGTCGATGAAGTTCACCGCCACGCCGGCGACGAGGCGTGAGGCAAACAGCGGCCTCCCCTGCCGCTGCCGCGGATCGACGAAGTCGTCAGGGTCGAAGATCGGCCGCTGTTGCGCCGCGGCGGCGGCGGTGAGGAGCAGAAGGACGGCCGCTCGCAGGACGCGCAGCATCACTTCACATCCACCGAGAGCTTCTTCAGTTTCAATTCTTTGAGCCGGATCGTGTCGAGGTCAATGGCGTTCGGGGCAAGGTCGGGGGAGTTCCCGCTGATCCCTTTGGCTCGTTGAATGGCCAGAACGTACACAACGCCCTTGCGCGTAAACTCCATCACCCCGCTCTTCTGTCTATCCGGCAAGTCGTTGAGGCTCACGCCGGCCAGCCCCGGGTCGGCCTTGGCAAAGCCGAGTTGCAGTTGGAGTCTTTCTCCGCCGAACTGCACGTGGTCGACCGTCCCCGCTCCGCGCCCGAAAGCGCCCGATTCGATGCAGCCCTTCGGCGTGCTACGCAGCCTGTCGCTACTGGGACCACCCGGCACCACACGCAGGTAACTCACCGGCAACGGCGGCTCGGTGCTGATCGTGACGCTCCGAACCGGCTCATCAAGATTGCAGCAGGCGAAGTCGAGCACGGCCACCGGCTTGAAGTCCTCTCCGTCGCCGATGGCTTGGCGGCATTCAGTGCGCCCGGAGTCGATACGGAGACTGAAATGGGAAAGCTCTGTGGAGAACGATGCCGAGGTGTTTCCTGTCCACAGACATGGATCCTTGTCGCTCAGACTGAGGTGGATCCTCTGTAAGCCCCCATCACCGCCGTCCATGACCAGAGAGGCGGCGGTGACTTTTGTACAGCCGCTGATGAACCGGACGTGGACCTCCGCGGTTGTCACAGCGCCGGCGCCGGCGGCTACGGCGAGAACCAGGGTCACGGCAACGGAGAGACAACGCCGCAGTAGCAGTTCAAGGCTCATGGTCAGGCACATGGTCAGGCACATGGTCAGGCACATGGTCAGGTATCCAATTCGCGATAAAACTTTTGAGTTTGTCGGCCCGGATGTCGACCGGTCGCGTGTGGCAATGGTCCGGTGGATCGTTTGATTCGCAGACGGTCACATCGAGAGTGACGTGCTTTTCGGGGAGCAGACTCGCCGTGATGTACGTTTCGGGGAAACGTCGCGAGGAAGCCTCGTCGAGTTTCGGCAGTAGTCCAGAGAGTGTGATCTTAACGTCCGCAACGCCGTCGGCCGGGACGTTACTTTTGGCCCCCTTGATCAAACGAAGTTTTGCGTCCTCGATCGGCAGTTCATGAAAACGGAGGCTGAAGTCAGTGAGGCGCGATTCGTTTGGTCCCGCATTTGTGAGGTGCAGCGTGATCGTGTTCTCGTCCGCGTCCGCGAATTGGACGGACGTCTGCGAAGGAACGAAGGCGCGACGCACGGGCTTGGCGATGATGAGGAGCAGAACGACGAACGCGACGACGATGGCAACAGATTTCCGCTGCCACCACAATGGTGGAAGGGGGGGTATCGATTCTACGACTTGCGGGTTTCGTATCTGTTCCGCAACCATTTTGACGAACTGCTTCTGCCGCATCCGTCCTTTCGTCAGCTGTGTGTAGTGGAAATCGCCGGGAACGCCGGGCGCCGGCGTACTGTCGAACCGCGCCAGCAACAGGTATCGGGGATCGCGCATTGAGCGCGCACGTGCGCTGGCCAGTTCGTGAAGCGTGTATGCCTCTTTCTTTTCCACATACTCCTTGGACATGAACACCACACAGTGTTTGGATTTCCGTTCGTAGATTTCATTCAGCACGACCGTGAGCGATTGGCCCATCAGATCGCCAAGCTGATGCTGATCGTAAAAGATCTTTCCTACGCCCTTCTGAGCCTTCAGCGCCTTGACGAAATTGTCGACATACTTGCGGTTTTCGCTCGCATAGGACAGACATACATCGTACGGGGAGCCTTCTTCCTCAGCCACTGGACCTCCCCACTGCCGCCACCGCCAATCCGGCGAGAAAGGCGCACAATAAAAACATCGTCCACTGCGAGAGCGTCGGAATCGAAAATCCGGCGCCGATGACATAGCACCGCGAGCCGAGGCAACCGTTGACGTCAGTGGCGGTAACGGTGAAATTGAACGTGCCGCTGCTGGTGGGTGTCCCCGAGATCGTGCCGGTGGCCGGGTCGAGCGTCAGGCCGTCCGGAAGGGCGCCGGAGGTCACGCTGAAGGTGTACGGGCCCGTGCCCCCGGCAGCGGTGAAGGTCTCCGAGTACGGGACGCCGAGCAGTGCGAAGGAGAGCAACGACGGGGAGAGTGCGATGTCCGTCCCGGGAGGACAGGAAAGCGGCTGAACGTCGATCGTGTAGCAGCGCGGGTCGCTCGTACAGCCGGTGGCGTCGCGGGCCGTGACCTCGAACGTGAACGCGCCCGCCGTCGTTGCGGGGCCGGAGATCGTGCCGGCCGGGAAAAGAGCGAGATCGGGCGGAAGGGCGCCGGACACCTGGGTGAAGGTGTAGGGCTCCGCGCCTCCGGCCGCGGCGAGCGCGTCGGCATACTCCGCGCCGGCAGTACCGTTGTCGAGGTCCGGCGTGACGAGGCTGACCGCGGAGCACTCCACGGTCAAAGGGACGATGCGTGTCGTAGTGCAATCGGTGTCCTCATCGGTGACCGTCACGGTGACGGGGAACACTCCCGCCTCGTCCGGAGTGCCGGCGATCGTGTCGCGCGGCAATGCGAACAGACCGGCCGGCAGGCCCTTGATTTCGAAGGTATAGGAGCCCGACCCGCCGCTGGCCTCGAACTTCACCGGCGGGTAAGGCAGATCGAGCGTGGCCGGCGGAAGTGCCACCGGAGAGATGACGAGCTGCGGACACTCGATCGCGAACCGGTACGTCCGGCTCCCGATGCAGCCGTTCGCATCGGTGGCCGTTACCGTCACCACCTGCGGGCCAGGGGTAGTAGTGAGGATCGATTCGGGGAACTGCGTGAAGACGTAAGGGGCTTTGCCACCGATCGGCTCGAACGTCGGCAGGGCATAGGGCACGCCCACCGTTCCGTCCTCCAGCGTGTCCGGGTAAAAGATCCGAATCTCGGGACAAATGACGTCGATCGTATACGTCCGGCTGCCGATGCAGCCGTTTACATCCGTGGCCGTAATGGTGAAGGTAACGTCGTCCAGCGTTTCCGGAGCTCCGGACAGCAGATTTCCGAGCAACGTAAATCCCCGGACCGGGTTCGGAGAGATCGTGTACGTGTACGGCTCGGTTCCGCCGCGTGCCTCGATCCTGAACGACCCATACGGTCGGTCGACCGTGGCCGTAGCCGGCAACGGCGGCAGCTCGATCACCGTCGTCCCACAGCCGACGGGGATCGAATACAGCGCGCTGCTCTCACAGCCGCGCGCGTCCCTCGCCGTGACGGTAAAACGCGACGTTCCGGCATTTTCCGGAATGCCATGGATCGTCCCACCGGTCAGTGTCAAACCGGCGGGCAATGTTCCTGAGCTGACGGTGAAGACGTAAGGGGCGATGCCGCCGCTGGCGGCGAGGACCTGCCGGTATTCCGTTCCCACCATTCCGTCGGCGATGGTGGATGGCACAATGACCAGCGGACTGCAACAGAGCGACACCCGATTGCCGTTCAGCGTCACCGCCCCGGTCTGCGTCAACGCGCGCCCCGACAGCCGCGCACCGTGTCCGAAGGCGATCCCGTTCAGCGCGAGGATGTTGCCGATGAACGCCGACTCCTCGCCGAGCGTGGCGGAGCCGGCGACCTGCCAGAAGACGTGGCCGTCGAAGCCTCCGCCGGCCACGAGCACGGACGACCCGCGTCCCGTCGTCAGCGTCCCAGGCACACGGAACACCCATACGGCATCGGCGCTCCCCCTGGCATCCAGCACCAGTGTTCCGGTCAACGCGGCGGACGAGGAGAAGCAGTAAATGCCCTCGGTCAGGATCTGCCCGCCGAGGTCCTGGCCGGTGAGGCCATGCTCACAGGGACGGGCGGCAAGCGCGCTGTATGCCGCGGCACTGTCGGCCTGCGCCTGCCGCGTCAAGGCGTCATTCGTATAGATGCGTCCGAGCTCCACCACGGGGGCTCCGGACACGCTTCCCGCACTGACGCCGAGATTCCCCGTGACCGTCGTCGCGCTGCTGTTCGTCACAGCCGACTCGCCGAGCACGGCAAACGACGCCGCCACGCCGAGGGAAGGGGCAGGCTCGGCAAGCAACGGCCGGGCGCCGTGCAGCAACGCCGCAAGGCCGGCCGCAGCCAGCAGAAGCCTGTCGCCTTGAATGGACATTCCAGCCGCGGCGGACCAGCCCGCGACGTTCCTCTATAGGAGGAGTGACGCCTATATGGGTTTCCTTACCCACTCATTTGGAAAGTGACCGGTCGAATGGCGACGCGCCTCGCGAATGCCTGCCGATGCGACGTTGGAGGATCGGCCCAATGGCCTTAACCTTAACTTATGCGTCGTAACTCGTGTTATTTGTCATCCTGAGCCGCAGCCACGTTCCCACAGCGGGTGAATCGCGGCGGCGAAGGACCTTCCCCCAGACCAAGCTTCCCGGAGGTTGCCCACTGGAAGGTCCTTCGCCGTCGTGCTTTCTGCTGCTGGCAAAGTCCTGCGGCTCAGGACGACAGGAAGGCAGGGCCCCCTAAGTACAGCGCCCCGGAAACAGGTGGCGCTGCCGGCGCACTTGCGGGAGGCGCTGGAGCGGTTCCCGCCATCTGCCTCTTTGCCGCTCCTCGCCCATCACCGCGGCCTCTGACTCATCCGACTTCGGCGGCGTACCTGTCCCACTGCGGTGGGTTCTCATGCGACCGCGGCGGCGTACCTGTCCCACCTCGGCGGGTTCCCTATGCGACCGCGGTGGCGTACCTGTCCCACCTCGATGGGTTCCTATCCGGCCGCGGTGGCGTACCTGTCCCACCTCGACGGGTTCCCTATGCGACCGCGGTGGCGTACCTGTCCCGCGGCGGGTTTCCATGCAACCGCGGTGGCGTACCTGTTCCCCACTGCGGCGGGTTCTTATGCGACAGCGGCGACGTACCTATCCCGCCGCGGCGGGTTCCTATGCGACCGCGGTAGCGTACCTGTCCCACCTCGGCGGGTTCCCTATGCAACCGCGGTGGCTACCTGTCCCGCTGCCGTGCCTTCCGAACGCACGCCGATGGGCTCCCCCACCTACCGCGATGCGTGATCCTGCCACCGCGGTCCGTTACCGCACCCACCGCGGTGGGTGACCTGACGCATCGCGGTGACTCTTCATCGCATCGCGATGGCTCTGTCATCGCAGCCCGATCCGTTCGAAATGCTCCGGTGTCGCACCCCGGCATACCACTGTCGCCGCGGTCGAAGCATCGCGGTGCATCGAGCTGCCACACCACCCAGCCAGCGCGATGCCGGGGAGAAGCTTCGCGCTGCAACGAATAGTGGGGAATCGTCTTCGTTTGCCGCTCACCTCTCATCTCTCATCGCTCATCTCTCCCGTGTTAACGTCCTCCGCGACCGATGAACCCCGACAGCCGCAAGATCCAGACGATCTATCTCGTGCTGCTGCTCCTGCATACGCTGGCAGCGTCGTTCATCTGGGGCATCAACACGCTCTTCCTCCTCGACGCCGGGCTGACCAATGCGCATGCCTTCGCGGCGAACGCCTTCTTCACCGCGGGGCTGGTGCTATTCGAGGTTCCGACCGGCGTGATCGCGGACACGCGGGGGCGGAGGTTTTCGTATCTCCTCGGCACGCTGACCCTCACCGTCGCCACGCTCCTCTATCTATGGATGTGGCGCATGCATGCTCCCTTCTGGGCGTGGGCCGTCACCTCGGCCTTTCTCGGCCTCGGCTTCACCTTCTTCTCCGGCGCGGTGCAGGCATGGCTGGTGGACGCGCTCAAGCACAGCGGGTATGAGGGGAAGATGGATGCGGTGTTTGCGCGCGGGGAGATCGTCGAAGGGATCGCCATGCTTACCGGCTCCGTCGCCGGCGGCTACATCGCCCAGGCGACGAACCTCGGTGTTCCCTATCTCGTGCGCGGCGTCATCCTCGCCGCCGGTTTCGTGCTGGCCTTTCTGCTGATGAAAGACGTCGGCTTCGAGCCACGCCGCGGCGGGCGTCTCGCCGACGAGATGAAGACCGTCTTCCGCTCCGGCGTCCGCTACGGCTGGGGCACGCGTCCGATCCGCTGGCTGATGCTGGGCGCGATCTTCACTGACGGGGTGATGATCTACGCGTTCTACGCGATGCAGCCGTACCTGCTCGAGCTCTACGGAAAGCCGAAGGCGTACGGCGTCGCCGGCCTCGCAGCGGCCATCGTCGCAGGGGCGCAGATCGCGGGCGGGCTGCTGGTCCCTTACCTCGGCCGGATCTACCACCGCCGCACGGCGATCCTCCTCACCGGGACGATCGTGAGCGTGGCGGTGCTCGCGGCGATCGGGCTATTCCCCCGCTTCTATGTCGCCGTCGTCCTGCTAGTCCTCTGGGCGCTGATGTTCGCCGCCGTGACGCCGGTCCGGCAGGCCTACCTGAACGGCCTGATCCCTTCCGAACAACGCGCCACGGTGCTCTCCCTCGACTCCATGTTCGCCTCCGGCGGCGGCGTCGTCATCCAACCGATCCTCGGCCGCGCCGCCGATGCGTGGAGCTACCCGGCGTCGTACCTGTGCAGCGCGGCGATCCAGGCGCTGGCGATTCCGTTCGTCTGGCTGGCGCGGCGGGAGGGGGCGGAGTCGGATCCGATTGAGGGAGAGCCAGGGAAGGCGTAAGAGCGCATTTGAAGCCCACCGCGCGCGTCACGCGGAGCGCCTCCATGAGCGCCGGTCTTCGACCGCCGGTCCGCCGACAACTTCAGTTAAGGGAAAACCTCCCCTCCCGTCATCCTGAAGATCCGGCGTCTCACGGACCAGATTCGGTATCTCACGGATAAGATCCGGGATCTCACAGACGAGATCCACTATCTCAGAAATGAGATCCGGGATCTCACAAATGAGATCCATCACCTCACGGCTGTCAAAGTTGAGATCATTCATCTCAAAATGGAGATCCTTGATCTCAATTTTCACATCGACAACGTGTGCGTGTCGCGAGAAAGACTGGCGGCCGACGGTACGTCGGCGCTCCGTCAGAGTTCCCGCAACCTTCTCTCCAGAAATCTTCTCTCCGGTTCCTGCTTCGTCAGCGCGAGCGCCCGTTCGTACGATGCCCGGGCTTCGCCCGTGCGGCCGAGGCGGCGGTACAGGTCGGCTTTGGCGGCGTGCAGGAGGTGGTAGTCGGTGAGGTTGCCGCGGGCGAGGATGGCGTCGATGAGGGGGAGGCCGGCGGCGGGGCCGTCGCGCATGGCGATGGCGATGGCGCGGTTGAGCTCTACGACCGGCGAGGGATCGACGGGGGCGAGGACGTTGTGGAGGCCGACGATCTGGGGCCAGTCGGTTTCGGCGGCACTGGGGGCTTCGGCGTGGACGGCGGCGATGGCGCCCTGGAGGGTGTAGGGGCCGAAGCGGCGGGAGCGGAGGGCGCGCTCGACGAGAGCGGAGCCTTCGGTGATGTAGGGGTGGTTCCAGAGCGCGCGGTCCTGGTCGTCGAGCAGGATCAGTTCCCCCTCGGCCGACGTGCGGGCGGCGCGGCGCGATTCGTGGAGGAGCATCAGGCCGAGGAGTCCCATCGCTTCGGGCTCCGGGAGGAGGTCGACGAGGAGGCGGCCGAGGCGGATGGCTTCGGACGAGAGGTCGGCGCGCGTCAGTGTTGCGCCGGACGATGCGGAGTAGCCTTCGTTGAAGATCAGGTAGAGGACGTGGAGCACGGAGTCGAGGCGCTCCGGGAGCTCGGCGACCGCGGGGACCTGATACGGGATGCGCTCGTCGCGGATCTTCGCTTTCGCGCGAACGATCCGCTGGGCGATGGTCGACGGCGAGGTGAGGAAGGCGCGCGCGATCTCTTCGGTGGTGAGGCCGCCGACCTCGCGCAGCGTCAGTGCGACCTGCGCGTCGGGTGTGAGCGCGGGGTGGCAGCAGGTGAAGATCAGGCGGAGCTGGTCGTCTTCGACGGTGGCGTCGTCGAGATCCGCGGGCGACGGGACGACCATGCGCGCGGCGAGCTCGGCGACCGAGGCGTCGAAGCGGGTGCGGCGGCGGACGGTGTCGATGGCCTTGAAGCGGCCGGTGGAGACGAGCCACGCGCGCGGGTTCGCGGGGCGGCCGGCCCTCCCCCACTGGCCATCCTTTCCCCACTGTTCGAGCGCTGCCGTAAAAGCATCGTGGAGCGCCTCCTCGGCGAGGTCGAAATCGCCGAGGAGGCGGATCAGGGTGGCGAGGACGCGGCGCGATTCGGTGCGGTAGACCTCGTCGACCAGCTCGCGGACGGCCGCATCCTCGCTCATGGAGCTTACTCGGCGGCGGCCTTCGAAGGATCCGGCTTGCAGATGGGGAACTCCTCGATCGGCCGGACCTCGACCGCCCAGCCGATGTTCTCGCCGGTGCGCGCGGCGGGATGGAGCGACGCCACCTGGATCGCTTCGTTGAGGTCGCGCGCCTCGATGACCACCAGTCCGCCGACCACTTCCTTCGTGGCCGCAAACGGGCCGTCGGTGATGGAGAGCTTGCCGTTGCGCATCTGCAGCGTCGTGGCCGCCCAGCCGAGGCTCGTGCCGGAGACCAGTTTGCCGGTCTGCTTCAGCTCCTGGTCGTAGGCCCCGATCTCCTCGATGAGCGCGTTCCACTCGCTCTTGGGCATCGCTTCCGTCTTCTCTTGATCGCCGTAAGCCAGGCAAAGGTATTTCATGGCGTCATTCTCCTTCGCCCCCTAGTCGTTCGGGGAGACGGGATTTCGACAACGGGCGAAAAAAATGTTCACGAATCGCTTCACAAGCTGTTGCTTCGCTCGCTCTGCGCACGTGGCATGACCCCTCACCCCGCACGGCGCCTGGTCTTCTATCAAGCTCGCCGTGCGCCGGTGACCACCGCGACCATGCCGCGCGCAGGCGCCGAGCATCCCTCTCCCCTGCAAGAGGGGTGATCAGGCCTTCAGGAAGGCGGCGTCGAAGTCGGGGAGAAAGCCGGCGGCCTCCGGGATGACGAAGTCTCCGGCGGCCTCGGCGGCAACGGCATCCTCCAGCAACATGTTGTCGATGTCGAGGAAGGCGTCGACGATCCGGGTGCGGTCTTCGGCGTCGAGTTGCAGGGTGGCTGTCATCAGATCTCCTTCAGCCACGCGCTGCCGGTGCCGGTGTCGAACAGCAGCTTCCGCCCGCGGGTGCCGCCGGTCTCGTCAGCTGCGATGTTGATGCGGTGGCGCAACAGGAACTGCCGCGCCACCTCGGCGTTCTGTGCGCCGATGGCATTGCGCTCCGGCCCGGGGCCGTGCAGCACGCACGCACCGCCGAAGATTCTGGCGGTCATCCGCTCCACGGACGCGCCGCGCTTCCACATCGCCACCAGCAGCCGGTCGCAGGCCGTGTTGCCGTAGCGGGCGTCGTCATTGCCGCGCAGCGGGTTGTGGGCGAGGAGGAAGTGGTTGATCCCCGCGACCTTCGTCTTCGGGTCCCAGAGGCAGATCGCCACGCAGGAGCCGAGGACCGTGGTCACCAGGGTCGGCTCGGGGCCGGTGAACATCTGCCCCGGATGGAGGTAGAACCGGCGCGCGGACTGTACTTCCTGGAGAAGCGGCTCGGCGGTCATGCGCACCCCCCCGCCACACGCTCGTGCAGTGTCGCGCAATAGAGAGCGGTGGAGGCGTGCAGGCCGAGGAGCTCGAACAGCTCCGCGTCGATGGCCTGCAGCGCCGGCTTGTGCTCGAGCAGCCGGAACACGAGGATCGCGCCGATGAGCGACTCCCCCACCTTCAGCGGGATGCAGGCCGTGAGCTGGTCACTCCCGCCGGCGGCGGCGGGGTTGATGAAGATCTCTCCCTGCACGAGGCGCTGTCCCATCGGTCCGTCGCCGGCCTTGAAGCGGTGCAGGCGATGGCCGTCGACGCCGAACGACGCGGTGAGAACGAAGTCGCCGGCCGGGTCGGTCTCGAAGATGGCCACTTCTTCGGAGCCGACCAGGTTGATGACGATCTCCTGGATGGCCTGCAGGACGCCGTCGCGGTCGACGTTGGAGTGGAGCTGGTACGAGGCGACGTAGAGGTTCGCCATGTTGCTGCTGTGGGTCTCGATCTGGTGGTACTGCTCGGCGTAGCGCGCATTCTGCTCGGCGGCGTTCTCGAGGTTGGCACGCAGCAGTTCGTTCTCGGCGAGCAGGTTCTGCGTGTACTGCAGCAGCTCGTCGTGAGCCAGGCGGATGAACGGACGGTCGCGGACCTCGCTCACCGGGCCACCTTCCGCGAGAGAGGCTCCTCGGAGCCGTCGCGTTCCTCGGGTACCTCGGAGGGGCTCACCCGGGGAATTCCGAGGAACCCCGAGGAACCGGCTCCGAGGAGCTCCAGGGCGCTCACGCCGAGAAAGCTCCGCACCTTCGCCAGCAGCTCGACGGCGTTGATCGGCTTGGTGACGTAGTCGTTGCAGCCGTTGGCCCAGCCGGTCTCCACGTTCGCGGCCTCGCCGCGGGTGGTCACCATGATGATGGGGATGTCCCGCGTGGCGGCGTCCTGCCGGATCAGGCGGCAGGCTTCGAAGCCGCCCATCTTCGGCATGATGACGTCGAGCAGGATCAGGTCGGGGCGGTGCTCCGCGGCCTTGCGGACGGCTTCCTCGCCGTTGGAGGCCGTGACGAGCTCGTACGGGTCGTTCCGGAGGATGAATTTCTCCATCATCAGGATCGTGTTCGAGTCGTCGACGAGCAGGATCTTCTTTCGTTCCATGTCAAATCTCTCCTCTCGTAGTCAGTGGACGAGCGCGAGCCATGCAGCGGCGTCGGGTCTGGCGAGGTGGAATCCCTGGACGAGGTCGACGCCGAGGTCGATCACGGTCTCGAGGTCGTCGGACGACTCGATCCCTTCGGCGATGACCCGGCCGTTCAGGCGGTCGGCGAGCAGCGCGATCGACTCGATGGCCGCGCGGGCGTTGTCCTTCCGCTTGCAGCCGGTCACGAAGTAGCGGTCGATCTTGTAGAAGTCCGGCCGCAGCTCGATGAGGGTCCGGTAGTTCGAGTAGCCGAGGCCGATGTCGTCGAGCGCGATCCGCACTCCCTCCGCGCGGAGGCGGTCGAGGGCGCCGAAGAACTGGAACTCGTCGGAGTACTTCTGCTGCTCGACGACTTCCAGGATCAGCGAAGCGGGCGCGATCTCGTTGACCGCGCACTCATTGAGAAGAAAGCGCGGGAAATCGTCGTCCCGCTCGACCGTCGAGGCGTGGACGTTGAGGCTGATCGCCACCGGATGCGGGACGTCGTGGGCTCGCAGCAGCGCGGCCCGGACGCAGGCGCGGTCGACGTCGGCCTCTTTCCCCTTGCGGCGCACGTACTCGAACAGCACGTCCGCGCGCTCGGCATTCGACCCCTTCGGACCGCGCGAGAGTGCCTCGATCGCAAAGACGCGCAATGCGCCGTCACGGATCTCGAACACAGGCTGGAAGACCACCGAGATCCCGCCGGCGGCAAGGATGTCGTGCAGCAACGTAGACGCGCCGGTCAATGGACCTCCAGCAGCCGGGCCACCGCGGCGCCGATCTCGGGAAGGGGCATCGGTTTGTGGAGGAAGTCCTGCGCGCCGAGGGCCCGGGCACTCCGCTCGACGTCCGCCGACGCCGAGCCCGAAAGGATGATGACGTGGGTGCCGCGGGAGTGCCGCCGGACGAAGCGGAGAATCTCCAGCCCTTCGCCTTCATAGCTCCAGGAGAGCCGCAGGTCGGCAATGACGACGTCATACCGGCTGGTCGCCACCAGCGCCTCGGCTTCCTCGATCTCGCTCGCACAATCAACCTGGAGACCGGCCGCCGTGAAGTACTTCCGCAGCGCCTCCCGAATCACCCCGTCGTCCTCGACGACGAGCAATCGCGATTTCTTCATGGCGTCTCCCTATCGCAATCGGGCAGCCACGTTGCGGGCATGACTGTGCGCTGGCTAAGTCACTGTGGTTGGAGTCAGTTGCGAGATGTGCACCATTCGTGGAATCGAGAGCATTTCAAGATTTCAAACACGGATTCCGAATAATGAGACGGAAGAAATGAGGGGGTTGGGTGAGAGGGGCGAGCCTCGTTTGCGGCGTGGCGCCGGACGAGGCGCACTTTTAGTCCGGGCCGCGGCGCTCCGCGCCGTCACATCCGGTGTTTCCGCATCTTGTAATACAGCGTGTTGCGGGTGATGCCGAGCCGTTTGGCGGCGCGTTCGACGGAGTTGCTTTCTTCGGCGAGGACGAGGGCGATGTGGCGCGCTTCGGCTTCGACGAGGGTGAGGCTGGTGTCTTCCGTG
>Ga0190275_10000464_pt1 | contig 35913 bp, 35 predicted proteins | sample Popmic550T_FD_133745 | JGI IMG/M metagenome (GOLD analysis project Ga0190275, IMG submission 133745) | Populus adjacent soil microbial communities from riparian zone of Yellowstone River, Montana, USA - 550 T | ecosystem: Environmental > Terrestrial > Soil > Riparian zone > Trees stand | place... | reverse complement strand
GAGCGACGTCGAGGTCGATGCCGTGGAGGATCTCCCGCTCCGGATCGTAGCCGAAGCGGACGTCCTCGAACCGGACCCGGCCCCGGGACAGTCGAAGATCGGGTGCGTTCGGGGCGTCCTTCACCTCGGCGGGCGTGTCGATCAGGGCGAACATCGCCTCCATGTCGATCAGGCCCTGGCGGATGGTGCGGTAGACCCAGCCGAGCATGTCCAGCGGACGGAAGAGCTGGGCGAGAAGGGTGTTGACCAGCACCACGTCGCCGGTGGTGAACTGGCCGCGGCTCCAGCCCCAGACGGTGTAGCCCATCGCTCCGGCCATCATCAAATTGGTGATCAGCGACTGGCCGACATTCAGCCAGGCGAGCGAGGTCTCGTTCTTCACCGAGGCGTCGGCGAAAGCGCGCATCGCCCCGCCGTAGCGCTGCGTCTCGCGGGCTTCCGCTCCGAAATATTTGACCGTCTCGTAGTTGAGAAGCGAATCGACGGCGCGCCCGATCGCCTGGTTGTCGACCTCGTTCATCTGCCGCTGCAGCTTCGCCCGCCATTCGGTGACGAAGCGGGTGAAGGCGATATAGGCGACGACCATGACGAGCGTGGCCACAACCAGCCCAGAGCCGAACTTGACCCCGAAGATGACGCAGATGACCGCGAGCTCGACCACGGTCGGAGCGATGTTGAACAAGAGGAAATAGAGCATCATGTCGATGCTCTTGGTGCCGCGCTCGACGATCTTGGTGAGCGCGCCCGTTCGCCGCTCGAGGTGGAAGCGGAGCGACAGCCGGTGGATGTGCGCGAACACCTTCTCCGCCAGCCGCCGGGCGGCGTCCTGCCCGACCCGCTCGAAGATGGCGTTGCGCAGATTCTCGAACAACACCCCGGCGAAGCGGGCGCCGGCATAAGCGAGCACCAGCCCGACCGCGAGCCCGACCGCCGCGTCCGCCCCGCGCGCGCTCCCCGACATGATGTCGATCGCGCCCTTGTAGACGAAGCCGGTGCTGAGCGAGATGCCCTTGGCGAGAAGCACCAGAAGGAAAGCGATCACCACCCGCGCCTTCAGCCCCGGCTCTCCCGCCGGCCACAGGTAAGGCAGGAAGCGCCGCATGGCGCTCCACCCGGCCTTGGGGGTGGTGTCGGGGGAGGATTCGAGGAGGCGCATCGAGGCCTAAGTAATAACGAAAGGGAGTGAACCCAAGCAGGGGGAGTTGGTGCCTCCAAAGGCTTGATCTTACGTATAAGCTGGACTATACGGATATTGGCTGTGACAGGGACGGAAGCTGCCTGATCCGGCAGCAGCGCAGTCGAGGACGGACACTATGACGGAACCGCTATTGACGGTCCCGGCCAAGGAGGTCGCGAGCAAGTTCGGCTATTACACGGACGAAGCCATGCTTCATCCCGTGGGTATCCAGCGTCACGGCACTACTCGGGTCGTGATGATCTCGCTGAAGGAATATGAGCGCCTCCTGCGCCGCGATCGCCAGGTTCTTCTTGTGAAGGATCTCGACGATGAGACGCTCGAAGCCATTCGCAACGCCGAAATCCCCGACGAATCCCGCCGGCTCGACCACCTCATGGACGATCCCTCGTCCGACTGACGTCCTTTCCTATGTCTATCTTTGGCATCGCGAGGCACAGGAGGGGCGGGAGGAGGGCGTCAAGGACCGCCCGGTAGTCGTGGTCGTCGCGGTCGAGAAACGCGAGCATGGCACCCAGTTACTGGTCGTCCCGGTTACCACCCGACATCCGGGGTCAGGTGACACGTCGGTCGAAATGCCTCCCCGAGTCAGGCAGCATCTCGGACTCGGCGCAGAACGCTCCTGGATCGTCACCGACGAATATAACTTGTTCACTTGGCCGGGTCCCGACGTCAGGCCGATCCGGAGCGGCGGCGCGATCGAGCCCCGCTACGGCTCTATTCCAGCCAAGCTTTTCGAACAGGTGAGGGCCAAGATCGAACAAGCGGCCAAAAGGGGGCAACTTAAAGAGACGAAGCGGACCGAATAAGGCTTTCGATCGAATAGGGGCGCCGCCTTTCAAATCCGCAACGCTGGCGAAACGATTGGAACGTCGCGGATTCACATGGGTTTAGCGGGTCATGGGACCGGGCATCTTCCTCATCGCGATCATGGGCTGCGGCGAAGGCGATGCGCCGTGCCGGCAGGTGCGCACGCTCGAGGCGCGCTACGAGAGCCAGGCCGCTTGCACGGCGGCCACGGAAGCGGCGGTGCTGCAGAATACCGACGTGGACTATCCGGTCGTCGCGGCCGAATGCGTCGCGGCGGGCGCTCAGCCCAGGCCGCCGAAAGCGGACCAGGTGCAGCGGCCCGGGCCGGGAAGCGCCGACCTTCGGATAAGCCCGCTCAGAAGCTGAACGGCGATCCCATCCCGCGATCGGGGCGCCTCAGGCCTCCGCCATGAAATCGCGGATCGCGCTCGTCACCGTCCCCGGCTCCTCCCAGGTGATGAAATGGCCGGCGCTCGGGGAGGTGACCAGCCGGAGGTCCTCGATCAGATCGTGGAGCCCGTCGAGCTGGACCGGAAGCAGGGCCGTATCCTTCAGGCCCCAGACGACGAGCGTCGGCATCTTCAGCGTCGGAAAGGGCCCATGGGTCCAGAAAGGCGCCTTGGCCTCCTCGCCCGGCGCCGGGACGAAGATCTTCGAGGCGCGGTACCAGTTGAGCATGGTCGTGAGCACGCCCGGCTGCGACCAGTCGTCGAGATAATGCTGCCTCTCTCCGGCCGGCAACTTGGTCGCGTCGGCATGGCTCAGCATCACCCGGTCGAGGAAATTCTCGAGGCCCATTCCGGTGATCGCCGCCTCGGCGGCCGGCGAGCGGAAGAAGCTGATATATTGCGACGCCTCGCGCTGTGCCTCGTCGTCGATCAGGCTCTTCTGGAAGACGAGCGGGTGAGGCGCGTTGACGATGATCAGCCTTTTCACCCGGAACGGGTGGGTCAATGCCGCCGTCCAGGCCACCGCCCCGCCCCAATCGTGGCCGGCAAGGGTGAAATGATCGAGGCCGAGCGCGTCGGCGAGCGCCATGACGTCGGCGACGATCTTGTCGGTCTCGTAATTCTCGACGCCCTCGGGCTTGTCGGAGGCCGCGAAACCGCGCTGGTCCGGCGCATAGACCCGGTAGCGATCGGACAGGCCCTCGAGCTGGTGCCGCCAGGTCCGGTGCGATTCCGGGAAGCCGTGCAGGAACAGGATCGGCTCGCCGTCCTCGGGCCCGGCGGAAGCGACGTTGAGCGTCAGGCCCGTGGCGAGGGGGATTCGCTGGTAGGTGAGTTCGGACGTCATGCTTCTTCCTCCGCTCATCCTGAGTAGCCAGTGAGCCTGTCGACTGGCGTATCGAAGGACCGGTGCGTGCTTCGATACGGGTCTTCGCCAGGCTCAGCCCCTACTCAGCATGAGCGGGTTGGGCTACCCTGCTCCGCTATCGTCCCTCAGGGATAGCTCACCGTCTTGGGAGGCACCGTCGGCAGCGGGATGAACTCGCCGTCGTCGTCCGGCGGAAGGGTGAACCTTCCCGCGGTCCAATCCTCCTTGGCCTGGTGGATCCGGTCGCGGCTCGACGAGACGAAATTCCACCAGACGTGGCGGGGGCCGTCGAGCGCAGCGCCGCCGCACAGCATGACATGGGCTCCGGTGTCCGACCGCAGGGTCGCCGCGATTCCCGGCGCGAGGACGTAGAGGACGCTTCGCTCGAGCGTGAGTCCGTCGAGGCTGGCCTCGCCCTCGGCGACATAGACGGCGCGCTCGTCGGCCCCGGCATCGACCGGCATTGCGCCTCCGGGCCGGAGCTGGATGTCGGCGTAGATCGTCTCGCTGTGGCAGGTGACCGGAGAGGCCGACCCCCACAATGTCCCCATGACCACGCGCGCGCTGGCGCCGCCGCCGTCGACCACCGGCAGCCGGTCCCTGGCGACATGCTCGAAGGCCGGGTCGATCTCCTCCTTCGCCTTGGGGAGGGCGATCCAGGTCTGGATCCCGCTCAGCTCCGGCCCGTCCGGCCGAAGATGCGCCGGCGAACGCTCGGAATGGGCGATGCCGCGCCCCGCCGTCATCAGATTGACCGCTCCCGGCTCGATCGTCGCGAAGGTGCCGAGCGAATCGCGATGGTCGATAGCGCCCGCGAACAGATAGGTGACGGTGGCGAGGTTGATATGCGGATGCGGCCTGACGTCGATCCCGCCGCCCGCGGGCAGATGCGCCGGCCCCATCTGGTCGAAGAAGATGAACGGCCCGATCGTCGTCCGCTCGCGGTGCGGAAGAGTCCGGTGGACCTTGAAGCCGCCGAGATCGTGGGTGGCCGGGTGGAGCGTCTGGAGGATGAGGTCGTCGGTCATGGAGGGACCCATACGGAGGGGGAGGGGAGGCGTCACCCCCAGCCGTCATCCCGGCGAAGGCCGGGACCTCGGGGCGACCCACCGAGACTTTATCGTCCTGAGGTCCCGGCTTTCGCCGGGATGACGATCACTCCCCCGGCGCCCGCGCCTTGATCGCCAGGGCATGGATATGGTCGCGCAGCAGCTCCGCCAGCGCCGCATTCACCGCGCGCTGCCGCTCCACGCGGCTCATCCCCGCGAACCGCTCCGCAACCACCTCCACCGTGAAATGGCTCTCGCCGCTGCCGTCGTCGCCGGCATGGCCGCGATGGCGGGCGCTGTCGTTGGTCACGACGAGATGTGTGGGAGCCAGGGCGGCGCGCAGCCGGCGCTCGATTTCGGGGGCGATTCGGCCGGTGAAAGCTTCGGTCATCGCGCCTATATAGGTCGTTTATATGCGAAGGTGAGTGCGTGGCGAGTGCGGGCAGCAGGCAGACGAGGTTCCATGGCCGGGCGGAAGCGCGCGGGGTCTGCGCGCACCCGGGCTGCGAAGGCGCCGGCGAATTCCGGGCGCCCGCCGGCCGGGGCCCGAGCTTCGACGGCCCCGGCGACTGGCGCTGGCTGTGCCTCGACCATGTCCGCGAGTTCAACGCCGGCTATAATTATTTCGAGGGGATGAGCAGCGACGAGATCCAGGCCGCCAACAATCCCTATGGCGGCTGGGACCGCGAGACCCGCGCCTTCGCCCATATGGGCGCCGACGGGCCGCCCCGATGGGCCGATTTCCAGGACCCGCTCGACGCCATAGGCGCCCGCTTCCGCCGCGCCGCCGCGGAAGGACCCAGGCTCGACGGCCGCGAATTGAGCGAGCCCGACCGCAAGTCGCTCCGGGTCCTCGGCCTCGGCACCGACGCCGACCGGCGCTCGCTCCGCCGCCGCTATGCCGACCTGCTCCGCCGCTATCATCCCGACCATAATGGCGGCGACCGCGGCCACGAGAAGGCTTTGCAGGCGGTGATAGAGGCTTATACGCACCTCAAGTCCCGCCCGGCCTTTGCTTGAATGTCCTTCGATACGGGTCTTCGCCAGGCTCAGCCCCTACTCAGGATGAGCGGATGCTGATAACGGGGCCCGCTCACTGGATTTCCGCTCATCCTGAGTAGCTGCTGAGCGAAGCCGAAGCAGCGTATCGAAGGACGCACGAAAGCATGGATGAATGACTGACCTGCCCAATGCCAACCCCGCCAGCCGCGGCGCCGTGATCATGGACGCGCCCGACAAGATGGCGAAGGTGCGCGACCTGTTCGGAATCGACAACGACATGGAGGTGCCGGCCTTCTCCGAGGCGGACGAGCGCGTGCCCGACCTTGATCCCGCCTATGTCTTCGATCCGGACACCACGCTCGCCATCTGCGCCGGCTTCGGCAAGAATCGCCGGGTGATGGTCCAGGGCTATCACGGCACCGGCAAGTCGACCCATATCGAGCAGGTCGCGGCGCGGCTCAACTGGCCGCTGATCCGGATCAACCTCGACGCCCATATCAGCCGGATCGACCTCATCGGCCGCGACGCGATCGTGCTTCGCGAGGGCCAGCAGGTCACCGAGTTTCGCGAGGGGCTTCTGCCCTGGGCGCTGCAGACCCCGACCGCCCTGGTCTTCGACGAATATGATGCCGGCCGGCCCGACGTCATGTTCGTCATCCAGCGCGTGCTCGAGACCGAGGGCAAGCTGACCCTGCTCGATCAGAACAGGGTGATCCGCCCGCATCCCTATTTCCGGCTGTTCGCGACCACCAACACGGTCGGCCTCGGCGACACGACCGGCCTCTATCACGGCACCCAGCAGATCAACCAGGGCCAGATGGACCGCTGGAACATCGTCGTCACCCTCAATTACCTGCCGGCCGAGGTCGAGGCCCGGATCGTCCTGGCGAAGTCCGGCGAATATGATCACGAAGGCGGCCGGGCCGAGGTCGAGAAGATGATCAAGGTCGCGGATCTGACCCGCCAGGGTTTCGTCAACGGCGACATCTCGACGGTGATGAGCCCCCGCACCGTGATCAGCTGGGCCCAGAACGCGCTCATCTTCAACGACGTCGGCTTCGCTTTCCGGCTCACCTTCCTCAACAAATGCGACGAGGCGGAGCGCCCTTTGGTCGCCGAATATTACCAGCGCGTCTTCGGCAAGGACCTTCCGGAGAGCGTCGCGGCGAAGGCCTAGGGGGCGGTGATCTTGTCCGCTTCGGCCTTATCGCGAGGGAGGAACTCCACGGACATCGTGAGCAGGGCCCATACGAGCAGGCACGGCTGCAGCTTCGCGGGTATGGACGCAGTTCCCGGAAGGATATCCTCCAGCCAGGAGCTCATCGAGACGACCAGAACCAGCGCCAGGATGGAATATGCGATCCGGTGGACGCTGGCGGTTATGTACAGGATGGAGACGACGATGCCCGCGGTCCCGGCCAGAAGCACTCCGAACCAGACGTTGTCGAGGGTCTCCGAGCCGGCGAGCACGAAGCCGAGCACCGCTCCGAAGAAGATGTTGAGACCGTCGATATTCGCCCGATATTCGCGCTCCGTCATTCGGATTTTCGCCGTAAGCCCCATGCGGCGCATCAGGTCCTCCCTAGCGTTGGTGCTGGGGGTTGATTGGGGCAACGGGTCGAGGGTGACAAGTGGCTGACCGCGACAACCCTCTCGAAGCCTTCCGTCAGGTCCTGACCGGCGCCGCCCGGGCGATCGCTCGCGAGCCCGAGCTCGAGCTCGGCTTCACCGCCGACGCGCCGTCGGCCTCGGGCAAGAACGTCAAGGTGCCGATGCCGGGCCGCTCGCTGGCCCCCAGGGAGGTCGCCGAGGCGCGCGGCTTTGCCGATTCGGCGGCGCTCAAGCTCAGGCATCACAATGCGGCGATGCACAGCCGGGGCGCTCCGGCGGACGAAATCGCCCGCGCCGTGTTCGACGCGGTCGAGCAGGCCCGGGTCGAGGCGCTCGGCGCCCGGGCGATGGCGGGCGTCCGGGCCAATCTGGCCCAGGCGGTCGAGATGCGGATGCGCACCGATCCGATCACCCGCGCCCGCAACCGCGCCGAGGTGCCGCTCGGCACCGCGCTCGGGCTCAAGGTCCGCGAGCGGCTGACCGGCGAGGCCCCGCCCGAGGCCGCGCGCGGCGGGATCGACCTCGTCTCCGACTGGATCGAGGACAAGGCCGGCGCCGATCTCGACGCGCTCGGCCTCGTGCTCGACGACCAGGCCGCCTTCGCCGCCCTCGCCACCAAGCTTCTTCGCGACCTCGAGCTGATCGAGGGCGAGGCCGATGCCGATGTCGACCCGGACTCCGGCGAGGAAGGCGAAGGGAACGACCAGGACCAGGGCGACGAAGGCGACAGCCAGGACGAGGAAGACGAAGGCGGCGCCGACGGCCAGGCCGAGATGCGGGTCGAGCAGGGCGATTCCGACGACGAGGAGGGTGAGCGCGACTGGTCCGAGGAGGAGATGACCGAGGGCGAGGAGGGCATGGGCGAGGAAGGCGAGGAGGGCATGCTCCCCGTCCGGCCCAACCGCCCGCTCTCCGATCTGCCGCCGCAATTCGACTATCGGATCTTCACCACCAGATATGACGAGGTCGTCGAGGCGCCGGAGCTTTGCGACGAGGAGGAATTGGGGCGGCTTCGAGCCTATCTCGACCAGCAGCTCGTCCATTTGCAGAGCGCGGTCACCAAGCTCGCCAACCGCCTTCAGCGGCGCCTGATGGCGCAGCAGAACAGAAGCTGGGATTTCGACCAGGAGGAAGGCCTTCTCGACGCGGCGCGGCTGGCCCGGGTGATCGTCAACCCGGCCCACTCGCTGAGCTACAAGATCGAGCGGGAGACCGAGTTTCGCGACACGGTCGTCTCCCTGCTGATCGACAATTCGGGCTCGATGCGGGGCCGGCCGATCTCGATCGCCGCCATCTCCGCCGACATCCTCGCCCGGACCCTCGAGCGCTGCGGGGTCAAGGTCGAGATTCTGGGCTTCACCACCCGCGCCTGGAAGGGCGGCCAGGCGCGCGAGACCTGGCTCGCGGCCGGGCGTCCGCCCAATCCGGGCCGGCTCAACGATCTGAGGCACATCGTCTACAAGGCCGCGGACGAGCCGTGGCGGCGGGCGCGCAAGAATCTCGGGCTGATGATGCGCGAGGGCCTGCTCAAGGAGAATATCGACGGCGAGGCCTTGCTGTGGGCGCACAACCGGCTGATCGCCCGGCCCGAGGAACGTCGGATCCTGATGGTCATCTCCGACGGCGCGCCGGTCGACGATTCGACCCTCTCGGTCAATTCGGGCACCTATCTGGAGCGCCATTTGCGCCAGGTGATCGGCTGGATCCAGGCGCGCTCCCCGGTCGAGCTCGCCGCGATCGGGATCGGCCACGACGTCACCCGCTATTACGACCGGGCGGTGACGATCATGGACGCCGAGCAACTGGGCGGAACCATGATCGAGCAGCTCGCCTCGCTGTTCGACGCGCCCTGACCGTCGGAAAAGGCAGCCGTCATCCCGGCGAAAGCCGGGACCTCGTGTCGAGAAGTCACGGTGGGTCTCCCCGAGATCCCGGCCTTCGCCGGGATGACGGGAATACGGAAGGGCCGGCCCCCCTTGGGAGACCGGCCCCGCCCTCGATACACTACCGGAGGGATTTGAGACTTAGCGGCAGCTCGACTTCTGGACCGCGCGTCCGGCGAGCGCGCCGATGGCACCGCCGAGGATCGCTCCGGTGGTGCCCGAGCGGCCGCGATAGCGGTCGCGGGTCACTTCGCGGCCGAGCAGGGCGCCGGCGACTCCGCCGACGACCAGGCCGGTGGTGCCCTTGCAGCGGCGGCCGTTGTAGCGGACGTTGCTCCGGCCGTAATAGCGGCTGTCGTAGCGGCCGTAGCGGTCGCCGCGATAGCTCTGCTGGTAGCGGCCGCTGTCGTGATAGCCGCTGCGGTGGCTGGCCTGGGCGGCGGCCGGAACCAGGGTGAGCGTGGCGGCCGCGGCGGCCGTGGCGAGACTGAGCTTCCTGAACATCTGAACTCCTTTCGCGGCGGCGAACTGGCCACCGGCACGAGGAGACTTATGGAGGGCCCGGATTGAGCGCGTCCTGAATGGGATCGTAAGCCGGCGTTCAGGTGCTTCCGTCATCCCGGCGAAAGCCGGGACCTCGGAAAGAACCACCGAGATTTCTGGACCTGGGGTCCCGGCTTTCGCCGGGATGACGGTCAGGCCAAGGCGGCGTGCTTCTCCGCCGCGATCCGGTCCAGCTCGGCGCGGCTCTTCTTCTCGGCGGCGGACTTGAGCTGGCCGCAGGCGGCCATGATGTCGCGGCCGCGCGGGCGGCGGATCGGGGCGGAGATCCCGGCCTCGAAGATGATGTCGGAAAAGCGCCTTACCCGCTCCTCGTCCGAACATTCGTAGACCGCGCCCGGCCAGGGATTGAACGGGATCAGATTGACCTTGGCCGGAAGCTTGTACTTGCGGATCAGCCGGACCAGCTCGAACGCGTCCTCGTCGCTGTCGTTCTTGTCCTTGAGCATCACATATTCGAAGGTGATCCGCCGGGCATTGTTGGCGCCGGGATAAGCGGCGCAGGCCTCGAGCAGCGCCTCGATCCCGTATTTGCGGTTGAGCGGCACGATCTCGTCGCGCACTTCCTTGGTCACCGCGTGAAGCGAGACGGCGAGATTGACCCCGATCTCCTCGCCCGCCCGGGCCATCATCGGCACCACCCCGGACGTGGAAAGCGTGATCCGGCGGCGCGAGAGGCCGAGCCCGTCGCCGTCCATCACGATCTTGAGCGCGTCGCGGACATTGTCGAAATTGTAGAGCGGCTCGCCCATCCCCATCATGACGATGTTCGAGAGCATCCGGCCCTCCGGCTGCGAGGGCCACTCGCCGAGCGAATCGCGCGCCAGCATCACCTGGCCGACGATCTCGCCGGCGGTGAGGTTCCTGACCAGCCGCATCGTTCCGGTGAAGCAGAAGGCGCAATTCAGGGTGCAGCCGACCTGGCTCGAGACGCAGAGCGTCCCGCGATCGGCGTCGGGGATGAACACCATCTCGAAATCGTGGCCGTCGGGCGTCTTCAAAAGCCATTTGCGGGTGCCGTCGGTCGAGACCTGCTCGACCACCACCCGCGGCCGGCCGACGACGAAGCGCTCGGCGAACCAGGCGCGCTGCGGCTTGGCGATGTCGCTCATCGCCTCGAACGACGTCGCTCCGCGATTGTAGATCTGGTGCCAGATCTGCTTGGAGCGAAGCTTGGCCTGGCGCGACTCGAGGCCGGCTTCCTCAAGCGCTTCGCGGATGTCCTCGCGCGCAAGCCCGACGAGATCGACGCGCTTATCCTCCGCCTCGAAAGCGGGGCGCGGGACTGGAACCGGGTCGATATGACCGGGGATGGGCATCGGCGCTGTCATGAGGGCGCCTATGTAGGGCAGATGCGGCGGAATTTCCAGCGGCGGCCGCCGCAGCTTACTTGTCGTTCGGCCAGTCGTTGAAACAAACGGCGCGTAGTTCGGTGTCGATCACGCTGCCCGGCCGCATGGCATGGAGCGAGTCGTTCGGGTCCTTGGCGTCGTAGATAAGGCGATCGCCCAGCTTCGCGCGTTGTCTGAGGTAGCGAAACATCTTCGTTCGGCAATTGACTTCGATCAGAACCGCGGCGCTGTCGAAGCGGTGACCGGTTGGCGCGGTCTGCGGCTCGGGACTACGCACGTCGCGCCAGAAGCGAACCTTGTCGCCACTCCGCTTGATCGAGTCCATGTCGATATAGCCGACGGAGTCGCCGACCGTGCCCATTTGCCGCCATTTCTCCGACAGTGCGGGCGAACCCACCATCGCGAGCAGAAGCGGGACGGCGAAAATGGCTCGGCGCATGCCTCTCTCCTACTGGCGTCGGCACCTTAGGAGGCCCCGCGGGCAGGGCAATCCCGATCCCGTCCGATATGGAGCGAACTCCTAGGCCGTTCCGGAAGCGCCAAGGTCGCCGCTGCCGAGCCCGACGACCGTCTCCACGCCTTCCTCGACGCAGACCACGGAACCCTGCGGCAGGGGGCGCGCCACCGGCGCTCCGCACCCCGGCCGGTCCGGCGCCCCGGTGAGCAGGCCGCGAAGCACGCGCGACGAGATTCCGTGCATCACGATCAGCCGGTCGCCCCGCTCCTCCGCCGTGCCGGCCATCCAGGCGCGAAGGCGGCGGGCGATGTCGTCATACCATTCGCCTCCCGGGGGGCGGCAGGTGAAGAGCCCGGCCCGCCGGTCGACGAAGCCGCCATGAGCCTCGGCGATCTCGGCGTAGAAACGTCCTCCCCACTCGCCCATGTCCATTTCCGAGAGGCGCTCGTCGGTCCGGGCGTCGTGCCAGTCGAGGCGAAGATGCTCGGCGGCGACCGCGAGCGTCTGAAGGGCCCGGCCGGTGGGCGAGGACCAGAGCGTCAGTTCCGGCGCGGGCCCCAGCGCGCCGAGCAACGCCTCGCCGATCTCTTCCGCATGGGCGAAGCCGGCGCGGGTCAGCGGCGTATGGGCGATCTCGCCCTGCATGCGCGCCGCCGCGTTGAACACGGTCTCGCCGTGGCGGGCGATGAACCAGCGCGCCACGGCTCAGCCCCGGCGCGCGCAGGCGATGGCGGCGGCGTCGATCGCGGTCGCGGCGCCGCGCAGGCGGTAGGAGTCGCGGACCAGGGCGCCGCTCGCCGAGCGGGTCTCGACGCTCATCTCGATCCCGGTGCGCATCGCCGCGACCAGCTCGGCGTCGGCCGCCGGATCCGCCGCCCAGGCGTCGGCGCCGCCGCCCCGAAGCTGGAAGGTGCGGTCGTCGATCCGGAGCAAGACCGCCGATCCCTCGCGCTTGGCCCGGCTCAGCCGGAAATAGGCCTGTCCGCCGACCGCCCGGACCGGCCAATAGCCCACCGAGGCGAAGCCGCGGCCGTCGCCGGGACGGGGCGCCTGATAGGGCTCGGCGATGGCGTAGCAGCGGTCGGGCCCGCGGAACGCCCCCCAGGTCCCGAAAATCCCCAGCGACTGCTGCTGCGCCAGAGCGGGCGTCGCCAGAGCCATGAAAAACAAGGGGAAAATCAGGCGCCGGGTCATCGAAGCAGAATGGCCCCCGAGCGCGCCGATTGGCAACAGAAAAGGCCGTTCGGCTGGCAGCTCGGCCCTCCACGCCCGTCATTCCCGCGAACGCGGGAATCCCGCTCAGGGTCCGGACTGGATCCCCGCGTTCGCGGAATGGCGGAGACTCTGCGCCGACAGCCACGCGCGCGGATGCCGGAGAGCGGCGCCGTGGATGTACAGTTCCACTCCCTTTTTAGTTCATTTTGGCGACGATCTTTCCAAAGCCGCGCCGGCGCAGTCCCGTTTATCCGCAAACTTCAGAAAACAAATAGAAAAACCTGAAGGTCTTGCTCCGGCTCCAGCCTGTACTTCCAAAATGCCCGATTTGCGCCATAATATGTTTATCCGCGGTTCATCGGGAAGTCCTCAACTCCGCCTCGGCAGGGGAAATTGATAGAGGGGATTTTCTGATGCTTAAATATTACGTCGCCGCGATCATGGTCGCGGCCGCTGTTGCTTCCCCCGTTTCCGCTCAGGAGGAACCGGCGCCGTTCGCCGGGCCGCGGGTCGAGGCCGTGGCCGGGATCAGCGAGGAGATCTTCGTCGGCGGCGGCTTCGGCTACGACTTCCAGAAGGGCAAGCTCGTGTTCGGGGTCGAAGGCGAGGTCACGACCTCGGTCGAGAAGGATTGCGAGGTCCTGACGCCCGGCATCCAGGACCGTCTCTGCCTCAACATCGGCCGCGACCTCTACGCCGGCGGGCGCGTCGGATTCGCCGTGGGCCGCACGACCTTGCTCTACGCCAAGGCCGGCTATACCAACCTGCGCCTCAAGGACACCTACGATCCCGGCACGGGCGGCGGCACGGGCTTCGAGTTCACCCGCAATCTCGACGGAATCCGCGTCGGCGCCGGCCTCGAGCAGAAGCTGGGGCGCAACGCCTACGTCAAGGGCGAATGGCGCTATTCGAACTACGAAAACGACAATTACAAGCATGACGGCCTGATCGGCATCGGTTTCCGCTTCTGAGCGGAGCCGTACCGCGCTATGCGACGGGCCGGGGCGGCGACGCTCCGGCCCTTTTTTCATGCCCGGCGACAATCCCCTAGCGGGGGGCGGCGGGCCGCTCTAATACTCCTGCCCAAGCACGACTTTCGGGGGTTTCAATGAAGGCGACGATCGAACGGGCTACGCTCCTCAAGAGCCTCGGCCACGTCCAGTCCGTGGTGGAGCGCAGGAACACGATCCCGATCCTCTCCAATGTCCTCATCGAGGCGACGGAAGGGGGCGGACTGAGGCTGATGGCGACCGACCTCGACCTCCAGATCGTCGAGACGGTCGAGGCCAACGTCACCCAGCCCGGCGCCACCACCGTCTCCGCCCACACCCTGTTCGACATCGCCCGAAAGCTCCCCGAAGGCAGCCAGGTCGAGCTGAACGCGGCCGAGGGCAAGATGCAGGTCAATGCCGGCCGGGCCCGGTTCAACCTCTCCACCTTGCCGCGCGACGATTTCCCGGTGATCGCCGAGGGCGACCTTCCGACCCGCTTCGAGCTGCCCGCGGCCACCCTTCGCCAGATCATCGACAAGACCCGCTTCGCCATCTCGACCGAAGAGACCCGTTACTATCTGAACGGAATCTTCCTGCACGTCTCCGACGAGGCCCAGCCGGTGCTCAAGGCGGCGGCGACCGACGGCCACCGCCTCGCCCGGGTCACCGTGCCCCGCCCGGCCGGCGCCGAGGGCATGCCGGACGTCATTATCCCGAGGAAATGCGTCGCCGAATTGCGCAAGCTGCTCGACGAGCTCGAGGGCACGGTCCAGATCTCGCTCTCCGAGACCAAGGTCCGCTTCGGCCTCGGCAGCGCCATCCTCACCTCCAAGCTGATCGACGGCACCTTCCCCGATTACAGCCGGGTCATCCCGACCGCGAACGACAAGCTGCTCAGGATCGACCCGCGCAGCTTCGAGGAGGGCGTCGACCGGGTCGCCACCATCGCCAGCGAGAAGACGAGGGCCGTGAAGATGGCGCTCGACCGCGACCGCGTCACCCTCTCCGTCACCAGCCCCGAGAACGGCACCGCCGCCGAGGAAGTGCCGGGCGACTACAATGCCGACGGATTGGAAATAGGCTTCAACGCCCGCTACCTGCTCGACATATTGGGCCAGATCGAAGGCGACATCGTCGAGGTCCACCTCGCCGACGCCGCGGCCCCGACCCTGCTCCGCGAGAATGACAAAGCGTCGGCGCTCTACGTGCTGATGCCGATGCGGGTATGATGGCCGAGGAAGCCGCTCCCCCGACGTGGGCCTATGCGGCGGCATTGGTCTCGACGATCGTCTGCCTGGCGCTCGCCAATGTGGTCCTCGCCTATCTCGGCGGGCTGGCGGGCGTCGAAGCCGGCAAGCCCGCCGCCGCCGCCTTGGCTTTCGTCCAGGGCCTGGCCGGAGCCCTGATGGCGGGCTTTGCCTCCAGGCAGCTTTTCAGGTCGCTCCGTCCCGCCGATTTCTGGCTCAAATGGATCGTCATTCTGGTCGCGGCCATCTTCGCGGTCGCGATCGTCTGGCTGCTGGCCACCGGCAAGTCCGACAGGGCGTTGACCTGGACGACCTATGCCGGGATCGCGGCGCTCATCGGCACCGAGGTGGGACGGCGGATTGCGAAAGGCCTGCTTGGCCGGCCCGCTCCCGAGGATCAGCTCCCTTCCTGATGCCGCAATTCCTCTCCCGCTTTTGGCGGGAGAGGAGGGGCCCGCCGCGAAGCGGTGGGAGGTGAGGGTCTGTACCCCGGACTCAGCAAGACCCTCACCCCCCAAGCCTTCGGCTTGGGTCCCCCCTCTCCCGTAAGGACGGGAGAGGAGTTGCGGTTGAATCCCGCCGCGAGCCGTGCAACACTGACACTCGTGTCAGCAGCGGAGTCGGTGATGGCGAGCCAGTCGTTCAATCCCGCGGTGCCGATGAAGCGCCAATGGGGCACGGCCTTCCGCGCCCTGCGCCGGCTGCTCGCCAATGGCGACGACACGGTCCAGGTCTTCCGGATCATGCGCGCCCTCAACGGCGACACTTCGCACCGCAACTACCGGCGCCTGATCGCCAGCCCGGAAGGCGGACGCATCGCTTATGCGCGGGTCGAGCTGGCGCCGCGCTTCTGCGACCGCGCCTGGATCGGATCCTTCCCCGAAGGCAGCGTCGGCGCCGCCTATCGCGCCTTCCTCGACCGCACCGGCTATTCGGCCGACGGTCTCGCCGAGCTGAGCATCGCCGAAACCGAGATCCCGGCCAATATCGAGCATCCTTACGCCTGGTTCGGCCGGCGCGAGCGCGACGTCCACGACATCTGGCACGTGCTGACCGGCTATGAGGCCGACGAGCCGCTGGGCGAGGCCTGCCTGGTCGCTTTCTCTTTCGCGCAGACCGGCGGGCTCGGCTGGGCCTTCATCGGCGCCGGCGCCGCTCTGAAGAGCCTTCGAATCACCGGCAACACCGCCTTCGCGCGCGCGGTCTGGGAAGGCTGGCGCCACGGCCGCCGCGCCGAGTGGCTCCATCGCGAGGATTACGAAGCTTTGATGGCGGAGCCGCTTGAGGCGGCGCGGGCCCGGCTGCACATCGCCGAGCCGGTGCGCTATCGCGAGGCGCAGAGGCGGCTGGCGGCGGCGGGGCTCAAGGGAATTTAGCCCCCCTCGTCATTCCGGCGAAAGCCGGAATCCATGAGCACCGGCGCCGCCATCCTGTCACGATCCGTGTTCATGGATCCCGGATCAAGTCCGGGATGATGTGGGGCGTGAAACCTGCGGCAGAGCGCTCTAGGGATGGATCATGGCCCTCGCCCGCCTCGTCCTGACCGACTTCCGCAACCATCGCGACGCCCTGCTCGCGCCGAGGCCGGGGCTGGTCGTGCTCACCGGCGAGAACGGCGCCGGAAAGACCAACGTCCTGGAAGCGGTGTCGCTGCTTTCGCCGGGCCGCGGCCTGCGCGGCGCCTCGCTGTCCGAAATGGCGCGCGGCGGCGGCGGCGGCTTCGCGGTGGCCGCCCGCCTCGGGGATGTGGAGATCGGCACCGGAACCGAGCCGCGCGCGCCCGAGCGCCGGCAGGTGAGGATCAACGGCGCCTCGGCCTCGGCGACCTCGCTCTCCGAATGGCTCTCGGTCCTCTGGCTGACCCCGGCCATGGACCGTCTGTTCCAGGAAGGCGCCGGCGGACGCCGCCGCTTCCTCGACCGGCTGGTGCTCGCTCTGGAGCCCGGCCATGCCGTCCACGCCGCCCGCTACGAAGCCGCGATGCGGGCCCGCAACAAGCTTCTGGCCGAGCAAGGACCGAGGGACGAAGCCTGGCTTTCGGCGCTGGAGGCCCGGATGGCGGAGCACGGCGCCGCCCTCGCTTCCGCCCGAGCCCGGGCGGTGGATCTGCTCTCCGCAAGGCTGGCGAGCGCTCCCGAGGGCCCGTTCGCGCGCGCCGGCCTCGCCCTGGAAGGCGGCGGCGGAGATCTCGAGATCGAGCTCGCCCGCGGCCGCGCCCGCGACGCCGCCGCCGGCCGCGCCCTGGTCGGGCCGCACCGGACCGACCTCGCCGTCACCCATCTCGCCAAGAGCCAGCCGGCCGGTCTGTGCTCGACCGGCGAGCAGAAGGCGCTCCTGCTCTCGATCGTCCTCGCCCACGCCGATCTCGTCGCCGAGCGTTCGGGCCGCCGCCCGATCCTGCTCCTCGACGAAGTCGCCGCCCACCTCGATCCCCGCCGCCGGGCGGCCCTGTTCGAGCGGCTGGAGGCGGGGGGAGGGCAGGTGTGGATGACCGGAACTGAAGCGGCGCTGTTCGGCGAGGTAGGTCCGGCCGCGACCCGTTTCGAGGTCGTTGACGGCGCTATCCTCTAATTCCTCCATCGCTGACGGGAGGACAGCAGTGTTCTTGACTTGTTCCTAATTTAGCCGTATATATTGGCTTTGTCCCCCATCCTCGGCGGAGGCATGTCGCGTCCCGCGGTTCCGGCGAAGGCCGGGACCCGTCGTCCGTTCTGGCTGGACCCGGCCTTCGCCGCGGAAAGCGCCTCCCTCCAGTCCAAGTCGTTCACTTCGTCCGTTTTCGGACACGTGCGCACCCATGCTGCACTTGCGAAAAAACCTGCCTGAAACCCGCCAAAATCCTTGGGTTTCGCCCCTTCAGTCGCTATATCTGGCAGATGGCAACACCCCCCAGCGAAAACGCATACGGCGCCGATTCCATCAAGGTGCTGAAAGGCCTCGACGCGGTCCGCAAGCGGCCCGGAATGTATATCGGCGACACCGACGACGGGTCGGGCCTCCACCATATGGTGTTCGAGGTCTCCGACAATGCGATCGACGAGGCGCTGGCGGGCCATTGCGACCTCATCCGAATCGTCCTCAATCCCGACGGCTCGGTCTCGGTCGAGGACAATGGCCGGGGAATCCCGACCGGCATCCATGCCGAGGAAGGCGTGTCGGCAGCCGAGGTTATCATGACCCAGCTCCATGCCGGCGGGAAGTTCGAGAACACGTCGGACGACAATGCCTACAAGGTCTCCGGCGGTCTCCACGGAGTCGGAGTCTCGGTGGTCAACGCCCTTTCGGAATGGCTCGACCTCACCATCTGGCGTGACGGCGAGGAGCATTATATGCGCTTCGCCCATGGCGACGCGGTGGCGCCGCTGAAGGTCGTCGGCCCGGCCGGCGACAAGAAGGGAACCCGGGTCACCTTCCTGCCCTCGCCCGACACGTTCAAGATCACCGAATTCGACTGGGACAGGCTCGAGCATCGCTTCCGCGAGCTCGCCTTCCTCAATTCGGGCGTCCGCCTGGTCCTGACCGACGCCCGGCACGAGGAGGAGAAAGAGGTCGAGCTTTATTATGAGGGCGGCATCTCCGCCTTCGTCCGCTACCTCGACCGAACCAAGGCGGCGCTCATCCCGGAGCCGATCTCGGTCACCGGCCAGCGCGACGACGTCGGCATCGAGGTCGCGCTCGAGTGGAACGACAGCTATTACGAGCAGACCCTCTGCTTCACCAACAACATCCCCCAGCGCGACGGCGGCACCCACCTCGCCGCCTTCCGGGCCGCGCTGACCCGGACTCTCAACAACCATGCCGACAAGTCCGGGATGATGAAGCGCGAGAAGGTCAGCCTCACCGGCGACGACATGCGCGAGGGGCTGACCGCGATCGTCTCGGTCAAGCTGCCCGATCCCAAGTTCGGCTCGCAGACCAAGGACAAGCTCGTCTCCTCCGAGGTCCGCCAGCCGCTCGAGAGCCTGATGGCCGACAAGCTCGCCGAGTGGCTCGAGGAGAATCCCGCCCACGCCCGGACGATCATCCAGAAGATCATCGATGCCGCCGCCGCCCGCGAAGCCGCCCGCAAGGCGCGCGAGGCGAGCCGCAAGTCCGTGCTCGGAGTCGCGTCTCTCCCCGGCAAGCTCGCCGACTGCCAGGAGCGCGACCCGGCCAAATGTGAGCTGTTCCTGGTCGAGGGCGACAGCGCCGGCGGCTCGGCCAAGCAGGGCCGCAACCGCGAAGTCCAGGCGATCCTGCCCCTGAAGGGCAAGATCCTCAACGTCGAGCGCGCGCGCTTCGACCGGATGCTGAGCTCTAAGGAGGTCGGAACCCTCATCCAGGCGATGGGCACCGGCATCGGCCGCGACGATTTCAACATTGAGAAGCTCAGGTACCACAAGATCGTGATCATGACGGACGCCGACGTCGACGGCGCCCATATCCGGACGCTCCTGCTCACCTTCTTCTATCGGCAGATGCCCGAGATCATCGATCGCGGCCATCTCTTCATCGCCCAGCCGCCGCTCTACAAGGTCGCCAAGGGCCGCTCCGAAGTCTATCTGAAGGACAATGCCAAGCTCGACGATTATCTCGTCGACGCCGGCATCGGCCTGATGCGGCTCGAGACGAACGACGGACCGCGCACCGGCGACGACCTGCGCGACCTCGCCGACCATGCCCGCCGGGTCAGGAGCCTGATGGCCTATGTTCCCCGCCGCTACGATCCCGGGCTGATCGAGGCCCTGGCCCTTAACGGCGCGCTCGATCCCGCTCTGCCGCCGGCCGGGCGCGCCGAGGCGATCGCCCGCGCCGCGGCCTTCCTCCAGGCCAGCGACGAGGATTCGACCTGGACCGGCGAGATCGGCGCGGACGGCGATTATGTCCTCCGCCGCCTGTGGCGCGGAGTCACCGACCATCATATCGTCGACCACAAGTTCGTCGCCTCGGCGGAGGCGCGCAAGCTCCACGGCCTCACCGCCGAGCAGGCCGGCACCTACGCGAGCGCCTCGCGCCTCGTCTCGATGAAGAGCGCGGCGGCGGCCGTCGAAGAGGAGGAGGCGACCGAGGGCGACGAGGCCGACTCGGCGCCGGAGCGGGCGCCCGACGTCCGCGGCATACTCGTCCGCCGGCCCACCGAATTGCTCGACGCGATCCTCGCCGCCGGCCGCAAGGGCCTCGCCATCCAGCGCTACAAGGGCCTGGGCGAGATGAATGCCGACCAGCTCTGGGAGACGACGCTCGATCCCGACAATCGTTCGCTGCTCCGGGTGGAAGTCGCCCAGGCCGACGTCGCCGACGAGATCTTTACCCGGCTGATGGGCGACGTCGTCGAGCCGCGCCGCGAGTTCATCCAGGAGAATGCGCTCAACGTCGCCAATCTCGACGTCTGACCCTAGCCCGGCCGCGGCGGCCGCAGCCGCCGTTCGAAGCGGAAGCCGGCCCGGGCCAGCTCGGCGATCATCGCCGGCCGGCCGTGGACGTTGAGCTTGTTGAAGATTCGCCGGACATGGGTGGCGACGGTCCAGGGGCTGATGTCGAGGATCCCGGCTATGGTCTTGTTGGGGTAGCCGACCGCGACCAGCCGGGCGATTTCCTGTTCCCGGGGGCTTAACGACATATCGAGCGAATTATCGAAATCGCCACGCTCCAGCGCGAAGAGGCGGTGACGAGGCGAACGAAGGTTCATTGGCACCCCCACGGACGAGCAAAAGAAGATGGGCTGCCTCCGAAGAGTATCTTCGGCCTGCCGCCCAACATCTTTTTCTGCCCCCGGAATATCCTATACGCAGGCGGGGGCATCCTGCCAGCGTTTTTAAGCGGTTGAACGGAGTCGCGAAGGAAATTCGAGGACGTTACCGACCACGCCGGAAGTCCCGCCCTGGTCCTTGAGCGCGCCGAGTGCCTCCGCGCTGGTCAGCCACTCCTCGCACATTTCGGCTATACCTTGGATCAAGGTTTCGAACGCGGTGCGACCTTGCGTCAGGATGAAATTCTGCGCGAGCCACAGGATGATCGCCCGCCCCGTCTCGGCCATTCGCGAACGCTGCGAGACGACCGGCGCTTCGCCGAGATAGCGTTCGAGCACCTCCTCGAGCGTGTCCCATCCGGTGTCGGTCCCGAACTGGTGGCGGATGTCGGCGGCGCTCAGGATATCGAAGGCGGACGAGACCAGCTGCAGCAGCTCGACGGTGAGCACGTTGACGTCGCCATAGGAGGCCCGCTTCAAATTGCTCCGGAGATCGAGCCCGGCCCGCCGCGCCATCGCGATGCTCCCGAATCCCGGATCGGAGGCGCCGGCGCCCGGCCGGAACGTCTCGGCGATCCGCTTGTCGCGGAAAAGCTGGGCGACGCGCAGGTTGAACTGGCTGAACAGGCTGTGGAAGGCCTGGTTCGGCCGAGCCCCGGGCGGCGGCCCGGCCTCGCCGTAGCCGAGCACCCGGCGATAGGCCTGCATGCGTTCCTTGCGGGTGTAGCGCAGAACCTCCTTGCGATCGAATCGGTAGAGCTCGAACGCGCCCTGGCCGGATCCGAGCCTGAGCTTGCCGGCGCGGAACAGCTCCTGGAGCTTCTGGACCGCCCGGAACATGCCCAGGCGTTCGAGCTGGTAGCAATAATAAAGGTCGCCGACGGCGAACAGCCGCTCCGAGAACACCGCCTCGTCGTAGGACGGGACGTCGATCGGCGCGGGCACGCTCCCGAAGCCGGTTCCGGCATCGGCGCCGATCCCGACCAGCGCGCTCAGTCCCTTGTCGGCGGGGACGGGGGTGCCCTCCTCGAGCATGTCGCCGAGCTGGCGCTCGAGATCGGTGAGCTGGTTGGACAGGATGTCGCGCGCATGGGGATCGTGCGGGCGCTGGGTGGCGAACATCGACGCCATCTGCGCGCGCATCTCGGCCGCCTGCCCGAGCAGCGTGAAATATTGTTCGCGGGTAGCCATGTCTCGTCTCCGGTTCGAGCCTGATTATTCGTTGATGGCGATGTCGCCGTCTCCGTCGCGGTCCACGTCGCACGTCGAATCGCCCAGGATCATGTCGAGGACCGACTTGGCGTAGCCGCACATCCGATCGAGCTGGAACGAAAGCGCCAGCGCGAACGCCTCGCGCGGTTCCGATTGCTGATCGGTCTTGCCGAGGATGCCGAGCGTCTTGAGGATGGACTCGGTATCGATCGCCTCGACCGTCGATCGCATCGTCTGCGCCGAGCTGATGACGATCTCGAATCCCGCCCGCCGGCCGTCGGCGATCAGGCGCACCCAGCGTTCCGGTTCGGTTTCCAGAGCCTGAAGCGCCTGGTCGAACGACACCGTCTTGATGCCTTCGAGGCTGAACTGGTAGGCGGTGGGCAGGGGCAGCTGCACCCCGCGCAGCTCGCACGCGCCGATGCCGGCGCCCTGAAGCGCCGTCCGGACGTTGCGCGCATGAGTAGAGATATGGGCGCCGCAGCCGCGGACGATCTCTCCGATCTGGGTCAGGCTCGGCTCATCGTCGCAGGTGCGGGCGGACTCCATCGCGTTTTCGAAGCTGGCCAGGGCGCCCTTGGCGAGGGCGATCGCGCCGATCGCCCGCTCCCGCCCCAGCGTATCGACCGGGTCGAGGCTGCCTTCGCCGAAATCCCGGCTCAGCCTGCTCAGCAGGCCGGTGTCGCTCTCGGTGAGCTCGTGCAGGTGCATGAGCATCTGAAGTCGGCTGCGATGCGCCGGCGCCTCGGCGATGACGGTGTCGATCGTGGCTTCGATCTGCCGGATCACGCCCGCCACCTCGTCGGCGCATTTGCCGGGAACGCACTGATCGGTATCGATCGCTCCGATCGCCGCTCTGGCCGCGCCGAGATAGGTGGCGGCCAGGCCGGCGATGACGGGATCGGTATCTTCCTCCGTCTCGGTAAAGACGAGCCGGTCGCCGACCTGCTCGATCCTGACGGCTCCGGTGACGTCGTCGACGCTCCGGCGGAAGCGTTTGCCGATCACGTCGCCGAGCGCCTTGCGCTGGGCCCTCGTGCTCAGCTCGCTCAGCATTCCGGCGGGGAGGGTCGGATTGGCGGGATTGAGGCCGAGCACCCTGGCAAGGCTTTGCTGGTACCAGGCGAGAGCGCCGTCAGGACCGCCGGTGGGCGAGGGATTGAAGTCCGGCATTTCTATCTCCTTCCAAGCGCGTCGTAGAAGTGGCGGGCGATCAGCCCCGGCGGGGCGAGGCCGCGGTCGAAGGCGATTCGGGCGGCGTTGATCAGGAAACGCTCCGGGACGATCCCGGGGTCGCGGCCGGCGGCGAGCCGGGTCGCCGCCTCGATCGCCACCTGCTGGTCCTGGGGGCGGAAGCAGATCACCTGGCGAAGAGTCTTGCCGCCGAGCTGGCTATGGGGCGTGCCGACGATCGCATCGACGACGACCGGCAGCGAGCGCTGGAAATTCTTGCGGAACGAGGCCGGAATCGAGTCGCCGACGCTTTCGGGATAAAGCCGGCTCCAGACCTTGTCGATCCGCCGCGCTTCCTCGGTGAAGCCCATCTTGCCGAGCATATGGGTGCCGATCCGCACCCGAAGGAACGGAGTCGGATGAACTCCGCGCGGATTGAACGCGCCGGTCGAGTCGGCCGCCTTGCCGACCACGTCCATGGTCGACTCGACAAAGGCCGGGCCGATCAGAAGGACTCCGATCAAATCGGCGAACGTCTCCTTGGCCCACCGCACCCAGACGCCTCGGTCGGTGGCCGGGATGCCGGCCGCGGCCAGGCGGGCGTTGATCAGCTTGGGCACGACCAGCCAGAGGCCGAGGTCGGACTGGAGGTTGTGGCCGATTTCGTGCGGGATCGCGCCCAGGGTCCAGGGAGTCACCAGGCGGCTGTAGGGCAGCTTCACCAGCGGAAAGGGGTTGGGGAGGCTGAGCAGCTTGCGCATGGTGACGCCGCGGCGGAAGGTCGCCGGGCCGGTGCCGGATTCCATGTAGGAAAGCGGCGCCGGCGAGGGGATGGAGCGGGCACGCCCGAGCCCGCCATAGACATATTGATAGCAATCGAGCGCGATCCGGTCGGCGGCGAGGAGCTGAGGCGCGATGCGAGTCTGCCGCTGGCCGAATATCTCCCAGTAGAATTGCCTGATATGCTCGATCGAGGAGATCAGGGCGCCGCCTTCCTGCTTCAGCCGGAGCGTCTCGTCGATCGGCTTGCGGCCCGGGCGCTCGGCATAGGCCTTGATCGACCGCTCCATCCGACCGCCGCTCTCGTCGATCAGGCGCTTCATTCGGCTGAGCATGGCGTTGACTTCGGCGAGGTGCGCCTTGGACGGGCCCGCGGCGCCTCGGCCGAACTCGCCCTCGGCAAACGGCTGGAGGAGCAGGGCCGCGCCGGCATTGGCGACCGCCTGGCCGCGGAGGAACCCCAGGACGGGATCGCCGCCTTGCACCTTGGCCGGGCTCGGCCCGGGGGCGCTCGGGCGTCCGGGCGCGGGGGCTGGGTGCCCTGCCGCCCGGATCGCCACCATCGTCGAAGCCATGGCCGGTCTCCCTGTCCCGCGCGCCGCCGCTCAGCCGCCCCACTGGCCGTAATGCGGCTGGGGCATCTGCCCGTCGCCCATCTGGCCGTTCGGATAATCCTGCTGCCCGTAAGGCGGCGGCCCGTAGGGCGATTGGCCGTAAGCCGAGGGCCCGTAGGGCGACTGGCCATAAGGCGACTGGCCGTAGGGCGACTGCCCTTGAGCCTCCCCGCCATAAGGCGGCTGCCCATAGGGCTGGGGCGGGTAGGGCTGGTGCTGCGGCCGTCCGTAACCCGGCGCGGGACGGCGCGACTGGCCGAGCCGCCGGCGCCGCTGCTGCGCTGCCCGTTGCGCCTGGCGCGGATCCTGGAGGAAGGGCAGGGTATGCTGCGCCGCCGAGCGGATCACCATGTCGCCGGTGACGTCGCGGCCGTCGGCCACCGCCTGGACGCTGTCGCGGGCGACCCCGCGGGCGATGTCGGGCAGGGCCGCCATGCCTTTCTGGCCGAAATTCTGAAGCATCTTGCGGCCGGCGCTGAACACGCTCTGGGAGACTTTGGGGGCAATCTTGGCGAATGCCTTCTTGGCAAGCGGCGCCACCGCCTTCAGCGCCATCGGCGCCAGCTTGGCGATGATCGGAAGGAAGGCATCCGCCTCCTCCTCGCTTTCCGCCTCGGCGGCGAGCTCCGCGGCGACGTCCATCATCATCTGCGCGGTCTCGGCATCGATCCTGGCGAGCGCGCCTCCGCCCGCGAGCCCGTCCGAAGCCCCGAACGGGTCGTTGAACGATTCGTCCTCAAGCTCGCCGAGGTCTCCGAACGCTTCCCATTCGAGCTCGGGATCGCCGAAGCCGTTCCTTCCGTAGTTCATGGCCGTACCTTTCTGCCTGGATTGCGGTCGGAGCGATCAGCGCTCCGCCCGGGCGATCGCGCTTCGCGGGCGGGAGGCGCCGGCGCCGGCGCGGGCGACCCGCTTGCTCTTCACCGCGTTGTTGGCGAGGCTCTTCGCCGCCGCCTTGGGCGTTCCGAGCGTCTTGACCGTCGCCTTGGCCATCGCCTTGGCCGCCGTCGCCGAAGTGACCTTGCCGCCCTTGCGGGCATGGTCGGCGAGCATCTTGACCGCGGTCTTCTGGATTTTCGGAATCGCCTTCACCAGCGGCCGGGTGCGACGGCGCTTGCGAAGGTAGCGGCCGAGCCGGTTGCCGCACTTCAGCAGCGCCGGCGAGACCCTGCGCACCGAAACCGGGGCGCCGCTGACGATGTGGATGGTGACTCCGCCGAGCAGGGCCGAGGCCTCGGCCTCGCTCTCGCTCGCGGCGGCCTGGGTGGCGAGCGATTCGGCGAGGCTGTCGGTAAACGAATCGAGCCCGAAAGCTTCGGCCTCGTCTTCCTGCAGCGGGCCCTCGTCCTCGTCCTCGAGCTCGGGTCCGAAGGCCTCGTCCTCGAGCTGATACTCGTCCTCCCGGAGCATCCCCGCGGCCATTCCGCCGAGCTGGGCGCCGATCGGTCCGCCGATCGCGCCGCCGGCGACCCGGGCGCCGACCTGGGCCAGCTGCTTCAGCGGCAGCTGGCGGACGAGCCCGCCGAACTTCTTGAAGGCCTTGCCGAAGAAGGCGTCGCCCTCATCCTCAAACTCGCCGAGGTCGCCAAAGCCTTCCGGGCCGAACCCCTCGGGGCCGAAGCCGTCATTGCCGAAGCCCTCGGGCCCGAAGCCGTCATTGCCGAAGCCGTCGGCGGCGAAGCCTCGCGGCTCGTAGCCGGTGCTGGACGCGGCTTCCTCGAGCGCGTCGTTGAAGGCTTCCTCCATCGGATCGTAGCGGTCGCTCATCGCATATGCTCCCATCTGACCTACGGCCGAAGCCGAGAGGCCGTTTGTAGGGGGCGGAGGCGGGGCCGCGCACGTCGCCAATGCGGGGTGGATTGTTCGGGGTAGCTCGCCGGGAGGACTTGACCGGACAGGGGCGTCGGCCGACTCGCTCGGTGCCGGAATCGAAACGGGGCGCCCCATCGGAGCGCCCCGCCTCAGTCGGTCAGAAGGTGATTAGCGGCAGCGGCGCTTGCCGCGAGCGATCTCGCGGCCGGCCAGGGCACCCGCGGCGGCGCCGACGACGGTGCCGACCGTGCGGTTGCGGCCGCCGTCGACCGCCCGGCCGACCAGAGCGCCGGCGGCGCCGCCGACGATGATTCCGACCGTGCCGTTGGCGCGCCGGCAACGGACCCGGCCGCGCGAATCGCGCCAGGTCTTGCCGTGATAATAGCCATTATGGTTGGCGAAGGCCGCCGTGGTCGGGATGACCGGAGCGACCGGGACCGCCAGGGTGGCGGCGCAGATGGCGAGGGTGAATTTACGCATGACTTGGGTTCCTTTCCCCGTGAAAACTCGGCCTATGAACGCGGCGGGCACGCTGGCAGTTTCATTAACCTAAGACAACGATCCCGGATAACCGCCATTTCCGCTCGATTGGCCGCGCGAACAGAACCGTTCGGCGTTCCGCCGCGTTGGTACGGCGAGGAGAGAGCGAATGCGCAAGGATCGGCGGGCGCCGGAGCCCGAGGAGGAAAAGGCCGTCCTCGTCCACGACGAAGATGGCGGGGCGCGAATAGTGCCGGGCGGGAACATCGTCGAGGGGGCGATCGAGGATGATGACGAGGTGGCGCCCCTTGTTCCTCCCCAGCGCGAAGCAGTGGGGAGGGGGACCGCCCGAAGGGTGGTGGAAGGGTAGCGGGATCAGGTCAGCGCGACCTGCCTCTCACCGGAGGATTCAGAGCACGTATTTGCTGAGATCCGTGTCCCGCGCGATGTCGGCGAGCTGGGCGTCGACATAGGCCGCGTCGACGACGACCCGGTCGCCGCGCCGCTCCTCGGCCTCGAAGCTGACGTCCTCGAGCAATTTCTCCAGCACGGTGGAGAGCCGGCGGGCGCCGATATTCTCGACCTGGCCGTTCACCTCGGCGGCGATCCGGGCGATGGCGCGGATGCCGTCGTCGGTGAACTCGACCTCGACGCCCTCGGTGGCGATCAAGGCGATATATTGCTCGGTGAGGCTGGCCCTTGTGTCGGAGAGGATTCGGACGAAATCCTCTTCGGTGAGCGCCTTCAGCTCGACCCGGATCGGCAAGCGGCCCTGAAGCTCGGGGAGCAAATCGGAAGGCTTGGCGATATGGAAGGCGCCGGAGGCGATGAAGAGGATATGGTCGGTCTTCATCGGCCCGTATTTGGTCGCGACCGTCGTCCCCTCGATCAGCGGCAGCAAATCGCGCTGGACGCCCTCGCGGGAGACCGAGCCGCCGCGCACGTCGGAGACCGCGATCTTGTCGATCTCGTCGAGGAAGACGATCCCGTTCGCCTCGGCGTCGGCGAGGGCGACCCGGCTGACGTCGTCGGGGTCGAGCCTCTTGTCCGCTTCCTCCTCGACCAGGCGGTTCCAGGCCTCGCCGACCTTCAGCCGACGGCGCTTCTTGGGGGCATTGCCGAGCGCCTTGGACATCATCTCGGAGAGGTTGATCATCCCGACCTGGCCGCCCATTCCGGGAATCTCGAACGGTGCGTTCGGGGCCTCGGACAGCTCGAGCTCCACCTCCGAGCCATTGAGATGGCCTTCGCGGAAGCGCTGGCGGAAGCTTTCGCGGGTCGCCTCGCTGGCGCCCTTGCCGGTCAGGGCCTCGATCAGCCTTTCCATCGCCGCGGCCTCGGCGGCCTCCTTGACCGCGAGCCGCCGCCGCTCCTTCTCCAGCCGGACCGCTTCCTCGACCAGGTCGCGGGCGATCTGCTCGACATCGCGGCCGACATAGCCGACCTCGGTGAACTTGGTCGCCTCGACCTTGACGAAGGGCGCGTCGGCGAGCTTCGCAAGCCGCCGGCTGATCTCGGTCTTGCCGCAGCCGGTCGGGCCGATCATCAGGATGTTCTTGGGAGTCACTTCCTCGCGAAGCCCGTCCTCGAGCCGCTGCCGGCGCCAGCGGTTCCTCAGCGCCACCGCGACCGCGCGCTTCGCTTCCGTCTGGCCGACGATATGCTCGTCGAGGGCGGCGACCACCGCCTTGGGGGTGAGACTGTCGTTCATTTACGTCCTGGTGCCCGTATTACTCTCTTGCGGAGTAGATGGCGCGGGCCGGGCGGGAATCAAGCGGCGGGATGCGGAGCGGGCGAGGGTCCGCCATCTCGTCGCCCCCTCGTCGTTCCGGCGAAAGCGGGAATCCATGAACACCGGCCCCATCGATTAGCCGCCTTCGCCGGTGTTCATGGATGCCGGGTCAAGCCCGGTATGACGAACGACGACCGGGCCATGCTTCCGCGTCGGGCCCTTGGGCGTTAAGGCTGCCGCGACGAGACAGGAAAAGGCGCGAGGATGGCGAAGGACGACCTGGTCGAGCGAGTCCGCAAGCGCAGCCCCGCCTGCGCGAAGGTCGGCGTGTTCGACGTCGACGGCATCTTCCGGGGCAAATATATGGCGCCCGACAAGCTCGCCTCGGCGCTCGCCAAGGGCTTCGGCTTTTGCGACGTGGTGCTGGGCTGGGATTCGAGCGACCAGCTCTACGACAATGCGGCCTTCACCGGCTGGCACACCGCTTATCCCGACGCCGAGGTCCGGCTTCTGCCCGAGACCGAGCGCGCCATGCCGTTCGAAGGGGGAATGCCGCTCGTCCTCGGCGAGTTCAGCGGCGCCGCCGAGGCGATCTGTCCGCGCGGCGTGCTTCGCCGGGTGCTCGATCGAGCCGCCTCTATCGGCTGCCGGGTCAAGGCCGCCGCCGAGTTCGAATTCTTCGTCTTCGAGGAAACGCCGCATTCGGTGCGCGACAAGGGCTATCGCGGGCTGAAGCCGATCACGCCCGGCCATTTCGGCTATTCGATGCTTCGCTCCGGCGTCCACTCGGATTTCTACGACGAGCTCTGGTCGACCTGCGATGCCATGCGAATCGAGCTCGAAGGCCTGCACACGGAGACCGGGCCGGGCGTGATCGAAGGCGCGATCAAGGTCGACGACGCGCTCGAGGCGGCCGACAAGGCGGCCTTGTTCAAGACGATCGTCAAGATCCTCTGCCAGCGCCGCGGCTGGATGGCCACGTTCATGGCGAAATGGTCGAACGACTGGCCCGGCTCGTCCGGCCACCTCCACATGTCGCTGGTCGATTCGAAGACCGGGAAGTCGCGCTTCTACGCCGAGGGCGAGGATCTCTCCATGTCGCCGGAGATGCGCTGGTTCGTCGGCGGCCAGCAGGCGCTGATGCCGGAGCTGCTGGCGATGGTCTCGCCCACGGTCAACGCCTTCACCCGGCTGATCCCGGGCTTCTGGGCGCCGACCGCGTCGCTCTGGGGCTTTGAGAACCGCACTTGCGCCCTGCGGGTGATCGGAGGCTCGGACAACAGCCAGCGGGTCGAGTATCGGATCGCCGCCGCCGACATAAATCCCTACATCGCGCTCGCCGCGGCGATCGGCTCGGGCCTGTGGGGCATCGCCAACCAGGCCGAGCCCGATGCGCCGGTAAAAGGCAATGCCTATGAGCAGGCGCCGTCGCCCGAGCGGGCGCTGCCGCGGACCTTGTGGGACGCCGCCCAGCGGCTGCGCGGGTCGAAGGCGGCGCGCGAGCTGTTCGGCGACGAATTCGTCGACCATTATGCCGCCACCCGCGAATGGGAGGAGCGCGAGGCGCGTAAGGCGGTGACCGACTGGCAGCTCGCCCGCTATTTCGAGATCATCTGAGGTGGGGGACGGCGCCGGGGGTTCCCACACCCGCTCATCCTGAGTAGCCGGTGAGCCTGCCGAACCGGCGTATCGAAGGACGGTCCTTCGATACGGGCCTTCGCCGGGCTCAGTCCCTACTCAGGATGAGCGGTGAGTGCGGGAGAATGCCTTGGACGACCTTATCTGCCTCTCTCCCGTCGACGGCCGCGAATATGCGCGGCGGCCGCTGGCGACGGAAGCCGAGGTCGAGCGCGCGCTGGCCGAGGCCCGGCGGGCGCAGCGGGAATGGGCTCGGACTCCGTTAGACGAGCGCTGCGCGACGATGCTTCGCTTCCTCGCCGCTATGGAGGCCCTAAACCCCGACATCGTCCCCGAGATCGCCTGGCAGATGGGCCGGCCGGTCCGCTACGTCGGAGAGCATCGCTCGCTGGCTGAGCGGGTCCTCGCCATGGTCGACCAGGCGCCCGCCGCGCTGGCACCCGTCGTCGCGGGGACCGGCCGGTCAGTGGTACGGGCGCCGGCCGGGCTTGTGCTGGTGATCGCGCCCTGGAACTACCCTTTCCTCACCGCCGCCAACACGATCGTCCCGGCCCTCCTCGCCGGCAATGCCGTCATCCTCAAGCCTGCGGCGCAGACGCCCCTGGCGGGCGAGCGCTTCGCCGAGGCGCTGCGGACCGCCGGCCTGCCCGAGGGGCTGTTCGCCAACCTGTTTTTAAGCCACGAGCAGACGGCGCGGCTGCTCGGTGCAGGCCTCGTCGACCACGCCACCTTCACCGGTTCGGTCGAGGGCGGCAAAGCGGTCGAGCGGGCGGCGGCCGGGTCGTTCACTACCCTGACGCTCGAGCTCGGCGGCAAGGACCCGGCCTATGTGCGCGAGGATTCCGATGTGGAGGTCGCGATCGCGGGGCTTGTCGACGGTGCCTTCTACAATAGCGGCCAATCCTGCTGCGGGGTGGAGCGCATCTATGTGCACGAGGCGGTCTGGCAAACGTTCCTCGACGGATTCGCCGCCGCCGCGTCCCTCTATCGCCTCGGCGATCCGCTCGACCCGGAAACCAGTCTCGGTCCGATGGCCAGTGCCGGGGGCGCCGCTTCGGTGCGCGAGCAGGTCAGGCAGGCGATCGACTCGGGCGCGGCCGCGAACCTCCTGTCGCAGCTCTTTCCAGCCGACACCGGAGACGGCCCTTATCTGATGCCGCAGGTACTGACCTGGGTCGATCATTCCATGTCGGTGATGCGCGAGGAGACGTTCGGGCCGGTGGTCGGCATCATGGAGGTCGCGGGCGACGAAGAGGCGCTTCGGCTGATGAACGACAGCGCCTACGGCCTCACCGCCTCGGTGTGGACGAACGACCTTGAAGCCGCGGAACGACTGGCGCAGCGGGTCGAGGCCGGCACCGTCTTCGCCAATCGCTGCGACTATCTCGACCCCTTCCTCGCCTGGACCGGAGTCAAGCATAGCGGCCGCGGTGCCTCGCTCGGCCGTCACGGCTTCGACTCGGTCACCCGTCCCAAATCCCTCCACCTGCGGAGCGCCTGATGGCCTTGCCCCACGCCAATTGGACCTACCCGACCGCGATCCGCTTCGGCGCCGGCCGGGTCGCCGAGCTGGGCGAGGCCTGCCGGGCGCTCGGGATCGAGCGGCCGCTGCTCGTCACCGATCCGGCGCTGGCGAAGCTGCCGATGACGGCCGCCGCCCTCGCCGCGGCCGGCGCGAAGCTGTTCTGCGACATCCACGCCAATCCGGTCGGCGCCGACGTCGAGGCCGGTCTCGCCGCTTATCGCGAGGGCGGTCACGATGGAGTCGTCGCCTTCGGCGGCGGAAGCGCCCTCGACGTTGGCAAGGTCATCGCCTTCATGTCCGGCCAGGCCCGGCCGCTCTGGGATTTCGAGGACAAGGAGGATTGGTCGTCCCGCGCCGATCCCGCCGGAATCGCCCCAATCGTCGCCGTGCCCACCACCGCCGGGACCGGCTCCGAAGTCGGCCGCGCCGGGGTGATCCTCGACCAGGATGCCGGCGTGAAGAAGATCATCTTCCACCCGAAGATGATGCCGGCGGTCGTGATCCTCGATCCCGAGCTCACCCTCGGCCTGCCGCCGCACGTCACCGCCGCCACCGGAATGGACGCCTTGTCGCATTGCCTCGAAGCCTATTGCGCGCCCGGCTTCCACCCTATGGCCGACGGCATCGCCGCCGAGGGGATGGCGCTGATCGCCCGATGGCTGCCCCGGGCGGTGGAGGAAGGCGGCGACATCGAGGCGCGCGGCCACATGCTCGTCGCCGCCGCGATGGGCGCGACCGCCTTCCAGAAGGGCCTCGGCGGAATGCACGCTCTGTCGCACCCGATCGGCGCTCTTCTGGGCACCCACCATGGCATCACCAACGCGGTGCTGATGCCCTACATGCTGGCCTTCAACCGCGACGCAATCGAGGAGCGCCTCGCCCGGCTGGCGGGCTATATCGGCCTGGAGGATTCCTCCTTCGAAGGCTTTCTGGCGTGGATCGTGGCGCTTCGCCGGCGCCTCGCCATCCCGCACAGCCTGGCGGAGCTCGGGGTCTCCGCGGCCGACTTGGAACGGATCGCGGTCATGGCCGAGGCGGATCCGTCCGCCAGCGGCAACCCGCTTCCGTTCGATTCGGCGGCGGCTCGGCGGGTGCTCGAGGCGGCGATGGCGGGACGGGTCTAAGCCGTCATCCCGGCGAAAGCCGGGATCCGGGGGAGACCCGCTGGGACTCTCCTCCCCAAGGTCCCGGCTTTCGCCGGGATGACGGGTTGGGACGGACAGCGGAAGCCTCCGAACAGCGCCTTATGCGACGCGAGGATGTCCGCGATGTCGGCGGGCCGCGGAATCGTATCCCACTCGTCCCGCTCGAACGTTCCGCCGAGCAGGATTCCGTCGGCGCGCGGGAACATGTAGCCGGATCGACCGGCGAAGGCGTAACCGACCTCCGGCTGCGGCAGCAGGATGGCGAGCTGGCCGCGCACAGGATGCAATTCCTTGTCGCCGAACAGGTCTCGGGAGCCGAGGCCGGTGCAGTTGAAGACGAGCCTTTCGGGCAGGCCCGCAATCTCCGCCGGGGCCGCGAACCGGCGGACCTCGATACGCCCGCCCGCCACCTGCACATCCTTCGTCAGCTCGCGCAGGAAGCGCCCGGTCTCGACATATAAAGTGTTGTAGCGGACGATCCGCTCGACGGGGAAGGGATGCTCCGACGGGCTCAACGCGCGTCCGTCCGGATGGAAGCGGTCGGACCAGCGCCCGACATTGCCGGACTCCTGATAGGTGGGCAGCCACCGGATTCCGTAATCATCGCCGACCATGATCTGGAAGCGCCGCCAGCTATAGTCCATCGCCGCCGCGAACTGCGCCCGCCATTCGGGGGTGACCTCGCCGTCGTCGAAATGGCCGAAGGGCGAGATCTGGCCGCCGGCTAAGTTCGAGGTCGTATCGGGCGTCAGCGCCTCGGTGTAGAGGGTGACTGGAAAGCCGGCCTCCTGGACGAGGCGGGCGGTGGTCAGGCCCATGATTCCGGCGCCGATCACGGCGACCGGGCCGCGATGGCCCGGCAGGCCGAGCTGGGCCGCCAGCTTGGAGCTCCCCCAGCTCAGGGTGATTCCGGCGCCGCCATGGCCGTAATTGTGCACCAGCCTCTTGTCGCCGAGCGCTTCCGCCCGGACCACGAAGCCCGAGGCGCGATAGGGGCGAAGGCCGGCGACCGTGCGGATGACCCGCTCGGCCGCGACATTGACCGGCGGCAGGCAGAGGCTCCGGGCGGCCGATGGCCGGGGCGTCGTGGCGCAGCCCGGCAGGACGAGGGTCGAAGCGGCGGAGGCGATGAAGGTGCGGCGGTCCATCCGTTCAGCCTAGTCAAGGGCCCGACGCTCGGCGAGACCTCATAGCGCGAGGATAGCTAGCGGCAGCCGATACTTTTCTTCATGTTCCGCCGATGCCCGGCCCGGCTAGAAGACGAGGATGATCCGCCCCTATCTGCCCCTGAACGGCCTTCGCGCCTTCGAGGCGGCGGCGCGTCACTTGAGCTTCACCAAAGCGGCGATCGAATTGTGCGTGACTCCGCCGGCGCTCAGCCACCAGGTCAAGGCGCTCGAGGAAAGGCTGGGCGTGCCGCTGTTCCGCCGGCTTCCGCGCGGCCTCGGGCTGACCGACGAAGGCCAGGCTTTGCTGCCGGTGCTCCGCGAGGCCTTGGACAAGGTGGCCGCGGCGCTTGACGAGTTTGACGGCGGCAAGGGGCGCGAGGTGCTTTCGGTCGGCGCGGTCGGTACGTTCGCGCTCGGCTGGCTGCTGCCCCGGCTCGCCGCCTTCCGGGCCGAGCATCCGTTCGTCGACCTCAGGCTGACCACCAACAACAACCGAGTCGACATCGCCGAGGAGGGCCTGGATTTCGCCATCCGCTTCGGCGACGGCGCCTGGCACGGTACCGACGCCTTCCTCCTCTTCGAGGCGCCGCTGACCCCGCTCTGCGCGCCCGAGATCGCGGCCCGGCTGCGCGAGCCGGCCGATCTCGCCGCCGAGACCCTGCTTCGCTCCTACCGGGTCGGCGAATGGCCCGCCTGGCTCGAGGCGGCGGGCGTTCCGACCCCGCCGCTGACCGGCCCGGTTTTCGACAGCGCCGCGGTCATGGTCGAGGCAGCCCTTGCGGGCCATGGCGTCGCGCTCGGCCCCGCCTGCATGTTCGAACGCGAATTGGCGGAAGGGAAAGCGGCTCGGCCGTTCCGCCTCGAAGTCCCGATGGGCGGCTACTGGCTGACCAGCCTCAAGTCGCGAAAGCCGACTCCCGCGATGACGGCGTTCCACGCTTGGCTGCTTGCCGCTGCTGCATAACCCTCCCACGTGAAGACGGGAGAGGGGAAGAGGACAGGAGCGGCCCGTAGCCTCAGCGCGGAGCGAAGGTGACGATCTTGACCATCTCGCCGGGTTTCGGCGCCTGGCCCGGAGCGAGGCCGTTGAGCATCAGGAAATGGTCGAGCGGATGCTCGCTCACCATCGCGGCGGCGAAAGTGGCGGGAGTCTGTCCCGGCCCCACCCTCACGGTCCGGATCAGGCGCGGCCTGAGGCTGCGCGCCTGTGCGTCCGAGAGCAGGTGGAAGGATCCGAACAGCGCCCCGATCGCGGCGCGCGACGCATCGGCGGGCGGGGCGACCATGATGAAATGATAGGCGCCGCCGCCGCCGCCGTCATAGGCGGCGATGTTGAGCTCGATCGCGCCCTGCCGGGTCTGCACCAGGACGGGCACGAGCAAAGCGGGAAGGCCGTTGATCCGCGCCGGCTCGGCGGGCCCCGCCCGGGCCGGGGTCCCGCGCAGCAGGGTCCGGATCAGCCCCTCCGAATAGGCCGCCAGCCCGCCCGGCGGCATCGGGCCGCCCCCGAACTCGCCGCGCAGCCCTTCAGGGCCCTCGATCAAAATCGCCTGGGGACTGTTGGTCAGCGTGAAGCCCTCCGGCGCCTCGAAGCCGATCCGCATCACCGGGTGGGCGAAACGGCGTCCGTCGACGAAGCCCTGCGCGGGATCGTCGCCATAGAGCAAGCCGTCCAGCTCGCGCAGATAGGGACCCTCCAGCTCCGGAAGCGCGTCGTCGGCGATTCCGGTCGCCGCCGCCGACTGCGCCGCCCGCTCGACCCGGTTACCGGCCAGCGGGTGGGTCCGGGCCCATTCGGGAATGGCGCGCGCTTCGTCGCGGCCGCGGGTCCGCCCCATATATTGCTCGTGCCGCCCGAGCGCTCCGAGCATGTCGCCGGCCGCATAGGGATCGTAACCGGCGGAGGCGAGGTAGCGGACTCCGAGATCGTCGGCCTCATATTCCTGCTGCCGCGAGTAGCGCAGGGTGAAATATTCGGCGGCCCGGCCGGCGATCCGGGTGAGGTCCTCGGAACCGGTGATCGTGCCCACCGCCCACACGCCGAGGCTCCGCCACAGCGACCGTCGCTGCTGCCGGCGGTTGTGGGCGGCGACGATATGGCCGACCTCGTGGGCGAGCACCGAGGCGAGCTCGGCCTCGCTGTTGACGATGCCCATCAACCCGCGGGTGACGTAGATGTAGCAGCCGGGCACCGCGAAGGCGTTGACGACGTCG
>Ga0190275_10000463_pt1 | contig 36014 bp, 31 predicted proteins | sample Popmic550T_FD_133745 | JGI IMG/M metagenome (GOLD analysis project Ga0190275, IMG submission 133745) | Populus adjacent soil microbial communities from riparian zone of Yellowstone River, Montana, USA - 550 T | ecosystem: Environmental > Terrestrial > Soil > Riparian zone > Trees stand | place... | reverse complement strand
TCGCGGCGGAGAGACGCCCGTCCTGCCCGATCTGCCGCGCGGCGGCCTCCGCGCGGTCCTGAAACTCACGGAACAGCCCGGAGGCGGAGCGCTGGGCCTCGAACAGCCGCGCGTCGGTCTTGCCCTGCTCGGAATCCGCCGCCAGCACGAACCCCACCGTCGCGACCACGACCATCGGGAGGATGACCAGGACGATGAAGAAGATGGTGAGGCGGTTGCGAAAGCTCATTTGGGCACCGGGCGACCGGCGAGCCTAGTCGCACCACGGCTACAATCGGCTTCCTGCGGGTCGTGCGTTAACAACGATCGTCCAGACCCGGGGCTATAGCTCAGTTGGGAGAGCGCCTGGATCGCACCCAGGAGGTCGGGGGTTCGAGTCCCCCTAGCTCCATCTCACAGAATCCCCGCCCTGGCGGGGATTCTCTCGTCGGGGCTCGGCGTCTGGCCGACGCATCGGATCATCGTGAGCGGACTGCGGCCCAATGTCGGGTCCAAATGGATTTGTCTCGGCCGCGATCATGGGCTCTACACGGCCTTCGGAACGGGTCGTGTGGACTGCATGGTGGCGTGTTGCATGGACGGTATCGCGTCGCGCATGTAGCGATCGAAGGCGTCGCCGAACTGGCGACGGTCGCGGCGCTGGATTACGAGCGCGTAGATCGAGAGCGTGTGGGGCGTGACATGGACGACGATCGGCGGCAGGCCTCAACGCCCGTTGGATCAGCCCGCGCAGCTCACGGCTCCATTTCCCGCTCGGCCTGCCAGGACCGCCGGAAACGCTGGAGCAGCTGCTCCGTTCGAGTCCGTGCGCCACCGCCCGCTGCCGGGCGAGGCACGGCGCCGGGTCAGCCCCGACCCAGCACGTCGCGGACGGCACCCGCGACGAGATCGACGGTGTCGTCCCGGTGCGAGGAGAGGGGAAGCACGAGGTGGCGGTCAGCGGCCGCCTCCGCCGCCGGAAGCGACCCGGACGCGGCGAGCGGCGCGAGCTCGGTGAAGGTGTGCAGCACGGGATAGCGGGTCGTCTGGATCCCGCGCTCGACGAGCGCTTCCTGCACGCGCCGCCGCTCCTCCCCACTCTCGAACAGAACCGCAAACGCGAAGTGCGAGCTGCGCGCCACGTCGGCGTCCGTCCACATCAGCGTCAGCCCGGGCGTGCTGACCAGGACTTCGCGGTAGCGCAAGACCGCGGCGCGCCGGCGCTCGATGTCGCCGCGCAGCCGCGGCAGGCGCGCGAGGCCGAGCGCGGCACGCGGCTCGTCGAGCCGAAAGTTGTAGCCCACGTCGACGACGTCGTAGGACACCTCGTGGCCCGTGTGGCGATCCCAGGTCCCCGAGGTCATGGCGTGCGAGCGCAGCGAGCGGACGCGCGTGGCGAGCTCGGCGTCGGCGGTCAGCACGGCGCCGCCCTCGCCCATGCACAGCTGCGTCCTGGAAAAGAACGACAGGCAGCCCAGCGCGCCCACGGTGCCGGCCTGCCGCCCTGGCTCGACCTCCGCGCCGATGGCCTGGGCGGCATCCTCAAGCAGCGCGATCTCGCGCATGTCGCACAGCTCGCGCAGCGGCCCGAGGTCCGCCGGATAGCCGCAGAAGTGCACCGCGATCACGGCGCGGGTGTGCGCGGTGAGGCAGCGCTCGACGGCGGCCGCGGAGAGATTCGGGCGTTCGGGCGACTCGACGTCGCACAGGACGGGCCGGGCACCGGTGTAGCGCGGCGCGTTCGCCGTCGCGATGAAGGTGAGCGCGGGAACGATGACCTCGTCGCCCGGCCCGAGGTCGAGCGCGCGGCACGCGAGGTGCAACGCCGCGGTCGCGCTGGACACCGCCACCGCATGGGGGGCGCCCGTCCACTCCGCGAGTGCCGCCTCGAAGCGCTGCGTGCGAGGGCCCATCGTCAGCCAGCCACCCTCCAGGCACTCCGCGACGGCCCGGCGATCGCCCTCCGTGATCACGATGTCGGTGAGCGGGACGGTCCAGCTCATGCGAGCACCTCGCCCAGCGCGCCGACGACCCGGTCCTGAGTGGCCTCGTCGAGGTGCGCGAACAGCGGGATCGTGATCTCGGTCCGGGCGACGCGCTCGGTGTGCGGCAGGCGCTGCTCGCCGAAGCGGTCCCGGTAGGCCGTGAACTCGTGCGCGGCGGGATAAAGGATGGACGTCTGGATGCCGTGTTCGTCGCGCAGGCGCCGCCGCACCGCGTCCCGGCGGCCGTCGTCGCTTACGACGATCGGCATCACGTAGCAGGAGGAGCGCCCGACGCCCGCGTCGTCATAGGGGACGAGGACGTGGGGCAGGCCGGCGAGCTTGTCGCGATACGCGCGCGTCAGCTCCCGCCGCCGCTCGATCTCGGGCTCGAGCCGGGCGAGGCGTGACAGCAGTAGCGCGGAACGCGGCTCGTCGAGGCGGTAGTTGAACCCGAGCCCTACGACGTCGTAGGAGTCCGTCTCGCGCGTCTGGCGGCGCGAGGTCCCCGAGGTCATGCCGTGCGAGCGCAGGGAGCGGGCGAGTGCTGCGACGTGGGCGTCGTCCGTGGCGAGCAGGCCGCCCTCACCGCAGGAGAGGATCTTGTTCGAGAAGAACGAGAAGGCGCCGGCCCTGCCCCAGGTCCCGAGCTTGCGCCCCCCGAGGTCGGCGCTGGGCGCGTGCGCAGCATCCTCGATCAGGGCCAGACCACGTGCGTCGCAGAGCGCGCGCAGGCGGTCGACCGCTGCGGGGTAGCCTGCGAAGTGGACGGCGCACACCGCCCTCGTGCGCGGGGCGATGCGGCGCTCGACGTCGGCGGGGTCGAGCCCGAAGTCGTGCGGGCCGAGGATGTCGGCGAAGATTGGCGTGGCGCCGCAGTAGATGACCGCGGCGGCCGTGGCCGCGAACGTGAGCGACGGGACGATCACCTCGTCGCCGGGACCGACGCCGGCGGCCAGGTAGGCGAGGTGGAGGGCGGCGGTGCAAGAGGACACCGCGACGGCATGGCCGACACCGAGGTGGCTGGCAAAGGCGGCTTCGAACTCGTCCGTGCGCGGGCCGAGCGCCAGCCAGCCCGACTCGAGCACCTCCATCACCGCCCTGACGTCCTCCGGCTGGAGCCTGAGGTCGTAGAGCGGGACGGCTTCAGGAGATGTTCCGGTACCGGCCATCGAACGCGTCCTCGAAGCGCCCATCCTCGAGCGCGCCGATGATCTCGCGGATCCCGTCCGGGACGGTGAAGGTGATCGCGTAGCCGAGCCGCTCCGCGGCCTTCGCGAACGACACCTTGTAGTCGCGCGGGTCCTCGGCCCGGTGCACGAAGGCGATCTCCCCACGATCCGTCTCGCGGCGGATCAGCTCGACGAGGTCGAGCTTGCGGTAGTTCTCAGCGGTGTCCCCGACGTTGAAGACCTCCCCGGCCACGTCCTCGACCGGCGCCTCCAGGACCGCGCGGACACCGCGCGCCGCGTCGCGGACATGAACGTACGGCCGCCAGAACTGCTCGCCGAAGACCTCAAGGCGGCGGTCCGACCACAGGTCGCGGGTGAACTCGTTGATCGTGAGGTCGAAGCGCATGCGCGGAGCGACGCCGTAGACGGTCGCGAAGCGCAGGCAGGTCGCGGCGAAGGGGGCCGGGTCGAGACCGAGCAGCGCCTGCTCGACGGCAACCTTCTGCTCCGCGTACAGAGATACGGGGGCGAGCACGCCGTCCTCGGAGATCGGGACGAGGGGATCGGCCATGCGGCCGTAGTTCGAGCAGGTTGACGCGAAGACGAAGCGATCGACGCCGGCGTCCGTGGCGTCCTCGATCAAGGCCGTCGACGCGATGACGTTGACGGCCTGCGCCGTCGGCTCGTCGCGCGCGCACGCCGGGTCGCCGACGATCGCCGCGAGGTGCACGACCGCATCGACGTCGCGCAGCGCCTCGGCGCGGGCGTCGGCGTCGCGGACGTCGGCGAGGAGCAGCTCGACCCCCTGCCGGCGGAGCGCGCCCGCGCAGCCGCGTTGGTCATGCAGGAGCGAGTCGAGCACGCGGACGTCGTGCGAGGCCGCGAGCAGCTCCTCGGCGACCAGCATGCCGAGGTAGCCGGCCCCGCCAGTGATCAGCGTCGTGCGTCCCATCGTCACCCAGCCTAGGACGACATGGACTGGCGCGCGATCTCGGTGTTGCCACGGACCGGGGACGTGGTGCGACGATCATGGGTTGGACCGGTTGGCGAGCCGCGCTGCCAGCGACGAGAATTCGGGTCCGCCGCCACGTCGCCCTCCGCACGGTTGGTCCCGTGACGCTCCCCTCATCCCCCGCCCCCGCCAGAGTGTGTGTGGCTCGAGCGATGCTGTGGCCGATTCTGGAGACGGCGGGGCCGCCGTCACCGCGTGGTACCGAGAACGCCAGCCCGAGCGCGAGCGCGACCAGCACGAGCGTGGCTCGAAAGGGTCAGCCCGCGCATCTCACCGGCCCCGTCGAACCGTTGCGCGGACGGCGAGGAACATCGCGCCGACGCCGACCAGCGCGAGCAGCGGCAGCGTGAGGTCGACGCCAGCGGAGGTGGTCGCGGCGGGCCTGCTCACCGCGTGCTCGCTCGCGGCTCGGGTGGCCGCGCGGCTCGCGGCAGCTGCCGCAGAGGCGGCCCTCCTCAGCGTCCGGCGCAGGCGGGCGTCGGCATCGCCGACGGTGCGGCCGGCAGCCGCGTAGCGCCGCGGGGAGCGGGCGCGCGCGGCGGTTGCGAGCGTCGCGTAGGCCGTCGCCGTCGCGGACAGCGCGCCGACGGTCTCAGTCGTGAGTTCCTCGTGCTGGTTCGTGAGCGGGGCGAGCGCGGCGACGGCGCCCCGGTGTGCGCGGACGAGCCCCTCCGCGGCGGCGGCCTGGCCGGTCGCGCGCGTCGCGGCGGAGAGCTCGCGCATGCCCCTGGTGCGCGCGGTGTCGAGATCGCTCACCGTGGCGGGCAGGCGGCTGAAGAACGCGCCGCGCGACCCTAGGTCGAGCCGGTTCGAGCCGGGAACCGTGAGTCCACGCGCGAGCGCCTCGCAGCCGCGCGGGACGCCGGGGCTGGTGGGGCCCACGCAGGCGAGGGTGGCGACCCCGCTGGTCGTCGCGGCGGCATACACGACGGTCACCGGGCCGCCCCCCTGCGGAAAGCGGTAGCGCCACGCGGACTGGCCCGAAGCGAGCCGGACGACCTCAGGCCGCCCGCGCGCCGTCAGCGTCCGCTCGAAAGCGACCGGGAGCAGCGTCGCCGAGGTTGCGGGCAGGCGCTCCACGACGGCGCTCAGCCGTTCCCCCGCGTTGCGCAGCCCGAGCGGGCGGCTGAAGCCGCGGACAGGCGCAGCGTCGCCGCGCGCCCAGCCGTCTGGGACCTGCACGAGCAGGCCGCCGTGGGCGATCGCGGGCGGCGGGGGCCGCACCGCGGGCGCGTCGTCACGGCCGACGGCCCCGGCGAGCAGATGGCCGGTGATCGCCGCCGCGGCGAGGAGCACCACGACCATGGCGACCGGAAGTTTGGACGCGCGCCGGGCTTCCCCGCCCGAGGCGTCGACGTCCGCGTCGGCGGGCTCGGCAGCCCCCACCGGCTCGATCGGCACCGCCGGCGAGGGACTCGTCGGTCCGAGCACGACGCCCGGCTCCGCGGCGCCAGAACCGTTCGGCTCCCAGGTGAAGCGCTTGGCGTACCACGCGCCGCCGCGGGGGAGCGCCGTCCATCCCGCGGCGAGGACGGTCGCCTCGAGCCGCTCCGCGGCTTCGCTAACCGCTCGCACCGAGGCCGGGTCCTTCGGCGGCCAGTCCAACGGAGGCGACTGGGCGACTGTGACCTCGCCGTCGCCTTGCACGGCCCGCGCCATGACGCAGAAGCGCGACCGGCCGCCGCCGTGGCGCCATTTGATCTCGGCCGTCCACACGCGGCGGGTGTCAGGGGGCGGTAGCGCCGCGCCGCCGTTGGCGGCCGCCGGCTCGCCACTCGCCAGGTCCGGACGCTTAGCGACGCGCATGATGGCTTCCCGGGCGGGCGGCGCCAGGCGATGCGGTGCAGGGAGTCGGGACCGCGGGCCCACGGCTTCGCCGCCGTCCGTCCGGGCTCACCGGTGGTCTGCTGCTCGGCCGGAGCGTGGCCGGCGGCGCGCCCGGACTGCGCCAGATGAAGCGGCGCTCCGACCAAGAGCCGTCAGGCTGAGCGGCCTCCCAACCCGTGGCGACGATCGACGCGAACAGGGCGCCGAGGGCGCCCTCGAGTTCGCGCGGGTTGCGGGCGTCCTTGGGCGGCCATCGCACGCCGGTGGACTTTGCGACGACCCGTCGCTTGGGGTCGCCGGGGGTGAAGCCCACCGCCTGGAACCGGGAGCGCACGCGGCCGCGCCCCACCCGATCGCGCAGGTCCACGGCGACTCCGCGGCGCCGGGCCGCCGGGTCAGCGGGCGCGCACGAACCACCGCGGCCGGACGGGCGACAGCCGCGGCCCACAGCGCGCGCACGCGCTGCCGGCCGTGCTCGAGGGCGCGCCCGCGACGCGTCCTCGAGAGCCAGACGCACACGAACGCGACGGACAGGAGAGAGACCAGCGTCGCCACCTGCGGGACCAGGCGGCTGTCGGCGGCGGTGTCGGGTGCGACACCCTTCGGGCCGGCCGCACAACCGTCGAGGGGCATCGAAAGACAGGCGATCAGCAATACGCCGATCAGCAGCGCGAAGCCGTGCATGGCCCGCCGCCATCGTTAGCGGCGTCGTCGAGGAGTTCTCGATGCCACTGCTGCGCAATCTAACCCGAACCGGGCACCCGCGCATGTCTTGTTTCAGACCCCGTTCCCGGCGGAGAGCTGCCGCCCGAAGCGAACCGTCGCCCGGTTCGGAAATTGCGCCTTCCTCGAGCCTCTTCGTGCCTCGGCGTGTGCCGGCCGGGACGGCTGCCTTTGTCAATCGGCAGTTCGCCCTAGGGGGAGGTGCTCCAGGGACGGGGCGCGCCCCTTTTGCCCGCATGCGAACGGCAGGGCAGCGCTTGTGCCGCTGGCTTGTCTCACGGCCTCTGCAGGCAGGCGTAGAGTTGGCGTGAGGACCGTTCCACTAGGAGGTTCTAGTGCATGAGGCACAACACCTCGCCGTCGATCTCGCCGTCCGCACCCGCACGTTCGCCGACCGCGACTGACTGGCCGGCCGGGGCTTCGTCGGGATCCCCCCGCGGAAGGAGCAACGATGGCAAGCCACCGTCCGATCTTCGAACTCGCGCGCTTTGCGTGGGGAGCGCCCGACCGGCTGGAGTTGAGCGGCAAGTTCATCGGGCTGCCAGACGTCCCGGCGGATGACCCGATGCTGGTGATCAACGGCGTCGACGGGGTACACCGCCTACCCGTTGTCTCCGACAGCAGTTCCGGCCCGCCGGAGGACGGTGGGCGGTGGGCCGCCGTATTCGCGTGGCAAGAAGCGCCGGTCGCGTTCGAAGGCGCGAAGCTCGAGTTCGGCTCCGGGATCGTCGTGGAGCTTCCCGAGCCCTCTTCGAGGCGAACGCGCTCTCGTCGCCAGACGCTGAAGGTGGCGCAGGAGCGCGGGGACACCGGCCACAGGCCCCGGCGAGCCGATGGCCCACCTCGGGAAGCTGCCGGCCCGGGCGTCGGCGCTCAGCGTCTCCGCGTACAGGCTGATCTGCTCGCCACCCAGCAGACGCTCCACGAGCTCCAGGGCGAGCTCCAGCGGACCCAGGAGGAGCTGACCCGGGTAAGGGACGACCTCGCGTCGGAGCGTGAGCAGCGCCGCGCGGATACCGAACGGTTTCACCAGGGCCTTACGGAGATGCGCGACGTCGCGGCGCAGGCGCTGACCGACGAGCAGAGCGCCGCGGAGCAACTCAGTGTCGAGCTCCAAGAGGCTCGGGGGACGATCGAAGCCAAGGACGCGGCGCTCGCGGGGCTGGGCGGACAGCTCGAAGCGGCGACGGCCAAGCACGCGGAGGCGGAGACCGAGGCAGGCGTCGAGATCGCCGCGCTGCGAGCGCGGCTCGCCACGCTCGAACGAGCCGGCGAGGAGGTAGATCAGCTGCGCGCGGATCTCGAAGCGACGCGTGCGCAGGCCGACGGGGCCCGGGCGCAGCTGGACAGCGCCCGGAGCGCCGTGGAAGAGGCGCGGAGCGACGCCGAGCGTCTGCTCGGCCGGTTGAGCCGCCTTCGAGACGGGCGCGGCGACGGCGGTTGAGAGCGGCCGGCACCCCGCCGGGTCGGCGGGTCATGCGCATGGGACGCCTCCACGCGGGCGCCCCAACGAGCCGCGGTAGACGCCTTGATCGGCGAGACTTCGGCGTAGTTGCGGGCCGTACCCGATGTTGACGTGCTCCTCGCCGGCCAGCCGGCGCTCAGGGCAGTGATGGCGCCGCGGCCAGCGAGCGCTTCGGCTCGGCGACGCGCAGCGCGCGGGCGCTGCGGGAGCCGGGCTCAGGCTGGCAGGGTGAAGGAGAAGCAGTTGTCGCCGTCGTTGGCGGTGCTGATGCCGATCTGGCCGCCGTGGCGCTCGACGATCTGACGACAGATCGTCAGGCCGAGGCCGGCGCCGTGCGCGCGCCGCTCGCCGCGACCGCGGTGGTAGGGCTCGAAGATGCGCTCGCGGTCCGCGACCGGGATCGTCGGGCCCTGGCTTTGGACGGAGAACCGCCAGCCGGCGCTCTGCAGGGTGGCGTCGACGAGGATCGTCCCGCGGGTGCGCGGGCCGTATTTGAGCGCGTTGCTGAGCAGGTTCGTGAAGAGCGCGCTGATCAGTGTCTCCTCGCCGCAGAGCTCGGGGAGCTCGGCGACCTGTACTTCGGCTCCGCGGCTGTGGATCTCGGGCGTCAGCAGTGTCAGGCACTCGCGCAGCACGAGGTTGAGGTCGATCGGGCGGCGCTGCAGCGGGCGCCCCCTGGAGCAGGCGTGGCGCAGCAGTGTCTCCACGAGCAGCCGCGTGCGGTCGGCGCCGCGGCGCAGAGCGTCGAGATCGCGACGCGAGTCGGCGTGGAGCTCCTCGCCGATGCTGTCAGCGATCGTCGCCGCGCGGGCGTCGATCATGACGAGCGGCGCGAGGAGCTCGTGCGCAGCCATCGCCACGAACGCCTCGAGGTCTGCCTTCTCGCGCTCGAGCTCGGTGTTGCGAGCGTGGAGTTGCCGGATCTCAGCCTCTAGCACGGGCACCGTACGTGCTTGAGCGGGCGCCGCCTGCGGTGCGCGCCCGATTGCCATATCGGCTTCTGTTTGCATTGTCTGTCGTGTTAACGCATTCGCGGTGGAAAGGTTGGCTCGATCAGGGTCCGTCGACCGGACACTCTTGCGTTTGTCATGTGTCGGACAAGGCCCGTTTCTGTCGCGCACTCGCATCGCGCGGGTCTCGGTCGAGCCGCACAGACCGCCCGATGGCGCCATGGCTCGCGCGAGCGACAGACGCTCGTGATCGACCTCGGCACCGACGAGGATCGCCTCCTGGAGCAGATGTCCAAGCACACGACGTACAACATCCGGCGCGCCATGCGGAAGGACCCTCTGCGGGTGGCGACCACCGTGCAGCCCTCCGGCGCCACGGTCGACGAGTTCTCGGACTTCTACAACCGCTTCGCGTCGGCCCGAGCGCTGTCGCCGGCGTTCCGCCCTCGGCTGCACGCGCCCGCGAACGGGGCAACCTCGTGCTCACTACCGCGACCGCGGGACCGGGCCGTCCTCGCGCAGCACGCATACGTCGCGGCGCGCGCCCGCAGCCAGAATGCTGTACTCGGCCTCGGTGCTAGGGCAATCCGCCGACAGCAGCGCGCAGGCCAGCCTTCGCTGGACGCGCCAGCTGCTCGAAGCCGACGTTCGAACGCTGCTGGAGAACCTGCCGACCGGCGCGACGGTGCAGGGCGTCGCGCTGCATCAGGGCTCCGTGATCGATCCCGAGGAGTACGTGCTGACGCAGGCACAGGCGCTCGCGTGCCTCGACGACCTCGAGCGGGTCGCACCCGCGACGGAGATCCTCATCCTGGGACACACGCATCGCCCCATGGCCGTCAGCCGGCGCGGTGGCTCGCTCTTGCGACGACGGACGGGCACGGTGACGCTGCCGGCGGGTGCTGCGCCAGCGTGGCCTGCCCGCTACGTCCTGCCATCTCCCGCGGTCGCGTTGGGAGGACGCCGTCGGCGTCGCTCAGCGCGGCGTTCGCCGCGTGCAGTCGAGAATCGGCAAGGCGCCGGCACGGCGGAATCCGTTCCCTTAGGCCGCCGCTCCCCGGTGCATCGACGCCGCTCGTCGCGCACCGCCGCCGCCGCGCCCGCTGTCACCTGGGCTCCGCCGGAGCGTTGGCCGGCGAGGCGACGGCCGGCGCCGGCATCAACGCGGCACCGGCCGCCGGGGCCGACTCTTGGCGCGCGGCCGACTCCGGCGCTGCGGCTCGCGGTCGCCGGCGGAGCGAGAGCGCCCCGGTCGTGCGATCGACCGCCACTGGCTGCCCGAGGACGAGCGTCGCGATCGTCGCGATCAAGATCTTGAGGTCGCGGCGCGTGCCGAAGCGACTCGCGTAAAGACGGTCCAGGGTTACCTTCTGAGGCAGCAGCGCATTGAGGTAGTGACCCTGCGGATCGTTCGGATCCAGGATCCACGCCTCCTCGGCGAAGGCGAGCTGGCTGTAGCCGGTGAGGCCGGGACGGACTTCGAGGATCTCCTGATAGTCGAGTCGGACGCGGTCCACGTGGCTCGGCGACTCCGGGCGCGGGCCGACAAGGCTCATCTCGCCGCGAAGGACGTGCCAGAGCTGAGGAAGCTCGTCGAGCTTGGTGCGCACCAGCCACGCGCCCAGCCGCGTCAGGCGCTCGTCGCCCGTCACGGTGAGGGCGACGCCCCGGGCGTCCGAGTGCATCTTGCGAAACTTGATCATGCGCAGGGGCCGGCCGCGGAAGCCAGCTCGCTCGGCGCGGTAGAAGACGGGCCCGGGCGAGTCCAGCACGACCAGCAGGGCGATCAACACGAAGAGGGGCAACAGGACTGCCAGGGCGAGCGCGGCGGTGACGACGTCGAACACGCGCTTAACGGCGGCGCGAAGCGCGTCGCCACGCCGACGTAGCGGGCGGTCCAGCGCTGGCTCGGCGTGCGGCAGACCGTCGCCACGCCGACGTTCGGGCGCGGGCGCGGAGCGCGGCGGGAAACGAAGCGGCTCCATGCCGTACTTGTCCGGGAACCGCTCCACGTCGGCGGAGGCACGCTCGTACTCGTTGACGGTGCCGATGTCGTACCAGTCGGCATCGCTCGGGCATGCGGCGACGCGCTCGCCCGCCTCCAGCAGTCGCATGACAAGCTCCGGGAACTGGCACGGGCCGTCGCGGAGAAATCGGAGCGCCCGCTCGTCATAGACGTAGATGCCCATGCTGACCTGATAGTGCAGCGTGGGCTTCTCGATGTAGTTGCAGACCAGGCCGCCTTCGGACTCGATCACGCCGAGATCGATGTCCACGTCATTGCTGTGCATTGCGACGGTCAGGGCGGCGTCCTGCTCGCGGTGGACGGCGAGCAGCTTGCGGTAGTCGAGCGTCGTCAGCACGTCGCCGTTCATGACGATGAACGTGCCCTCGAGGTCCGGCACCATCGCCAGGGCACCCGCGGTGCCGAGCGGCTCGGACTCCCAGTGGAAGCGCAGTTGCAGCTCGGGCGGCAGATCGGCGTTTGCCAGGTAGACGGAGATCAGCTGCCCGAGGTGGCTCACGCACAGGTCGATCTGCTCGATGCCGGATCGCGCCAGCGAGCGGATGATGTGCTCGAGCACCGGCCGGTCGCCGATCGGCACGAGCGGCTTAGGGATGACGGTGGTGTAGGGGCGCAACCGCGTCCCCAGCCCGCCGGCCAGGATGACCGCTCTCATTGCACGCCGCCGCGCATGCTCACTTCACGTCTCTCCTCACAACCGTGAAGGGGGGAGATGCCGACCGGCCGTCGTGCGACCTGGCGGTTGGAATCGAAGCGCGTGAGCGCGGTACGTCGCCAGGCCGAAAACGATGATTCACCAGTCAGCAGCTCCTGCGTCGAGCCTCCTGTGACTCTGCGCTGCAGTCAAGGTGGTGTTTCTGTCGGACGTGGGCGGGCTTTCCTACCCGCATATGGGTTGGTCTTCCTACCCGAACGGGAGTTGGTCCTCCCCTATGGGATGGACCTGGCCCGGTTCGGTGGACACGTTGGGGCTGGTCTTCGCCGGTTTCTGCGGAGAGCCGACTCAACCCCGATGGAGATGGGTCGGAAGGGGCGGCGGCGCGGGAGCCGAAATCAGCCGGGCGATCCGACCCCTGACGCCGCTGATTGCCATGCAGTCTGGGGTAACACCACCCGCCCGGTGGCGCCTGGTCCCTCGGGGCAGGCAAGGTCCATCGGCTGACGCCGCGACCGGGGCGGGGCCTCCGGAGTAGTCCGAGGCCGAGAGAGCGGGCCACGGGACGGAGGAAGGGAGCGGGCTTGTAGCGGCCGGCCGACTGGGACGCGGGACGGACGCCGAATCGCACACCGTGACCGACGCCCGAGATGGCGCAGGCGCGTACTCGGGATCCCGCTCCACAACCTCGTCCGCACCTCGCCACGCGCCCAGGCTCGCGCCACCTTGCAGGGAGAGCAGTCTCTCGCTGCTAGCAGGGCTTTGCCGATCGCATCAGCCCACTACGGTTCCCGTGCGCGCCGAGGTCGGGGACTGCTGGTCCTCAGCGAAGGCGCGTCACCCGCCGTCGTCGGTTTCGTCGCAAAAGGTGCTCAACCGGCCGAGCAGACGCTCGGCGTCGCTCCGTGCCTCTTCAACGGCGGTCCGGGTCTCGGCTAGCTGCGCGCGTGCGCCGTCGGCCTCCCTGCGCGCCCCTTCGAGTTCCGCGCGCCGTTGATCAGCCTTCTTGCCGGCCCGCTCAAGCACTGCGACGCGCTTGCGCAGCGCGGCGATCTCGGCGCGTGCCTCGGACTCAGCTTCGGTCTGCGTGGCCACGGCCTCTTCGAGCTGTCTGCGGAGCGCCTTTATCGCCGCGTCCTTGGCCTCGATCATCTCCCGAGCCTCGCGGAGCTCTGCACCGAGCTGCTGCGCGCCGGCGTCGCGCACCCCACGACGAAAGCGCGTTCGCCTCGGGTCGGGCTGGGGAAGCTCGACGACGATGTCGGAGCCGAGCTGGAGCTCCGCAACGTCGAACGCGACGGGCACGTCCTGCCATGCGAATGCCGCCCGCCAGCGCCGGCCCTCCTCGGGCGGGCCGGCGAGGCTGTCGGGAACGGCCGGCAAGCGGTGCACCCCATCGTCGCCGACAATGACCAGCACCGGGGCATCCGCTGACACGTCGGGCAGCCCGATGAACCTGCCGCTCAGTTCCAAGCGGTCGGGCGCTCCCCAGGCGAAGCGCTCGAGCTCAAAGATCGCACGGTCGCTCGGCATCGTGCGCTGAATCCAACTCCAATCCCCGCCCGTTTCCAACCCTTGGGTCGCGTGAACTGGAGGACGCTACGGCCAGTCGACAGGAACCACCTTGGTCTGCGTGCAGCCCGAGGCGCCGGAGCAGCCATAACACAGCGCGCCGCGCACTCGTGATCTCGGTCCGCGCGACGCGCTCGGAGTGCGGCAGGTGCTGCTCGCCGAAGCGGCTCCGGTAGGCCGTGGACTCGTGCACGGCGGGATAGAGGCCGGCCTCTGGATGCGGTGCTAGTTGTAGTTCCTAGTCGCGCAGAGGCCCGGCACCGCCTCCCGGCGGCCGCCGTCGTCGTCGATCCGCTTCACGTCGCCCGAGGAGCGCCCGACGCCCGCGTCGTCGTAGGGGATGACGACGTGAGGCATGCCGGTACGAGCGCATGGTCGACGGGTACCAGGCGTCCGACGTTCGCTCGGTTCGCTGCGCAGCCCATGGGAGGCGGTCGCGGCGGCTCAGGTCAGGTCAGGTCAGGTCAGGTCAGGTCAGGTCAGGTCAGGACTGATATGGAGGTCCGGGTGTCAAGGGGCGTGCGTTGTCGGCGTCCTGAGGGGGCGTTGGGGTCGGCTTGGGGCCCACCCAGGGGCCGAGCGTATGGGTCAGGCTCGACTGGGTCGGCATCCGCAGCCCACGTCCGTCCCTCACGACGTAGGGCAATCGCGCGACGATCCGCCCGTCGCGCTCGCAGGTCACCTCCCCCCATCGCCCGGGTGCGACTGCGTCGAGCCACCACGGTTTGGTGGAAGAGCGCGTTCGCGCATCGGGTCTCCTCGGGGGTCATTGGAAAGACATCTGCAGTGGGACAAGTCCGCGAGAATTCTGTTCGACTTCAAGTGCAGGCCCCGGTCGAGCGCAGGGTCGCAGGGTCAGAGCAGGCCGCGAGCGGCGTGCACTGGTAGCGTCATTCCGACCGCGAAGGGGATGCACCAGATGGCGGAGTTGGCGGTACAGCGATGCGTACGCCCTTGGTGGGACGTCGTGGTCATCACGATCGCACTGCTCGCTCTGAGCGCGGCGCCTGCCCCCGAGGCGGCCTGATGCCGAGCAGCATCCGGCCAGTGAGATGCCCAACCGGCTGACGCTCCGCGCCACGCTGGTCTTGGTCGCGCTCGCGTTCGCCGTGGCGTCCGCGATCCAGCCGCTGCTCGCCGGAGACTCGTCAGCCGGGAAGCCGGCTGTCCACGACGGGCCCGGGTTCGTCACGAACGCGCCGGGGCCAAGCGTCGCCATGTCGCTGGCGGCCGCCGGGCAGGTCCCCGCGCTGCGCGACGCGCGCAAGAAGCAGCCCTCCGTCCGCAGGGCCGTGAGGGCGGCGCCCACGGTCATCCCGACGCCAGTCATGCCCGCCGCACCGATGAGCCCAACGCCGACCGCCACCCCGCCCGACATTCCGCCCGCACCGCCGCGCTACATCCCGCCCGCGCCCAGCCCGAAGCCTGCCACGCCGGAACCCTCGCCGGCCCCGACCTCCACGCCGCCGGACTCGGGCGAGTTCGACAGCACCGGCGAGCCGTGAGCGTCTCGAGCACACACCGAGGGTCTCGTTCTCTCCCCCAGCTCTCGGTCGCCAGGGCCTCCTTGCTCGTCGTCGCCGCAGCGATCGCCGGCCTGCTGCTCGGCGGGTCCTTCGGCGGTGGCGACTCGCCCACTGTGGGGCCTGCTACGGCGACGCAGACGATCGCCCACGACGGCTTGCGACTCCAGGTCCCCAGCGGCTGGGCGCGCGGCGACGCCGCGACCGTCCCCGGCTTCAATCGCCCGCTCGGTCTGCTGAACATCGGCGAGGACATGCGCGCCGCTGTCGAGCGGCTGCCCGCCACCTCGCCCACGCTGCTCCCGGCCGCCTTCCTGCAGGCGCTTAAGCGCGCGCCGGAGCGGCCCGACATGGTGCGGCTCGTGTCCGGGCACGACGCCTGGCGCTACCGCTTCCCGCAGGACGACGGCTCGGTGACCGTCTTCTACGCCGCCCCCACCACCACGGGGATCGCCACCGTCGCCTGCCTGAGCCCGATTGACGCCGGCGGCTGCGAGGCGCTCGCGTCCGCGGTCACCGTGCCGGGCTCGCGCGCGCTCGAGCCGAGCACGAGCGCTGCCTTCTTCGTCCGGCTCCCCACCGCCGTGACCGACCTCGACGCCGCCCGCACCAAGGGCACGGGCGAGCTCGCAGCGGCGACGCGCGCGCGCGGCCAGGCGCTCGCCGCCGATGGTCTGGCCCGCGCGCACAAGTCCGCCGGCGCCGCCCTCGCTCCTCTCACCACCGAGGGCGACGGCCTGCCGACCGCCACCGTCGACGCCCTCACCGTCACAGCCACGGCGTATGCGACGCTCGCGCGCGCCGCGCGCGCCCGCTCCCCGCGGCTCTACGCCGACGCCGGCCGCGCCGTCACCAGCGCCGACGCCGACCTGCGCCGGACGATGACGAAGGTCGCCGCCGCGGCGAGTGCTGCGAGCACGGCTACCCAGGCGGCGGGCACACCGGTGCGCAAGCCGGCCGCGAGCACCTCGCGGGGCATCGACCTTTCGCTCGCCCTGCTCGCCCCGTTAACGCTGCTCGTGCTGCTCGGCGTGGCGGTCCTCCTCTCCGTCCGCACCGACCCGGTGAGCGGGCGAGTGATGGCATCGCAGGTGACCGCCCGTGCCGGTATCGATCGCGGCGCGGCGATCGTCGGGTTCGGAGCAGCCGCCGTCTCGGTGATCGCCGCCCTGGCGATCGGCCCGATCGCCCTGGCGATCCCGCTCGTCCTCGTGGTCGTGATGTTCTTCCTGCGCTAGTCGCTCGCGCTGCTCGCGTTGTTCCTCGACGTCGGGCTGTTCAAGGAGCGGGCGTTCGTCAAGTCTTTGCCGGTGGGTGTCACCCTCGCCCTCCGGTCGTCGGTGTCGTCTGCCATGCGGGTCCTTTCGGGCGTCTGGGCGCTTGGTCCTCCGGGGCGCTAGCCGTCTAGCGGCGGTCCGTCCAGACCCCTCGGCTACTAAGCGACTAGGGACTAGAGGCCGCTCGATGTACTGGCCGGCGTCGACGATCTCGGAGATCCGCAGATCGACGCACACGCTCGAGAGCGGGTATTCTGCCCGCCCCGGTGACCGCGCGGCGGTTCTGTAGCCCACGGAAGGCATCGCACAAAGATGCTGGAGATGAAGGCAAAGCGTGTGATGATTCTCGCGCCCCACACGGACGACGGGGAGTTCGGGTGCGGAGGCACGATCGCGAAGTTCATCGAGGAGGGCGCCGAGGTCTTCTACACCGCCTTCTCGGTCTGTGAGCAGGCAGTCCCTTACGGCTTTCAGCAGGATGAGCTCGAGCGCGAGCTGCGACAGGCCACCGCGGTCATGGAGATCCCGAAGAACAACGTCCTCATTCATCGCTACGAGGTGCGCCGCTTCCCGCTCAACCGCCAGGAGATCCTCCAGGACATCCTCGACACGAAGCAGGTAGTGAAACCGGACTTGGTGTTCATGCCGTGCCTCACGGACATCCATCAGGACCACCAGGTCGTTGCGATGGAGGGCCTGCGCGCCTACAAGGGCACTACGATCCTCTCCTACGAGATGCCGTGGAACAACATCAGCATCCAGACGTCGACGTTCGTCACGCTCGAGGAACGCCATATCGAGCAGAAGGTCGCCGCGCTCGCCTGTTACAAGACCCAGACATTCCGCCACTACGCGAACGCCGAGTTCATCCGCTCGTTGGCGATCACGCGCGGTGCGCAGATCGGCGTTCCGCTCGCCGAGGTCTTCGAGCTCGTCAGGCTCGTGCTGTAAACGGACATGTCGCGGGTCGCGTTCGCCGGGAGCAAGACGACCACCGCGGAGTGCATCGAGCGCTTCATCCGGGACGGGTTCTCGGCAGACCTTCTCGTAACGCTCACTCCGGACTTGGGCGCGCGCCATGACGTGGCGGGTTACGCGGACCTGCGCCCGTTCGCGGCCCAGCACGGCATTGCCGTCTACCACCCTCGCACGTACGCCCTGGATGACGACGCGGACCGCGCCGCGCTGCTCGAACAGCGCATCGACGGCCTGTTGGTGATCGGCTGGCAGCGGCTCATCCCGGAATGGTGGCTCGAGAGCCTCACGTTCGGCGCGTTCGGGATGCACGGCTCGCATGAGCCGCTGCCGCGCGGTCGCGGACGTTCACCGCTTAACTGGGCGCTCGCCTGGGGCAAGACATCTTTTCAGACACACCTGTTTCGGTATGACTCGGGTGTCGACTCCGGCGCAATTGTCGGCGCACAGCGCTTTGACATCACCGTGTGGGACGACTGTGAGACGCTGCACTTCAAAAATACCCTTGCGATGAACAGATTGCTGCGGGAGTACCTGCCCGAAATTCTCGCCGGCAATGACGTGTACAAGCCTCAGCCCACTGACATCGAGCCGACGTACCTCCCGAAGCGGACGCCGGAGCACGGTCGGATCCGTTGGAGCGATGTCGACATGCTTGCGCTCTACAACCACATCCGTTGCCAAACGCGCCCGTTCCCCGGAGCGTTTTCACAGCTCGACGGGAGCCCCGACCGGTTCTTCTTCTGGCGCGGTGCACCGTTCGACTCCCATCTCACGTATCCGGACGCCCGCCCTGGAACGGTGGTGGAGGTGTTCCACGACGGCTCGTTCCTAGTCGCCGTCTGGGACGGCACTGTGCGAGTCGACGACTACACCGTTGGTAAGCGGCGCACCGCGCCGCCGGTCGGGTCGCGCTTCGTCGATGAGCCCCTCGACTCGCCGCCGGGCGCGTGACCACGATCGCGGAAAACGCGGGTGGCGAGCGCCCGCTCGTGTCGGTGATCCTCCCGGTTCTCAACGAGGCAGGTCTCATCGCCAGCACACTGGGCTCGCTGCTCCAGCAGGACACCACCGGCTTCGATTTGGAGATCCTGGTGGTCGACGCGATGTCCTCCGACGGGAGCCCCGCGATCGTGGGGCGGATCGCGTCCGAGGATCCGCGCGTGCGACTGCTGAACAACGAGCGTCGAATCACGCCGGCTGCGTTCAACCTTGGCCTCCGCGAGGCGCGCGGCGAGTACGTCGCGATCCTCGGCGCCCACAACGTCTATGACCGCGACTATCTGCGGGTCTGCCTGTCCGAGCTTCGTGCCCACGGGGCGGTCGGATGCACCGGCCGGACGGTCACCCGTCCGGCCCGGGCGGCGCTCGAGGCGCGACTGGTCGCCTGGGCACTCGGTCATCCATTTGGAACCTCTCGCGCGTCCTTCCGTACGCAGCCGGAGGGCTACGTCGCCAGCGCGGCGTTTCCCGTGATGGTCAAGCAAGCGCTGCTCGACGTGGGCGGCTACGACGAGGGGATGGTGCGCAACCAGGACAACGACATGAACCAGCGCCTGCACGCCGCCGGGCACCGGCTCTACTGCACCTGGAAGACCCGCTGCCTTTACCATCCGCAGGCGACGATCAAGGGCCTCGCCACGTACGCGTTCCGCAATGGCTACTGGAACGCCATCAGCCTGCGCGACAACCCTGCGTCCATGCGCGCGCGACACGTGGCGCCGTTCGCGTGGGTCCTGACACTGCTGGGATGCGCCCTACTCGCGGCGTCCGGCCTGCGGACGTCAAAGCGGACTGCCGTACGGCGGTCGTGGCCAGGCGCGGTGCTCCTCGGACTGCACATGAGCGCCGGCACGGCGGCCGGTGTCCAGACGGCTGTGCGAGAGCGCTCGCCGGGCGCCCTGTGGCTCCCCCTGGTTTTCGTCGGGCTGCACGTGACGTATGGAGTCGGGACCCTATGGGGGCTGCTGTCGAACGCCAGCAAGCTTAGGCAGGCGTGACGTCGGTCTGGCCCGACGCCCAGAACAGGGAAGCGACCAGGCCTCCGACGTAGTGCTTGCTCATGCCTTCGGGCATGGCCCGCACACCGGTCTCGATCTCGCCCGCCCACGTCGCGTCGAGGCGCATCTGGCGCCAATCGGGGAGGGCTGCACCTTGAGACTGGCGGGCGCTACGGTCTCTCGACCGAGTGCCCACTCGATGCCGGGGACGACGCCTAGGGGGCTCAGAGGCCACGGCCTCGACCGACCGACCCGTACGGTCCCGGCGCTGGCGTTCGGACATCCGCTCGGCTTCGAGTTCCCTTCGCCTGATCGCCGCGAGGTGTGCGCACGGCGTTGTGCGCGCGTATCATTGGCGTGATGGTTCGGAGCAGCGCTGGAAACGCAGGACGCCCATTGAAGCAGCTCCTAACAGTCCTCTCGGTCGGTCTGCTGCTCGTCGCCCCGGTACCAGCCCAGGCAACCGACCGGTACATCAGCCCAGCGGGCAGCGATGCCAACGCGTGCACGCAGAGCGCGCCGTGTCGCACTTGGATGCGGGCCGACAATCTGCTCACTCAGCCGGGAGACACGCTCTACGCCCGCGGCGGCACGTACACCGGGCAGGCTGGCGCCTGGGAGGGCGCTTCGGGCACAAGCTCGGCGCCGGTCACGTTCCGCAACTACCCGGGGGAAACTCCGGTGTTCGAGGGCGGCGGCTACGAGTCGTCGTTCATGACGGTGGCCGACGGCAGGGACTACACGGTCATCGAAGGCCTGACCGTCCAGAACTACAAAGGGACGGCGGGGATCTGGATCGGCTACTCGGGATGGGGCTCGGACTACGCGGTGGGGAACGTCATCCGCGCGATGGCCTTCCGCAACATGGGCGACGACGTGAACCTCGAGCACGCGATCTACCTGTCCTACGGAAACCAGGACGTCACTATCGAGGACAACCGCATCTTCAACACGAGCGGTGCCGCGATCCACGCCTGGCACGGTCCCGGTGTGGCGCGGGCGCATGTCCGCAACAACCTGATCGTCGGCGCGAATTGGGGAATCCTCTTCGCGGACGGCGCGCGAGACGTGCAGGTCTACAGCAACACGATCCTGAACGTGACCGAGGAGTGCATCCGCGCCTATCCGAGCGGCGAGGGCGAGAGCGGCGACCTCGGCAATTACAGCCCGGTCGCTCGCAACAACATCAACGTGAACTGCCAGGGGATCGCGGTCCAGGGAGCGATCGACCCGACGATCACGCATAACCACTTCCACCACGCGCCGCTGAGCGGCACGAGCGCCACGACCGGCGATCCGCTGTTCGTCAATGGAGACGACTACCGACTGCGGGTGGGCTCGCCCGCTGAGTGTTGCGGCATGACTGCGGTTGACGCGCGGGAGGACCTCGACTCCGACGCGCCCGGTCTACCGGGCAGCGTCGTCACATGGAGCACGGCGCTGGCGGCCGCCCGGACACTCCTGTCTCCCTCGGGCCGCGTCTGAGGCGGGGACGCCGGGTCCATCCAGCACGGCGGCGCAGACGGAAAGGAGGCCGGACGTGAGCGGATCCAAGACGGTGGTTCACATGACGAGCGTGCATCCGGCGGACGACACTCGCATCTTCGCCAAGGAGTGCCGCACACTCGCCGCCGCCGGCTATGACGTCCATCTCATCTCGCCGAACGCCGACGACCGGGTGCACCACGCTGTGCACACCTGGGGGATCGCGGCGCCCCGCTCCGGTCACCGCCTGGCGAGGATGACTTCGACGGTCCTCGAGGTCTACCGTCGGGCTCGAGCCCTCAGGGCGGATCTCTGCCACTTCCACGATCCTGAGCTCATGTCGGCCGGTCTGCTGCTGGCGCGGTCCGGGGTGCCCGTCTTCTACGACGTGCACGAGGACGTCGCCGCCACCGTGCTCGACAAGCCATGGATCCGGAAACGGCTCCGGCGTCCGACGGCTCGACTCGTCGCCGCCATCGAGCCCGCGGCCGCGAACCGGCTCGCCGCCGTCGTCGCCGCCACTCCTGCGATCGCGGAGCGCTTCTCTGGCTGTCACTGCGAGGTCGTCACCGTCAACAACTTCCCGGAGCTCGGCGAGTTCCAGAACGTCGATCGGCCTGACGTGCCCGGTACGCCGGCCGTCTGCTACGTCGGGGCGATGACCCCCATCCGCGGCATCGACGTCATGGTGGACGCGATCGCGAGGACCGACGCACGGCTCCTCCTCGCCGGCCAGTTCGACCCTCCCGGCCTGGCCGATCGCCTTCGTGCGTCACCGGGATGGTCCCAGGTCGAGCATGTCGGGCGGCTCGGGCGCCTGCAGGTGACAGAGATCTTCGCGCGTGCCATGGCGGGGATAGTGGTGTTCGAGCCTGCGTCCAACCATCTCCGTGCACAACCGACGAAGTTGTTCGAGTACATGGCGGCCGCACTACCGGTCATAGCGTCGGACTTCCCCTTGTGGCGAGATATCGTCGAAGGGGCCAACTGCGGCATCTGCGTCGACCCCTTGAGCTCCGACGCGCTGGCCGATGCTATCCGGTGGGTCGTCGCGCACCCGGACGAAGCCCGGGAGATGGGGGAGAACGGGCGCCGCGCCGTGGGCACCACCTACAACTGGGAGTCCGAGGGTCAGAAGCTGACAGCGCTCTACCGGAGGGTTCTCGCGTGACGCCTCAGCGCCATCCGCGGCGCCGAGTGCGCCGTAGCCGGTAACGGCAGCGCTCCCCCAGCCGGCGCAGGTCGGCGCGTGCGTTTTCGACGGGCGCCGCTCCCCAGGCGCGCGGGTGCAGGAGCACCTCGACCACGCGCTCGCCGCGCCGAAGCGCTTCACCCGGATCCAGCGGCCACCAGTACTCCTCTGGACGGGCACCGTCGGATGCGCGAGCGGCCACGTGCGCCTCTACGTCGTAGGCCTCGAGCCGCGCGCCGATAACGGCGCGAAACGCGGGATCCGCCAGCATCTCGACGCTCGAGACGCCGACCGCGCGATTCGCGAAGTCGCCGTGAGCGGCGAACACGTCGAGTGGGAGCCCACTTTCAGCGCGCAGTTCGGCAACCGACGCTCGCATCCGCGCGCGCGCGACGCCGATCAGACCACGCGCTCCCTCGGCGGAGACCACGCCGTGCTCCTTGATGACCGTCGCAAGCTCCTCGTAGTGGTAACCCACCTCGTACCCGGCCGCGGACAGCTCTCGGATGAAGGGGACATCCCACGTGGAGCGGCGGAAGAAATAGCTGCCGATCACCCCAAGCTCCCGCTCGATGTCCCACATGCGCCGCGCCCGCGGCAGGTCGGAGTCGACGTCGTGCCGCAGGAGCAGGGTGCGGTCTGGCGTCTGAGTCCCTGCGCCGGCCACGCTCTCGGCGAACGCCGAGAGGGTCATCGTCTTGTAGCCGAGTTGCAGCGAAAGGCGCAGCAGCCGCTCGAGATCGCAAAGGCGTTCGCTCTGCAGGTAGTCCCGGTGCACTCGGAACGCGACGGTGACGAAGGACCGGTTCACCGCCGGCGGCCTCTCGGCTCCACCTCGCGCTTCCAGTGCACGTAGTGGGGCCGGAACCCCGCTCTCGTCTTGAACTCCCGCAAGCCCGCGCTCGCGCCGAAGAACGTGTCGTAGTACACGTAGCGGGTCTCGGGGCGAGCCTTCTTTACGTGCTCGACGACCCCCGCGGTGAGGAGGAACATGATGCCGTCGGCGAGGTGGTCTCCGTGGCCCATCACACGGTCCATGCTCGCGATGTCGCCCGCGTACAGCACTCGGCAGTAGGCGACGACGGCGCCCTTCCGGAGAACGCCGACGTAGTCGAAGTCGGGGCCGGTTCGGAACGTCGCGCGGGGATCGAGGTAGTCAGGATCCATGGGCCTTCCCTGCCGCTCGGGCAGCGAGGTGTGGATCGCAAGCAGCTCAGACCGCCGCTCGTTCGGATCGAACAGGGCGACGGTGTAGCCGAGCCTCGACGCGCGCCGCACGCGTTTGCGCGCGGAGCGCAGGTTCGCGAGGTATCGCTCGACATCCCTGAACTCGTCGAGCGGCAGCAGCGCCGCCCCGACCACCTTGCGGCCGACCACCTTGTAGCGCGGATGGGGGCGGCGGAGGTCCTGCAAGACTTCCTCCTCGATAACTCCCCCGCGCGACGCCACGATGTCGACCCGCGACATCGTCGCCAGGGTACGCACGTCGTGGAGCAGCCGCCGAACGCGGCTGAGCCGGCTCCTCAACACCGCTACGACGGCCCCTGGTCTTGAAAACGGCACGGGCACGTCACCCCGAGCGGCGCCGGCGGACCCTGCCCGCCACCGAGCGCCCGCCGCGCCAGTACGCCGCGACGTCCGAACGCCTCGGCAGCGCCAGCTCGCGCATGGTGACCGACAACTGGGACGCACAGAAGGCCAGCAGCACGAGCGCCCCGGCCGCATAGGCGACCGCAGTGGAAGCCGCCGCCCCCATCAGCCCGAACGCGGCGCTGCCCACGACCGCGAGCACACCGTTGAGCAGCAACATGCCGGTGGCCACGATCACGAACTCGCGCTGGCGCTCCTGGCGGGTGAGGAGGAAGTGGCGCAGCGACTCGACCACGCAGAGGCACGCGATGGCCGGCACGAGCAGCGCGTACGGCTGCCAGACATCGCCGTAGGCCTCGCCGAAGACAAAGCCGGCTGTGAGGGCGATTACGGGCACCGAGAGGACGCCGGCGACGAGCACGAGGATGACGCCGTGTCGCAGCGCCGTGCTCAAGCGTGCAGCGACCTCGGCCGCCGGAGCCGTCATGATCGAGTGGTATGTCGCCGTGAGCAGTGAGCGGGAGAGCAGCATCAGGTTCGCCGCCAGCGCCACGGAGATGGAGTAGACACCCGCCGCGCTCGTGGAGAGCACGGCTGCCACGACGAGCACGTCGATCCGTTGGCAGAGCACCCCCACGCCGTTCGCGAACGCGACGCCGACCGAGCGGCGCATGATGCTCGCCGCGACGCGCCATGCGCGCCTGGCCATCGGGATTGCGGCCGGCAGCGCGCAGGTGAACAGCACCGACGCGGTGATGAGTGCGCCAATCGTCCAGGCCGCCACGAGCGTCGTAACCGTGGGCTCGAGGATCGCCGCCGCGGCGACGGTCACGACGAGCGGGAAGAGCGCCATGCCGATGTCCGTGAGGCTCACCCGCAGCACATCGCCGCGTGCCTGCGCGATGGACATCTCGAAGGCAGAGTAGGACACCAGTACGGTGACGGCCGCGGTCCACACGAGCGCGGGGAGCGTCGCGGCGTCCGTCGCCAGCGCGACGACGACGCTGAAGGGAAGCAGGAGGAGCGCTGAGCCGACGGCGATCGCCGACGCTGCTGCGTGCAACAGCGGTTGCCCGTGACGCCCGTGGATCAGGTCCGCCGCCAGCACGGTCGTGCCGCCGGTGATGATCGTCGCGCCGATCCCGGCACACGTCGCGAGGATTGCGTAGAGGCCACGGCCGGTCGTGTCGAGCACATTGGTGGTGAGTATCGCGAGCCCCAAGGTCGCGGCCCCGCTCGTGATGCGCGCGAGGAGATTGAGAGCGCTCGCGCGTACGACAAACCGCGGGGACGCGGCCGGCGAGCCGCTCGGCCCCAGAGACCGAGCCACCGCCGCCGTTTCCAGGGATGCCTCATCGGGCTGGGCCGCGCGAACGGCAGACCCCTTGCTTACGTCCTCTCTGGCGATCGTAAAGACGACCTCGCCCCTTCCCTCTCCCTGCTGTGATGATCATGGACCCGGTTGGCATGCCGCGCAATCCGCGAGGAGCTGTCGGACACGAGTGGTCTGCGCGGCCAGCGGCCCTGGATCAGGTACTGTAGACCGGCTGTGTGGGCCGCGCTGATAGTTGCGGGCGTCCTGACCGTCGGGGGGGGCGTTGTGCTCGCGGAGCATTCGTCTGGCGGCGCATCAGGGCGAGGCCTCGACCGCTACGTCACGCCGGCGGGGGATGATCGCAACGACGGCTCCCGCGCCCACCCTTGGCGCACGATGGCGTTTGCCGCGACGCAGGTGCGCCCGGCCGACACGGTGCACGTCGCGCCCGGGCGCTACCGGGGGCCGCTGACGATCGCCCGTGGCGGCACCGCAGGCCAGCGTGTGCGCTTCGTGTCGGATCGGCGGTGGAAGGCGAGGATCACCGCCACCAGCACCGGCTCGGTCTCGGTCGTCGAGATCGGCGGCGATTACGTGACCCTCGAGGGCTTCGACGTGAGGGGGAAGGGCGGAGACGGGACCGCCGGCATCAACGTGGAGGGCAGCCACGACGCTGTCGTCGGCAACCACGTGCATCGGTTGGCCGCCCCGTGCCTCGAAAGCGGAAACGGGGCCGCGGGGATCGTCGTCGGCGGGGGAGGGAACGACTACCGCAATCAGGGCGGGCTGGTCGACGGCAACCTGGTGGAGCACATCGGGACCGGACCGTTCGACGGCACCTGCCGGCTCGCCCACGGCATCTACGCGGCGGTGCCAGGGGTGACGATCGTCAACAACATCGTCGCGCGAGTGGTCGGGGACGGGATCACGAGCTGGCACGCGGCCCGGGCGCTGACCATCGCCAACAACCTCTCGGCCATGAACGGCGGCACGGGGATCCTCGTCGGCTCGGGCGACTCGGGCGCCACGAGCGTTGGCCACAGGGGCAGCTTGGTGGCCAACAACATCGTCTATCGCAACGCCCTGAACGGGGTCACCGAGAGCAGCGACGGCGCGCATCCCGTGGGCCCCGGCAATCGCTACCTGCACAACCTCGCGTTCGCCAACCGCCGCGGCGATCGACGCGCCGGCTCGGGGGTCACGGGCCTGCTCCCCGGCGCGATCGTCTCGGGCACGATCAACGCCAACCCGCGGTTCGCTGACCGGCCCCCGAGCGCCAAGCGCCTCTACCGCCTACGGACCGCGAGTCCGGCGGTCGACGCCGGGACCCGCGCCGGCGGAGCGCGCCACGACTTCGACGGAGTGGCGCGTCCGCGGGGCCGGCGCGTGGATATCGGCCCGTACGAGCTGCGCTCCGGCCGCGCGAACCCCAGATGACAGCCCGCGCCGCCCACCGCGACCTGGCTTCAGCGCTCGGTGTCCGCGCCGGGAGCCGCGTGGCCTGAGCCGGGCGGCATCAGCGCCATCAGGACACAGCCCAGCCCGAGTCCGAGCGTCAAGATCGTCGTGAACAACGCCGAGCTCGCCAGGCTCAGCCCGGCGATCGCCAGCATCGGTCCGATCACGCGAGCATCACGCCGCTGTCCCAGCTCGTCGACGATCAGGAGCAGGACTCCAAGGGCCACGGTGAAGCCGACGATGCCCGCAAACCCGAAGTTGGCGAAGGCGTCAGCCCACAGATGGGCGTTCGCGCTCGGTTGGGACGCCGGGAAGTAGACCTGGCCGATGAGCACCGGCGGGTCCTCGACGTAGGGGCTCGAGGTGAGCCGGCTGAGGAAGCTGTGCGAGAGCTCGTATCGGGGGTGAGCGGAGAAGAAGTCATAGAAGTACCAGCCGACCTGACCTGGCGTGGCGAAGAACCGTCGGACGAGCGAGAGCGACCACTCCGCGGTCACCGGGCTCGCGATGATGCCGGAGACGAGGAGCACGGGAGCCCCCAGGGTCGCCACGAGGCCGAACGAGCCTCTTGCAACCGAGATGACGAAGTACACGAGCGGCACGAGCGCGATCGAGAAGAGGACGCTCTTGAAGCCGGTGTCGGCGTAGATCAGCAGCTGTCCGACGAGCCCGAGCGAGAGCAGGTCGATGCGCTTCCGCGCGATGCCCAACGCCATGAGCATCGGGTTGATCGCGTTGCCGGCCCAGGGCACGATATAGCCGGCCGCCCACGCTCCTCCGAGCGCGGTGTCGAACACGTCGCGGGTCTCGTAGACGTCCCCGAGGCTCGGCACAGAGTTGACTCCGAAGGTGGCCGCGATGTACGTCGACGTCATGACTCCGAGGACGATCAGGAGTCGCGTGAACGCCGTGGGCGAGAGATGAGGGACCTTGACGGGCAGCGGAGGGAGGGGAGGGAGGCGCACGATCAGGGCGACGATCGCCATGGCGGCGAGCAGGGCGATGTCGAGGGGCAAGACAGCCTCCAGGTCGCCCGTGAGCCACAAGGGCACGATGACCGCCGGCACGTAGCCGATCAGGTAGACGAACCACAGCACGACGGTCGAGGGGCGAAGGGCCGAGAGGGGCAGCCACGCTGCGGGCAGCGCGGCCAGCGCGACCACGACCAACGTCGCCTCGGGATCGGGTCCGGCGTCGATCAGCCCTTGGTACGCATACAGGGGCGCGAAGTGCACCGTGTAGCCCCAGACCAGGGCGCCGGCGTAGGTGAGTGCAGCAGTCAACGTGGCCGCTCGCGCCGTGCCCGCGATGACGACGGCCGCGAGGGGAAGCAGCGCGAGGGCGCCGACACCGACCGCGACCGCGCCTGGACGCGCCTGCTGCACCAGAACACCGACCGCGGCCCCGAGGAGCACAGCGAACGCCGACGGCGAGAAGCTGCGGCGGCGCGTGGCGCGCGGGTAAGGGGAAACGCTCATCCGATCATCGCTGGCCGTCGAGCCCGGGCAGCACCTCTCACCGGCGACGCGGTGCGCCGAAGCGCCGCCGGATCGTCAGAGCGGCGCGCGCGGGCAGGCTCGCCCGGCTCACGCGCAGGTAGGGGGCTTGGCGGCTGCCGAAAGCCCGGAAGAAACGCTCCACCGGCTTGAGCATGGAGCCCTCGAAGTCGAAGATGTCCGTCACGCTCCGCGCACGCATGATCGCCTCCCACATCAGCATGCTCCCCGCGCCGCTGGTGCGCAAGGCGGGGTCGCCGCCGCCGAGCAGATACCAGGCAGCGTGCTCATCCCAGACGACGTACGCGACGGCGTGCACCCGGTCCGCCTCGTCCTGCGCTGAGAGCATCGCGCGTGCCCCCCGGGACGCGCACGCCGCGTCCAGTCGGTCGAGCTGGGCGAGGGAGTGAGGCGGCTCGAGGCCCTGTCGCGTGAACGTCTTCGCCCAGACGGAGTGAAAACGATCCAGCCCGAGGTCGTCACGGATCTCGACGCGCTTGCGCGCCTTTCGGATCTCTCGCCGGATGTTCCCGCGCAGGCCGTCCCAGAGGGCCTCCTCGATGCCGAGGGTGTCGAGCCTGTACGTGTACCGCACCTCAATCCGGTAGCCCGCCCAGAAGAACGGGAGCGCGTTGAGCATGCTAGGCGAGAAGTCCTGCAGGAAGGCTACCGCCGGCGGCAGCGCGGCCTCGAGCGCCGCCAGCAGTTCCATCTCGTCGGCGAGCGCATTCGCGGGCTTCGCCCCGGAGCGCTCGACCCAGGGGCCAAGGGTCTGGGTCAGCGGCGGCTGGGTGAGCATCCGCAGCCGCCCCCGGCCTCGCACGACGTACGGCAGCCGCGCAACGGCCCGGCCGTCGCGCTCGATCACCGTCTCCGCCCAGCGACCCGGCGCCACGGCATCCAGCCACCAGGGCTGTTGGAAGATCGCGTTCGCGCACCGGGTCTCAGCCACGGGACTGCGCTCCACGGCTCCGAAGGAGTCGGCGGCGGCCGTCCACCGGGCCCTCTCGGAGCATCGATCTCAGCGCCCTCTCGAGCCGCTCGACCGCCATCCGACGGTGAGGTGCGCTTCGACGTAGCGACGCCCGTTGAGCCCCATGGCTCGCGCTTGGCCAGGGTCCGCAGTCACTCTGGCGATCGCCGCGGCGGGTGCCGCCGGCTGCTCCGGCACAGGCGATGCCGGCTTCGGCACTCACGATGACCTCAGCGGTCCAACCCGAGGCGACCACGGGTCTCGCGGCGGCCATGTACTCGAGTACCTTGATGGAGAGCGCGCCGGCGAGCAGTGGCCGGTCGCGCTCCGTGGCGACGGTCACGTCGGCCGTGGCGAGCAATTCGGGGAGCCGCTCGCGCGGCATCCGCCCGGCGAAGGTCACGCTTCGCAGCCCCCATTGCCTCGCGAGCGCCTTCAGTTCGGCGCGCTCGGCCCCGTCGCCGACGATCAGGACCTCGTAGTCGTCGTCCGTCTCGTCGAGCGTCCGCGCCGCCTCGATCAGCGTCCCCACGCCATCGCCCATGCCGATCGTGCCGCGGTAGACAACCCGCCTGGAAACCGGCCGCACGTCGGAAGCGCGGGGGAAGCGCGCCGGATCGACGCCATACGGTACGACGATGACCTGCTCGGGCGGACGGCCGCGCTCGCGCAGGACACGGTGCAGACCGGGCGTCGGGACCGCGATGAGATGGGCGTGGCGGAACGCGAAGCGCCCTCGCCCCGGCGATCGCCGGGCGATCGCCCAAAGCGCCGAACTGGATCGCCGCGTCGGGCCAGAGATCGGCGACGTTGAGCGGCAGCGGAGCGCGTTTGAGGCCGGCCTCGAGGACGCCGGCCACTGCCGTGAACAGCGGCGGCGTCTCGACGATGACGACGTCGGCGAGCCCGGCCCGCCGGCAGGCCAGCACCGTGGACAGCGCGAACGACGCGTGGTACACCGCGGTGCGCACGACACGCAGGCCACCCAGCCGCTCGACCTGGAACAGGCGGCCGCGGTAGTCCGCCGGAATCACCCCGTCAGGATAGTTGGGAAAGCCGGTGAGGACGCTGACCGCGTGCCCCCGCGAGGAGAGCTCATTGGCCAGTTCGAGGGTCCGCGTGGGCGCCGCCCCGACCTCCGGATGGAAGTAGTGGGTCACGAACAGGATGCGCACGGGCCTATGATGGTTCCGGCGATGGCTCGTGGGAACTGCCACCCAGTCGCTCCAGACCGGCGGCGATCAACGGGACGGGCTGTTTGGGTGGCGGCGCAAGGGGAGGGCCGATGCTAACGCCGGGCGTGCCGAGGTGCGCGTGGTCGCCCTACCTCGACGGCTCAGCGTGACGCTCGATATCGAGGCGCCGGGCACGTATGAGCCGGAGCGTCGCTACATCCTCGACGTGGTGTTCGGCGACTGGCTGGGACTCGACTGGCGGCTCCATCTCCGGGACGGGTCGGATGTGCGTATCACGCTCGGAGGTGACCGAGGCCGATGCGTGGTACTCCCAGACGTGCTGTTCGGGACTCCACCGACCCAGTGGCTCACGCCGTCGTCGCTGCCTGCGGCCCCGTTGGCTTGGTGCGAGGTGCCCGCGATCGGACCGAGCCCCCTGACGTCGCGGCAGCGCCTGCCCGTCCTCTACGGTACGGCCGCTCCTCTCGACGCGCTGCTCGTGCGCCGGCCCGACACCATCGAGTTGAGCGTGGACGTCTTCGGCAGCTGCTTCTTCATGCTGTCTCGCTACGAGGAGCTCGTGGTGCCGACTCGCGACCTGTACGGGCGGTTCGCCGGATCGTCATCGGTAGCCAATCGGGAGGGCTTTCTCAGGCTGCCGATCGTCGATGCCTACGTAGAGGTCCTCTGGGTGGCCCTCAAGCAGCTGTGGCCGCGCCTGAAGCGAAAGCCTCGTCACTTCGACATCGCGCTGTCGCATGACGTCGACCGACCGCTGGCTTCACTTGGGCGTCGCATCCCCGCGTTGGTGCGGCAACTCGGGGCGGACGCGCTGGTTCGCCGCGACCCGGGGCTTGTCGTTCGGAGACTGCGCTCCTGGGACGGGATACGCCGCGGTGACTACAGCCTGGACCCGTACAACACCTTCGACTTCCTGATGGACGTGAGCGAACAGCACGGGATCGTCAGCGCCTTCTATTTCCTGGCCACAGAGGACGCGACGGCACTTGACGGTTTCTACACGCTGGGCCATCCATGGATCGAGTCCCTGCTTCGACGAATACACCATCGAGGCCACGAGATAGGCCTTCACGCCAGCTTCCACAGTTACCTCGATCCTCAGCGCACTAAGGAGGAGTTCGTTCGGCTACGGCAGGCCGCAGAGCATCAAGGAGCCTTCCAGCAGGATTGGGGGGGAAGGCAGCACTATCTTCGCTGGGAGAATCCCTTCACCTGGGCGAACTGGGATCTAGCTGGACTCGACTACGACAGCACGCTGGCGTACGCCGATCAGATCGGTTTCCGGGTTGGCACGTGCCACGAGTTCTCCGCGTTCCACCTTCAAGAGCGACGACCGCTGCGGTTGCGGGAGCGCCCGCTCCAAGTCATGGACGGAACCTTGTTCGAGCACATGAAGCTGCCACCCGACACAGCTTTCGAGGCCGTGATTGCCCTGGCCGGCGAGTGCCGGCGCTACGGCGGCACCCTCTCCCTCCTCTGGCACAACAGCTCCCTGCCCACCGCTCGACAGAAGCGTTGGTACAAAACGCTGGTGAGTACGGTCAGCGGTCACGCCTCGAGCCAGTCCTCCTGAGGGAGTCGCGCGCCTTCGCCGTTGAGCGGCCATTACGCTGGTCGCGGCAGGGCTCGCGCCCGCGGTATCGCTGAGGCAGTCCGGGCGGGTCCAGGCGGATGCCCCGCCCGCCTGCGACGGGCGGCGAAGTCCCGCGACACCAGGCTCAGGGTCTGTGCGTCGTAGGTCCCTCCGGCGAAGTTCTGCAAGGTGAACTGGGACCGGTCGTCGTGGCCGTAGACAGGAAGAGCATCAACGACAACCGCGACTTCTGGGGGATGCTGGCGATCGCCTGGCTGGTCGTCGCTGGCGGCACCACCGCGCGCGAGCCCGTCGAGCCGTGACACCGCCGAATCGCGCCATCGCGGGCGCCGCGATCTCGGTCTTCTTCAGTCCCTCATCCGCGGCGCAGCCTCATCCGGGCGGTTTGTCCGCGAGGGGTCGTCGAGGTCCTCTGAGCCATAGCCACGGTAGTCCACGGCGGCACGGTTGAGCACGATGCCGAGGACGTCGGCGCGCGCGTGACCCAGCTGCTTCTTGGCGGCGAGCAGGTCCCGGCGGCTGATCCGTTCGACGTCGAGGACCAAGATGACCCCGTCCGCCGCCGCGGCGACGGCCGACGCGTCGGCGACGGTCGACACCGGGACGGTGTCGACGAGCACGTAGTCGGCGTTGTTCCGGAGCTCCGCGAACAGCTGCGGCAGCCGGTCCATCCCGAGCAACCCCATCGGCAGCGCCGAATGGTCGCCGCCGGTCACCAGCCGCACGTGCGGGTGCAGCGTGGTCTGGGCGAGTTCATCGGCCAGGGTCGGCCGCGCGCCCGGCTCGGCGGTGACCGTGCCCTGCGCCTCGCGGGCGCCCATGGCGCCGATCTCGGCGTAGAGCGGTGCGTGCAGGAGCTTCCACCTGCGCAGGGTGGACTCGGGGAAGTCACGGCCGCCGAGCTTCAGCGAGCGAGCAGCTTCACGAGCGTTGCCATCGCACTGCGCGAGCTCGGTGAGACCAGCCCTGATGTCCTCGGCGGTGTAGACTCGGCGCGTCGGTCTCTCCTCGCCCGTCGGCGGGAACACCCCGTTCCCCGACTCGCCGTCGGCGTTCAAGTAGCGGTGCAGGTCCCGTTTCCGCCGGTCGAGGTCGACCGCCATCACCTCGGCTCCACTCAGGGCGAGCGAGCGCGCCAGCCACGCGACGACCGTGGTCTTCCCGTCGCCGGCGGTGGGACTTGTCACCGCGAGCACGAGGTTGCCGCCGTTGGGTCCCATGAGCTGCAGGTTCAGGCGGAGAAACTCGAACGCCTCCAGGAACGCCGGGTCGTCGTGTGGACCGCTCGCGTGCGCCGGCCGCGAGCGCGGCGCGGGCGGGATCCTCGCCAAGACGGGGGCTCCCACGATGTCCGCGAGCTCGTCCTCGTCGCTGATGCGCTTGTCGAAGCGGGCGAGCAGCACGACGACGCACAGCGCGAGGGCGAGCGCCACGAAGGCCGCGATGAGGGCGTTGCGCACGGGCCTCGGGGAGCTGCGGTCCTGCGGCGGCATGGCCTGCTCGACGATCCGGACGCCGCCCGTCTCGACCGCTTTGAGAACCCGGAGCTGAGCGATCTGGTCCCTGAGCGCCTGCGTCGGAGCGGCGTCGGGAGCGGCTGGAGCCCCCGCGCCCGCGGTTGGCTGCGCCTCGAGCGTGGCGTTTAGCGCGTCGATCGCCCGCTGGATGTCCGCCTGAGCCCCCTCGCGGCGGAGCGCGACGATCTGCACGGCGAAGGCGTTGGCCACGGCCGCCGCCCGCTCCGGCGTGCTCGATTCCGCGGTCACGGTTCCCACGTCTGACTGCGCCTGGGTCTCCACCGTGACGGCGTCCTTGAGCTCTTCGACCGACGCAGGTGACCGCAGCTGCCCCTTGACGCGGGCAGCCACGGTGTCCAGGGAGGCGAGCGCGAGGTTCGTGGCCGCCGACCGCTCCGGGGCTGTATCGGTCGTGCGGCCGGCGACGATGGCGTCGGCGGTCGACGTCCGGCCGAACAGCAGATCGGCGCTCGCCCGATAGCGGCTGGGCTCGGCGAGCGACGCCACGAGCGCAAACAGCAACGCCGCGCCCACGATTCCGGCGATCAGCCACGCGCGTGCCCGGACCAGCGCGACGAACCTCGGAAGATCCATGCCGAGAACGTCGGTCATCTGCTCAGTATCTCTCGTCCCGGGAACGCGGCGCCGGAGCGCCTTCTTGCACGATCAGCCAAGCCAGTCCGGCAATGTCCCAGTAGCGCTCGCCAGGGCGAGCATCCCAGCACCGCAATTGGACCGGCGGCCGTCGCGGTGGGGTCGCAGCTGCAACTCGGGCATCACCGGCGCACGGAGAACCGCCGTCCATACGTCTAGAGGCCTCCGCTACGCCTGTCGACTCGCTCTTCGGTCACCTCTACGCCTGTCGACTCCCGGTCTCTGGAGCGTCGACCGGCGGCGATCCTGTCCGCCGCGGCGACGCCCCCCGTCTACGGCCGTCGACTCCCACTCTATGGATCGTCGACCGGCGGCGATCCTGTCCGCCAGGGCGACGGCCTCTTGGCGAGAGCGCACGTGGAGCTTGCGCAGGATGTTCTTGACGTGGAAGCGAACGGTCTCGATCGAGAGCGTCAGGTCGGCGGCGATCTCGTCCGTCGAGCGCGCCGCCTTGAGGAGGCCGAGGACCTCCCATTCGCGCGGCGTCAGCGGGCTCTTGACTGGGGACACCCCGTAGGAATCACCAGCGCTCCGCAACTGCTCGATCACGCGCTTGGTCATCCGCCGCGAGACGGCGACCTCGCCCGCATGCGCCGCCTCCAGCGTCCGCGGCAGAGCATGGATGTCAACGTCCTTGGAAAGAAAGCCGGCCGCTCCGGCGCGCAAAGCCAGCAGGCCGAGCTCTTCCCCCTCGTTGGCCCGGGTCAGCACGATCACGATCTGGTCGGGAACCACCTTGAGGATCTCGCGCGTGGCCCCGATGCCGTCCAGCTCTGGCATTACGACGTCCATGATCACGACGTCCGGCCGGTAGTTGCACGTGAGTTCCACGACCTCGCGACCGTTGCGGGCCTCTGCGACGACCAGCATCCCGTACTCATCAAGCACATCCTTGATCACCCGTCGCGCGAACGGATCGTCGTCCGCGATCACCACCCGCAGACGCTCTCTCGCCTTCTTATCCGTTTCCGATTCGTCGCCCACACGTGGCTCCAGATCGTCCCGAACGGGCTTCTTGGCAAGGGCACCCGCCGGAAGCGAGAGTCCGGCCAAGGAGTGTGAACAGCGCCAGTCCGCGCTTCATCTTACCGAGAGAAACCGCCGACGAAACCCGGGCTCGCGTCCCAGCTCTCCACCCGAGACGGGGGCGTCGTGGTCTGCTTCGCGCTCGGCGCTGCGCGGTAGGGCGACGAGCAGGGCTCGAAGCCAACCGGCTCCTCAATTACGCCCGACCGCGAACTCCGCCGCTTGAAGGACCGCACGCTGCTGCGCCGGCCGGCTGCGACTCGTCCGCGTCGACCGCACCCACGCGGACCGCCACCGAGGGCCGCGCGGGCCTTGCTTCCCGGTGCGGCTGCCCGTACCTTCTCGAGGCGGCGCCCCGCACCCGCGGAAGCCTGTCACCTACCTGTAGGAGGTGCGGTTCGCCTGGGAGCATGCTGGCTCTCCCTCTCTCCGCCACGAAATGCCACGACGCCTCGACCCCGACAAGGCGATCGGCCACCTGGATCGGCTCTACGCCGCCGCCCGCGCCCTCTGCGGGGATCCCCACCTCGCAGAGGACCTCGTCCAGGACACGTACGCCGCCGTCCTCTCTCGCCCCCGTTTCCTGTCGGGTAGCGACGAGCTGGGCTACCTCCTGCGCGCGCTGCGCAACCGCTGGCGCGACGAGTTGCGCACGCGCCAGCGCCGGCCGCAGCCCGCCGCCCTCGACGAGGTCGGCGAGCACCTGGCCGCCGCGACGCCGTCGCCCGACAAGGCGATGGACGGCGCGACCGTGCTCGACGCCGTGCACCAGCTCGACAGCCCCTACCGCGAGACGCTCGTCGCCATCGACGTGCTCGGGCTCTCCTACGCGGAGGGCAGCGACGCGCTCGGCGTCCCGGTCGGCACGATCATGAGCCGCCTGCACCGCGGTCGCTCGAAGGTCGCCGACCACCTGCGCGCGATCGACCTCACGCCGCTGAACTGACGCGCTGCCGCGTCGTTCCGCCGTCAACCTTTTCATCATCAAGGATGTGGAAGGGAGCCTCCCGACCCGGCGGGACCTCGAGCGGCTGGCGGCGTGGTCGGATCTGCACCGGGCAGACGGCCTGCTGCGGGCCGAGCTGAGCCGCCGTCTGGAGACGCTCACCGACACCACGCTGCTCGAGCACGAGGCCGTGCACCGGCTCGTGCTCGCGCCGGGCCGGCGGCTGACCATGTACCAGCTCGCCGATGCGCTGCTCGTCAGCCGCAGCGGTGCCACGCGGCTGATCGACCGGCTCGAGGAGCGCGGCTGGGTCGCGCGCCGCGTGGCGCCCCACGACCGCCGCGTCGTCCGCGCCGAGCTGACCCGCGAGGGGGCCGCGGCGTTCGCGCGCATGGGCACGGTCTTCGCCGCCGCCTTCGACGAGCGCTTCGGCG
>Ga0190275_10000462_pt1 | contig 36017 bp, 36 predicted proteins | sample Popmic550T_FD_133745 | JGI IMG/M metagenome (GOLD analysis project Ga0190275, IMG submission 133745) | Populus adjacent soil microbial communities from riparian zone of Yellowstone River, Montana, USA - 550 T | ecosystem: Environmental > Terrestrial > Soil > Riparian zone > Trees stand | place... | reverse complement strand
GATGTCCGGGCGCGGCACCACGACCTGGCGGTCGAAGCGGCCGGGGCGGAGCAAGGCGGGATCAAGCACGTCGGGGCGGTTGGTCGCGGCGATGATGATGATGCCCTCATTGGCCTCGAAGCCGTCCATCTCGACGAGGAGCTGGTTCAGCGTCTGCTCGCGCTCGTCATTGCCGTTGCCCAGCCCCGCGCCGCGATGCCGCCCGACCGCGTCGATCTCGTCGATGAAGACGATGCAGGGCGCATTTTTTTTCGCCTGCTCGAACATGTCGCGGACGCGCGAAGCGCCGACGCCGACGAACATCTCGACGAAGTCCGAGCCGGAGATGGTGAAGAAGGGCACGTTGGCCTCGCCGGCGATGGCGCGTGCCAGGAGCGTCTTGCCGGTGCCGGGCGAGCCCACGAGCAAAGCGCCCTTGGGGATTTTGCCGCCGAGCCGCGCGAAGCGGGTCGGGTCCTTCAGGAACTCGACGATCTCCTGCAGCTCCTCGCGCGCCTCGTCGATGCCGGCGACGTCGTCGAAGGTGACCCGGCCGTGCTTCTCGGTCAGTAATTTGGCCTTGGAGCGGCCGAAGCCCATCGCGCCCGAGCCGGCGTTCTTCTGCATCTGGCGCATCACGAAAAAGGCGACGCCGAGGATCAAAAGGAAGGGCAGCGACTGGACCAGGATGACCATCCAGAGCGACGTCGTCGCCTCGGGCTGGCCGGTGAAGGCTACATTGCGCTCGCGAAGCCGCGTGGTGAGATTGGGATCGGGGACCAGATTGGTGCGGAAGCTGCGATTGTCGGCGAACTTGCCGACCAGCGCCTCCTTGCCGATGGTGACGCTCTTCACCGAGCCGTCGTCGACCTTGTTCAAAAACTCGGAATAGGGAATGGCCCCGCTCTGCGCGGTCGAGGCGCCGCCGACCATCTGAACGACGAGCACGAGCGCGAGCAGGATGCCGGCCCAGATGAGGAGGGACTTCATCCAGGTGTTGCCGGAGGGGTCCTTGTCGCCCGGAGGCGTGCGGTCATCGCTCATCGTGGTTCCAAACTCGCTTCTTGTGTGGCGCGCTTTATACGCGCGCAGTCGTTCAAATCCTACAGCGCCTAGATAGGAGGCCGGGGGCGTGGTGCAATGTAGGGATTTCCGGTGAACGGGGGCTTAGCGCCGCAACTCCTCCGCGGTGCGGGCGAAATGGATCTCGACGCGGCGGTTCTGGGGTTCGCGGACGTCGTCCTCGGTGGCGACCAGCGGGCGATCCTCGCCATGGTAGCGGACGGCGATCGCGGCGGCGGGGATGCCGGCGGTGACGAGATGATCGTGCACCGCCCAGGCGCGGCGGCGGGAGGCCTCGATGCTTTCCTCGTCCGGGCCGGCGGTGTCGTCATGGCCCTCGATCAGGAAGGCGCGGGCCATGCCGTTGCGCCAGAGATTGAGGGGATGGCTGAGCACGAGCCGGTGGCGCTCGGTCAAGCTGACCTCGCCAAATTCGAAGAAGAGCAGGCTGGGGCTGGGCGGGCCGATCACCGGGATCGGAGGCGGCGGCGGCGGGGCGGCCGCCGGGGGCGACGGCGCGCAGGCGCTGCCAGCGATGAGCGCGAGGAGTAAGGCGGCGGCCGTGGCGGAGCCCTTCATGTGGCGCAGGATAGGATTTCGGGTGCGGAGCGCAATGCGTTGCGGACCTTGTGTGGACGAAGGACGGCGGTTGCCATTGGGGCGGGGGCGGGGCAGCTTCGGCGGCAAGAGGAGGCGCCGGACATGGTTCGACTCGACGACGCGCTGCCGGCCCTGCGCGCGGCTCTGGAAGCGGGCCTGCAGGCGGCGGCGCCTAGGCCGAGCGCGCCTTATGCGGTGCTCGGCACCGCGGCGGAGGGGAGCGCAAACGCGGCGGCGGCGCGCAAGGGCCGGATCCTGCTGACGCTGGCCGGGCTGCGCGGGGGCGCGGCGGCGCGGAACCTGCCCCCGGCACGGGCCCAGAGCGGGGCGCCGGCGGAGCGGCAGGCGGGCGCGCTCGAGGCGGACGTGCTGATGACCGCCGATTATCCGGGCCAGTATCTGAGGGGCCTCCACATGATGACGCGGGCGCTGGACTGGGTGCACGACAATCCGGTTCTAAGCGCAGGCGGGGCGGCGGGCGCGGGGGCGGAGGCGGATCGGTTCATGGTGGAGCGCGTCGACCTGGGATATGAGGAGGCGGCCGCTCTGGTCGGCATGGCGGGGGTGAAGGGGGCGCCCTTCGCGCTGCTGCGGCTGCGGGGGCTTTCCGTCGGCGGCGGGAGCTGACGATTTAAGGAGGGGAGATGAAAATGAGACCTTTCACCATGCTGGCCGCCGCGATCTTCGCGCTGATGGCGCTCGCCCATGCCTATCGGCTGGCGACGGGGTGCGAGGTGGTCGTCAACGGGACGACGGTGCCGATGTGGCTGAGCTGGGTGGGGCTGGTTGTGGCGGCGGGGCTGGCGGTGATGCTTTGGCGGGAGGCGCGGCGGTAGCGGTGCGGCCGTAGCTCCGTCAATTTAGTATTGTGTCCCCGGAATCTTTTGTCCCCGGAATTCTCTCCCGCTATCTGCGAAGCTCCGGCCCGTAGACTTTTCCACGAACGTCCTGAGATAGGTCTCGTCGAGCTCGCCAATGTCCGGTCCGCGCGCAAGATCGGTCAAGACAACCAACCGTCGCTTCCACAAACTGTGCATCACCCAATCGTAGAGTTTGCCCGCGCTAAGAGAGATTGCCGGGAGGCCGACGACGAATTGAAGCTCCAATGCATCGATGAAGCGAGGCTCCTCTTCCAACCCGAGAGCGGATCTCGCATAGCGGTCAAACTCAGATTTCTTGAATTCTGCATCAACGGCGAGCGGGTCGTGCGCCAACTCGGATATGCGCTGGCGGAGGTGCTTCCTCGGCCATTTCGCTCGCTCGCGTAACTCAAGCGCCTCGCTCACAACTCCGGCGGGATCGCCTTTGGCTCGCCTGAGCAGCGTGAGGCTTACGCGTGGAATTGCTGGGATCGCCGGCCGCCATTGTGCGACCATTTCCGCAAGATGCCGTTCCATGTGATTTGTGATTACAGCGCCTTCCTGGGTAAGTTGCTCAGCGCGACTGACCGCGGGCACATAGGTGTCTCCTCCTTGCTTGGCGAGTTCATCATTCAGAATAGATCTCACGAAAGAGTCGAACAGGTAGGTTTCAGCTGAGCCCCAATCACGCTTGCCCGAGATTGTTTCCGCGATCGCTCCTCGGAGCGCCGGTGAAACGTTGAACATATATTCAACGGCGCCTGTGGCCTTGAGTGACGCCAATCGCGCGCCCGGCTCGTATGCACCGACCTCGTCCCAGCCTCGAACAAAAGCAGGAATCCAGTTGTCGCCCGTTTTCACTCCGCTCGGGGCGTCGAATGAAGCGCTAATCCCCTCAGACAAACTCCGGCGAAAATGCGCGGGCCATTCCTCGGCCGCTAGGTTGGCGGCCGCTTCGCAAGCCCGCTCATACGAAATCTGAGTAAGCCGTCGGCTGCCGAGGGTCGCCCGATCTAGGCCAAGAGAAACAAGACCACGACGATAGCGTTGGCTGGTTTCGGCGACTCCTTCTATTTCGTAGTCACCGTACGATATCGAGTCCGAGAATATGAGCAGCGTTGCTATCTGAAGCAAACCACGGAGATCTTGATTGAGCTTAGCTTCCCCGGCCAAGCATCTTCCAGCGCCATGTAGGCCAGTATTGTCGATCCAAATCTTCATGAGAGAGACTCATCAGTGCGAGGACTAGCTTATGCCTGTTCTGCTCTGCCCTTAGAAGACGTGTCGTGAAGCCTGGGCATCATGAGCTGGCTTGATTGCCGGCGTCTCCGATCGGCGTCCCTGCTTCATAGACCACCTCGGCCCATGCGTTGTCGTCTCCTGGACCTCGGCTGCACATGCACAGGTGCTTTGCGCGAGTCACCACGCGCACTCCCTCCGCATCCAAGACCCTCATCACATCGTTGGCGATGTCGCGAGTCATCAGCTCCTGGATTTGTAGTCGCTTGGCGTGGACATCCCTGACGAGTCGGACGAGCTTACCCAGACCGGTGATGATGCGGCGTGGCGTGTAGGTGACGGTGGCAGTGCCAAAGAACGGCGCAAAATGATGACCGCAGTAGCTATAAAAGGAGATGTCGCCTACGGCTATGTGCCCAGTGTAGCCCTCAACGGATACCACCTCGTTCAGAACGTCTTCGGCTTTCAAATCATAGCCCGAAAAGATCTCTGTAAAGGCGCGATCGATCCGCGCGCGCGATCGCTCAACCTCTGCCACAATCTCGGGACGCTGAAGCGAGGGAAGGTCCATAACAGTGTGCTCATTCGACATAGCGATATCCTCGAACGACCTGGCGGAGGCTGATTGACGGAGTGTCCAAGCGGCTGGTCAGGAATTCGGAAAAGTTGGCCCGATCCTGGGGCCGCAGGCGCCGGTCAAGAACAACCTCAGCAAAGAGTGAAGCCAACATCGGAAAACTCTCGGCGGTCAGGTTACCCTCGAATTCCGTTTCCCGAATCAGATCAAAGCCGGGAAATGGATAGCCCGGGTATTCGGGGTTAATGGACACAAGCTCGTGGGCCGCCCACTCCACTATCTCGGAAAACTGCCGATCATATACTTCAGTCACGGTGATGAGCGTTTGCGGGTGCAGATCGGTTAGGCGTGCGTGAAGCTTATCGAGTGGAGAGTCGACATATTGAAGAACGTGCGCCAGCAGGATCGTCGCGAACGACCGATCCCGAGACCATTCCTCGTCAAAAAAATCTGCCTGCAGCCGTTTGTGGCGATCGGCGTCACGGTTATCGGGGTAGTCCAATATATCGATCAACAGAACGTCACGATCAGCCCAAGCCCCCGCAGCGATATCTCCCAATCCACAGCCGACATCGACGATCGGACCGGATACCATGTCGGCAAAGTTGCTAACTAGAATCTCCGAAACTCTGCGGTTTTCATCCGACATGGCCTTATAGGCGGCCACACCTTCGGCGGAGACGCCGGATTTGAGTGTAGGAGTCATTTTGTTGGATCTCTTTCTCCGAGGCTGAACGGATTGAAGTCCGTACTGCGATCGTAGACGTCAATGCCCTCTGCCCGCTTGAGACGGCGCACAATATAGAGCGTCAGCGGGAGCGCCACGATCTCCCAGGCAACCTTTACCGCCCATGCAGAAAGAATGACTTCCGGCATGACCGACCAAGGCAAAATGCCCACGAAAGCTATGCCAACGAAAATGACGGTGTCGCACGCTTGTCCTAGGACCGTCGAGAGAATGAACCTGAGGCCCATCCGCCGTCCATCCGACGCGATCTTCATCTTTGCCACGACGAAAGAATTCACAAACTCGCCTACCCAATAGGCAGCCATGGAGGCGATAGTGATCCGAGGTACGCGTCCGAATATGAGGTCGAACTCAGCTTCGTGCGTCCATGCTGGAGACGGAGGCAGTGCGCGCGCAACGGAGTAGATCAGTATCATTAGTAGCAATGCCGCAAAGCCCGTCCAAATGACTTTGCGAGAAGTAGCATATCCATAAACCTCGGTAAGCACGTCTCCGAACACATATGCTAGGGGGAATATTATAATACCTACAGTAAGTGTTAAGCCTCCGGCTGCAAACAACTTTTGATCTATAGAGTTAGTAATTATTAGTGACGCCACAAACAGGGCTGCGATGGAAGGAAGATATTTATTATTCATTCTTGATCTCCTTCGCTTGTTTGCTTTTCACTCAGGAATGCGAGGATGCTAGTGTAGATTCTCTTTTTTTCTTGGTAAGATGCTACGCGGATACCGAAATCAGGATGTCCGCCATCGTTTACTATGAGAAATGCCTCACATGCGCTTCGTTCATCGTCTGCGGGAAAGCGCAAATTTCTAGGATTATAGAGAGCAGCTCCCGCCATCATGAAGCGGGTGGCCTGGGGAGGCACATACTCGAAATTGATTCTCTCCTGAGTGCTGGATAGGGCGGCGCCGCTGCCCGAGACACGTGCCAGTATGCCTTCCTTGGCTCCCTCGAAGTTGGCTCTGTTGTCGGAGAAATACGTCACGCTCCCACCGTTGCTCACGAACGTGGCGACGGCGGCTTGGATGGTCGGATTGTCCTGATCGACAAAATTTCTGACTACTATCCATAGTTCGCCAGCAGCGAGGCTGCTTTCCCAGCGGGCGAGTGCCTCAACATCCCGCACTTCAAGGCCCACCGCCTTTTCGACCGAGGCAGGTTCGTCAGACAGGCTGAACCGGGATTGTGCATATACCTGAACAAGGTTCGGATATTCCAAGTTTAGCTTCTCCGCGAGGATGCGGAGAAGCTCCGGTTCAGGATAGAGGACACCGCCCGCCTCCAACTGAGCCACAAATGACTGGCTCTTGCTGATCGCTCCGGCGAGCGCCGTCTGGGACTTATAATCGCTCCGGCCTCGCGCATCGCGAAGGTAGTTCCCAAAGGACGTTAGGCGAAGGCGATCTCCGCCTTGTGGTTTGGACTCGGAGGCTGCCGTTTGCCGCATCCCGCGTTCCTTATACCTGCATGCGTGTTGCTACGCTGGCAAAGCTAAGCGCAACCTATCAGAATCTCGCATAATGTCATCCCTAATGCGAGCCTGTGGCCGGGTATCGACCGCATTTCCTGAATGCAGACTGACGACCTGCCGCGATATGTGATAGATTTGCCACATTCTGAGATTGGACGAGGGGGAATTATCGCTGATGCGGATATTCTATAGGTAAATATCAGAAAGTGTGGTACGCGCCCTACGAAGGGGAATTCGTCCCCTTCATCACTGAGGAGAAGGCCCCATGCCGATCCTTATCCGCCTCGCGATGCATTGCGGGATCCTTTGCCTCTTGTGGAAGGCCGCATTCCCGACGGTTGCGCTGCCCCTCCCAGGCGATGGCGATCCCCTCATAGAGCTCGCGTTTCTCGTCCTCTTGGCGATAGCAATCGAAGGCTTTCGCGAAGAGTGGCGTCGCCGGCGGCGTCGCCGCCCGAATCGACCGAAGCCTTGAGTCAAAGCAGACGGGGCAGCGACCAATCACTCGCTGCCCCTATTTTCGGCCTCCAATAGGCGTCCGAGCGACGAATGCCCGGTGAAGCAGCACTAAAATAGCCCCTAGATTAGACCTTCAAAAAAGTCGCGCCGTGGTCTTTCGGGGTCTGTAGGGATTTCAAATCCAACATTTTTTGGGCCAAGTATTTGGGAACGTTTGCGGATTCCGGATAAGTGTAGGACTTTGATTTCGCACAGCGTTTCGCTTGACAGCGTCACGCTGATGTGGTACAAAACGGGAACAGTGGAGAAGTGCGAGTCGCCGGCGTAAGCCGCCACGAACTCGCTCCCTCACCCTAGTCCTCTCCCCGACGCGGGAGAGGGAATTTCAGGCCGCGCGGCTCCTGCCGCTGCGGCCCTTCTTTTGTCAGGAGTGAACGACATGGCACAACGCAAGGATGGGAGCCGGCGGGGTTCGCCGCCCCTTCGGATCATCCCCAACAAGAACCGGCGGCTTCAGGTCGCGCCGACTCGGCGGAAGCTGTTTGGGCGCAAGGCCAAGGACGAGTTTCTCGAATGGTTCGCGGCGACGTGCAACGCTTCGCTTTCGGCGCGCAAGGCCGGGTTTCATTACCGGACCGTGATCCGGCACTGGCGCGAGGATGCCGAGTTCGGGGCGCGGTGCGAGGAGGCGCTTCGAATGGGTTATGCGCGGCTCGAGGAACTCGCGCTGCGCGCCGCCGAGGAGGCGCTGAAGCCGAAGCGTCGGCGGCGGATTCGCGGCGACCGGACGCCGCCTCCCGAACATTTCGCGATGGACCCGATGACGGCGGTGCAATTGCTTCGCGAGCACAAGCGCCATCTGGCCGGCCAGCCGGGCGGCTCGGGGCGCGGCGCCAAGCCGGGGCCGCCGCTCACCAGATGGAGCTTCGATGACGCTATCCTCGCGCTCGACAAGAAGCTGCGCCCGTTCGGGGCGAGACGCGGCATCCAGGCGGAGCCGATAGCCGCCGGGAGGGTGCCGGATCGCGGCGAGGAGCAGGGGTAACGGGCTCCGGCTAGCCCTTCTTCGCCTTGCCGCCGCCGCTCTTGTTGCCGCCGCTGCTCGTGGTCGAGGCGCCCTTGCCCCAGCTTCTGCGCGCCAGCGGGATCGCTGCGGCGGCGCCGGCGGCGAGGACGGCGCCCGCCGCGATCGCGGTCTTGGGATGGTCGCGGACGAGGTCGGCGAGGCCGGAGGCGCGCTCGGACAGGGTCGGGCTCGCCGCTTCGGTTTCGGCCGCTTCGGTTTCGGCCGTGGGGGCCGCGTGGGGCATGGCTTTGCTGGGGATGCTGGACATCGGATAGGCTCCTGGGATGAGAGGGATGTGAACGATGCTGCGACGCGGGCGGTTCCGCCCGCGCGGCGAGCCGTTAGAAGGGGATGATGAGCGCCGCTCCGCCCCCGCTTGGGCTCCGAATCCTGGTCGACGCCGACGCCTGCCCGGTGAAGGAGGAGGTGTACAAGGTCGCGTTCCGGCACCGGGCGCCGGTCAGAATCGTCAGCAATTCCCCCTTCCGCGTGCCGGACCATCCGCTTATCGAGCGAATATTGGTCTCGGACGCGTTCGACGCGGCCGACGACTGGATCGCCGCGGCGGCGGGGCCGGGGGCGGTGGTGGTGACGGGCGACATATTGCTCGCCGCCCGCTGCCTGAAGGCGGGGGCGGCCGTGGTCGCGCCCAATGGCCGGCCGTTCACCCTTGCCTCGATCGGGGCGGCGATCGCGACGCGGGCGATCATGGCCGATCTGCGCGCCGGGGCGGACGGGATCAGGAGCGGCCCGGCGCCGTTCGCGAAGGAAGACCGGTCGCGCTTTCTCTCCGCGCTCGACGAGGCGCTGGTGCGGGCGAAGCGGCGCTAGCCTTTGCGCCGCGGCGGCGCCGCACTGAAGCGCCAAAGCGCGCCGCCTTCGCATTTGACTCCGGCCAGGGTGGCGGCGCCGCCGGATTCGAGCGCGGCGAGGAGGCGCTGGAGATCGGCGCCGCGGGGCGGAGCGTTGGCGCCGAGAATGTGGAGGAGGATGCGGCGGCGGAGCTCCGCGGGGATGCCGGCCGGATCGAACAGGGTCGCTTCCCCCTCCCGCCTCACCCTTTCCTCGATCAGCCGGCCCGCCGCCCAGTCGAGCGCCGCATCGGCCTCGGCGAGAGCGGCGGCGCTGCGGGCGAGGGCGGCGGCGTCGATCCAGGGCGCGTCGGCGAGGCGGCGGCGCAGGCGGGCGCGGTCGTAGCGTTCGTCGGCATTGCTCGGATCCTCGACCGGGACGAGGCCGGTCTCGTCGACGATCCCGGCCAGCGCGGTGCGGGGCCAGCCGAGCAGAGGACGGGCGACGGGGAAGCCGGCGATCCGGGCGGTGGCGCGGATGCCGGAGAGGCCCGACAGGCCGGCGCCGCGCTGGAGGCGCATGATCAGGGTCTCGGCCTGGTCGTCTTCATGGTGGGCGGTGAGCAGCCAGGCCAGGCCTTCCGCCTTCGCCCATCGGGCCAGCAGGCGGTAGCGCAGCGCGCGGGCGCCGGACTGGACGTTGCCGGCGATGGCGTCGCCGGCCGCGAGAATGGAATGGGGCACGCCGAGCCCCGCGCAGACGCCGGCGACGAAGACGGCTTCGGCGCCGCTTTCGGGGCGCAGGCGATGATCGACGGTGGCGGCCGCGACGCGGCCCGGGAAGGCGGCCTCGGCGAGCAGCAGCAGCGCGAGACTGTCCGGGCCGCCGGAGACCGCGACGCCCAGCCGTGCGGGCGCGGCGCCGGTCAGCGCCTCGGTGTCGCTTCGGAAGCGCGCGACGAGCTCGGGGTCCGGGCCGACCATTGGCCAAGCCTAAGCCAAAGCCGCGCGGAGGGGAAATTGGCGGCCCGTTTCGACCGAAATGCCACGGCGGGGGGGCGCCGCCGCGGCCCGCGCCCGGACTTCATTTCGGGTCTGGCGCGCGGGCGCGCCTGTGCTATGGTTCGTCCGACTGCGGACCCCGAGCGGGGGCGCCGAGAGGGGAGAAGCGGGATGAAGCCGACGCGCAAGCTCAATCGACGTTCGTTCATGGGCCGGGTGGCCGGGGGAATCGCCGCCGGCGGGGCGCTCGCCTTGGTCGGCGGCGAGGCGCTGGCCCTGCAGAGCGGCTGCTCCGATTCGGACAGCGGTCCCAATTCCGATCCCGGCGGCAACGGCCGCAGCTGCGGCCGGCCAAGCACCGGCTGCTCCGATTCCGACAGCGGACCCAATTCCGATCCGGGCGGCAGCGGACGCAGTTGCGGGCGCAGCGGCATCACCGATTCCGACCGCGGCCCCAATCGCGACCCGGCGGGCTACGGCCGGGGCGCGCGGCGCTGCAGCGATTCCGACAGCGGCCCCAATGCCGATCCGGGCGGACGCGGGCGCAGCTGCACCGGGCGCAGGCGCACCGGCGTGACCGATTCGGACAGCGGCTCCTATGCGGACGCGCCGGGCTACGGCCGCGGCAACCCGCGCTGCACCGATTCCGACAGCGGGCGCTATGGCGACCCGTCAGGCCGCGGACGCCGCTGCCGTCGCTAGTCGGGCGCCCGAGCCGCTCGGGACCGGGATTTCATGAAGGCCGTTCGCCGGCTGAGCCGCCGTTCCTTCCTGGCGCGCGTGACGGGCGGCGCCGCGGCCGGCGGCGCGCTCCTTCTGCTCGCCGCCGATTCCTTCGCCGGCCAGAGCAGTGATTCCGACAGCGGACCCAAAGGCGACCCGGCGGGGCGGGGCCGCGGGCGGACCGGCGAGAGCGACGGCGACAGCGGTCCGACCGGCGACCCGGCCGGTTATGGGCGGCCGCGGACCGGCTGCACCGATTCCGACAGCGGCACGAATTCGGACCCGGGCGGCCGCGGGCGCTGCCCGACCGGGGAGAGCGATTCGGACAGCGGGCCGCGCGCCGATTCCGCCGGCCGCGGCCGGCCGCGCACAGGGCTCAGCGACAGCGACAGCGGCGCCGGCTCGGACCCGGCGGGACGCGGACGAGGGAGCGGCAGCTGCAGCGACCGGGACAGCGGCCCGGCCGGCGATCCGGCCGGGCGCGGGCGTCGGTGCATCCGGCGCTGAGTCCCAGACCGGAACCCGTTCGTTTCCCCGCAGCATTAACGCTTTGCAGGGCCGCTCATTGTGCTATCGTCCGCCCTTGGCTGTATCAGGGCGAAGGGAAGATCCCCGATGAAACCGACCCGCAAGCTTAACCGCCGTTCCTTCTTCGCGACCGTCGCCGGGGGCATCGCCGCCGCCGGCGCGCTCGGCGTCGTCGCCCCCGATCCGGCGGAGGCGTTCCAGTCCGACAGCGACAGCGGCCCCAATTCCGACCCGCCGGGCGGCGGGCGCGGCAGCGGCGGCAGCGGCTGCAGCGATTCCGACAGCGGGCGCTACGGCGATCCGTCCGGCCGCGGCCGGCGTTGCGGGCGGCGGCGCACGGGGATCACCGACCGCGACAGCGGCTCGGGCTCGGATTCGCCGGGCTATGGACGGGGCGGGCGCCGCGGCGGCAGCGGCTGCAGCGATTCGGACAGCGGGCGCTATGGCGACCCGTCCGGCCGCGGCCGGCGCTGCGGGCGCCGGCGGACCGGCGTGACCGACAGCGACCGCGGCAACGGTTCGGACTCGCCGGGCTACGGGCGCGGACGCACGCGCCGGTCGTGCAGCGATTCCGACTCCGGCCGCTACGGCGATCCGGGCGGACGCGGCCGCCGCTGCTGAGCGATAAATAGGGACAGTCCCCTTTTCGTTGCGGTGGAAAAACCGGAGTGATTTCGCGCATCGTAGCAATCGCGCTGCTGCCTGCCTTGTCGGGAGCGTGCGCGACGGCGCAAGCGTCGAGGCCCCTAACAGTCGAGGCCTTGGAGGGAGCCAGGGTCGCCTGTGGTGCACCTGACGCAAGACTGTCCGCTAATGATTACCATGTTTCCATTGTCCTCCACGGGGACTCCCCCGATCGTCCACGGCAAATCCAATGCTTATTCGATCGGCTTCGCGGGCAAGGCTATTGGTTTGATCAGGTCGTAACTGAGCGCGCTAATAGCGCGCGTTTGTAAGAGACATAAACGCCTACGAACTGCCCCTCTCTGTCCCAAGGTGGGAGGCTGCTCAGTTCGCCGCGCACCTTGCCGCGGTGCGCGCCTCGGGGAGGCGGGTCCGGATGAAGTCGCGCATGTTGGAATAGACCTGGGCGAGCTCGTCATAGACGCGGCAGGCCTCGGGGCGGCGGTTCAGGCGGGTCAGCGCTTGCCCGAGATAGAAGAGGCTGTCGGCGGCGCGCTCGCCGCGGGGATTGTCCTGATAATTGGCCAGGAGGATGCGGGCAGCGGTCGCCGGCTTGTTCTCGTCCAGATAGGCGCGGCCCTGCAGGTTGCGCATCCAGCTCGTCCAGCGGCTGCTGGGATAGCGGGTCGCGGCGGCCTCCAATGCGGCCTGGGCCTCGGCGAAGCGGCGCTGGTCCCACAGCCGGTAGCCGGCATTATAGGCTTCCTCCGCGGCATCCGGAGCCGCCGGCGCCGCCCGCGCGGGCTGGGCAGCCGTTTCGCGCAGGGCGGGCTCGGGACGCGGCTCGAGGCGGGGCTCGGCGGCGCGCGGCGGCGGCGCCTCGAGCCGCTCGATCCGGTTCGCCAGGTCGGCGCGCAGCCGGGCCAGGCCATCCTCGATCTGCCGGGTCCGGTTGCTCTGCTCCTCGACCTGGCCGGTCAGGGTCCGCAGCTGGGCGTCGAGGGAGTCGACGCGGGCAATGAGGCTGCTCATCGCATTGCCCGGCGGGGCGCCGCCCATCGCCGCCTGGACGTCGGCGGGAATTTCGGGCTCGACGGTCTGGGCGCCGCCCGCCGGAAAGACCCGGCGCTGCACCGCGCGGAGCTGCTGCTCGAGCCGGTCGACCCGGCGCTCGACCGTGTCGGGGCGCGACTGCGCCAGAGCGGGCGCCGCGACCGCGGTCATGAGGACCAGGCCAAGAAGATGATAACGCATGACACTCCCCCACCGCTTCGCGCCTGCGCCTTATGATATGGGAGGATCGCGTCTGTCGCCAGTCCCTAGAAAAATAGGGACTGTCACTATTTATCGGGCGGCGGGCGCGCGGGCGGCGAGGTCTTCGGGGCGCAGGCTGACATTGTCGACGGTGCGCTCGACCGGCTCCAGCGGACCGACGTCGGTGGCGCCGACCGATGCGCGGAGCAATTGCGGGCGGCCCGTGCGGAGCAGCGGGCGTTGCGCCGTGGCGGGGATGGTGAAGGTCTGACCGGCGCTGAGGCTGCCCATGAACAAGGTGGGCCCGCCCTCGCCGTCGCTGATCCGGAGCCAGACTTCGCCGGTGGCGGTGAGGGTGACGGGCTGGCCGGCGGCGGCCGCGGGCGCCGCCTGTCCCGGCGCGGCGGGCCCGGTCGGCGCGGCCTGGGGCGGCGCCTCGAGGACCGGGATCGAGGCCGGGGCGTCGTCGAGCGTGCCGCGCCACAGGAGATAGCCGCCGATCAGGATCGCGCCCAGGATGAGGACGACGACGATCATCGCGCGCGGCGGCACTCGGGCGGGGTCGGCCGCCTCGTAATAATCGGCCGCGGGCGCGCGCCGGCGCGGGCCGCCGATCCGCTCGCGCAGCTCGGTCCCGATCGCCGCGCCGTCGAGGCCGACCGCATTGGCATAGCTGCGCGCGAAGCCGATCGCATAGGTCACGGCGGGCAGCGCGTCCCAATCCTCGATCTCGATATTCTGGAGGTGACGGATCGGAATGCGGGTGCGCCCGGCGATGTCGTCGAGGCTCATGCCCTTGTCCTCGCGCGCGAGCCGAAGCCGCTCGCCGAGCGAGGGAATGTCGAACTGGGCCTGATCCTCGTTCACCATCGATCCTTCGTCTTCACGCGGCCCGCGTCCCCTTCGCAGACCCCATCCCCGCTTCGCTGTCAACCGGCGCCGCCGCTCCTGCGGCGATCCGCCTTAAGCCATCGCCACGCCGTTCGCCTCCGCCCATTTGGCGAGCGCGCCGCGGAAATCCGCCGGCGGCCGGGCCAGCAGGCGGTCGAGAGCGCGCCCGGCGGCGCCGGCGTCGAGCGAGCGGATCATCGCCTTGACCGGGCCGACCGCGACCGGCGTGATCGACAGGCGGCGGACGCCGATGCCGATCAGCGCCATCGCCTCGAGGGTGCGCCCGCCCATTTCGCCGCAGACGCCGATCGGGACCTCATATTTGTCGGCGGCGCGGACGATGCGCTTCAGGAAGCGCAATATCGCCGGCGAGAGCCAGTCGTAGCGCTCGGCGAGGCGCGGATTGGAGCGGTCGGCGGCGAACAGGAACTGGGTGAGGTCGTTGGTGCCGACAGAGAGGAAATCGAGCTTCGGCAGCAGGATGTCGAGCATTTCGGCCAGCGAGGGGACTTCGAGCATGGCCCCGTAGCGGATTCTGGCGGGGAGCGCCTTCCTGCGCTCGGCGAGCCAGGCCTTCTGCTCCTCGACGATCGCCTTGGCCGCGTCGAACTCCCAGGGCTCTGACACCATCGGGAACATGACTTGCAGCTCGCGGCCGGCCGCGGCCTCGAGCAAGGCCCGGGCCTGCGCCTTCATCAGCGTGTCCCGGTCGAGCGCGAGCCGCAGCGCCCGCCAGCCCATGGCCGGATTCTCCTCCTTCTCCGGGCTGGCGTTCAGATAAGGGAGGCTCTTGTCGCCGCCGACGTCGACGGTGCGGAAGATGACCGGCTTGTTCCCCGCCGCGTCGAGCACGGCGCGGTAGAGCCGTTGCTGGCTCTCCCGCCGCGGCAGGGTCGCCGAGACGAGGAACTGGAATTCGGTGCGGAACAGGCCGATGCCGTCGGCGCCGGTCGCGCCCAGCGCCGCCACGTCGTCGCGAAGCCCGGCATTGACCATGACCGAGATGCGGGTGCCGTCTTTGGTGATCGCGGGCTTGTCCTTGACCGCGGCATATTCGGCGCGGCGCTTCTGGGTGACGGCGAACTGGGTCTCGAACGCGTCCTCGATCGCCGGTGTCGGGCGGACGATCGCGCCCGCCTCGCCGCCGTCTAGGAGGACGAGATCGCCTTCCGCGATCAGCTGGCGCACGTTTCTGACCCGGCCGATCATCGGCACGCCCATCGCCCTGGCGACGATGGTGACGTGCGCGGTCAAAGAGCCTTCCTCGAGGATCACGCCTTTCAGCTTGCGCCGGTCATATTCGAGCAATTCGGCGGGGCCGAGATTGCGCGCGATCAGGACCGCGTCCTGCGGCACGCCTGCCTTGGCCGCGGTTCCGAGCTGGCCCGAGACGATCCGAAGCAGCCGATTGGCGAGGTCATCGAGGTCGTGCATCCGCTCCTGGAGCAGCGGGTCGTCGATCTGGCGCATGCGCTGCGCCGTGCGCTGGCGGACGCGCTCGATCGCCGCCTCGGCGGTGAGGCCCGAATCGATCGCCTCGTTGATCCGCCGCGACCAGCCCTCGTCATAGGCGAACATCTTGTAGGTCTCGAGCACCTCCTGATGCTCGCCGACGGTGCCGAACTCGGCCTGGCCCATCATCGCGTCGATCTGCTCGCGCATCCGCTCGAATGCCGAATAGACGCGGCGGCGCTCGGCCTCGGTGTCCTCGGCGACGGTATGCTCGATGAGCACGCGCGGCTGGTGATAAACGGCGTGGCCCCGGCCCATGCCGGTGACGAGCTTCAGGCCGACCAAATGGGCGGTGCCGTCGGCGCGGCCAACCCCGCCGGCGGCGCTCGCCTGATCAGCCAGGCCCGCATTGGCGATCAGCTCGGCCAAGACCATGGCGACGGTCTGCAGCGCCTCGATCTCGAGCTCGTCATAGGCGCGCGGATCGTCGTGCTGGACGGCGAGGACGCCGATCGCGCGCTCCTTCCTGATGATCGGCACGCCGGCGAAGCTGTGGAACGTCTCCTCCCCGGTCTCGGGCCGGTAGGCGAATTCGGGATGGCTCGCCGCCTCGGCGAGATTGAGGATCGCCGCGCCCTTGGCGATGGTGCCGACCAGGCCCTCGCCCATGGCGAGCCTGGTGACGTGCACCGCCTCCTGGTTGAGGCCGACGGTGGCGAACAGCTCCAGCACGCCGTCGCGCAGCAGATAGATCGAGCAGACCTCGCTCACCATCGCCTCGGCGATGATCTTCACCACCTTGTTCAATTTCGCCTGGGCGCCGTGCTTCGACGCCATCACGTCGTGCAGGCCCGTCAGGATTTCGCGGGCCGAGGTGGCGGAGGCGCTCGGCATGGCGGAGCGGTAGCAGGAAGGGTGGGCCGTTCCAATGGCGGCGATCGGCGCGGCGACCCGCGGCCGGGATCAGGGCGCATGCGGCGTTGACGCGCTAAGCCCCTGAGTTATAGCGCCTCCTTGAACCAGACGGAGCGAGGAACACGCATGACGGCGCCGAGCATCATCCCGGACGACGAAGCCGGACGCATGGCGGCGGTGAACCGCTACGACATCCTCGACACGCCCGCCGACGGCAGCTTCGACCGGATCACCGCGATCGCCGCGCGCCGCTTCGACGTGCCCATCGCCATCATCAGCATCGTCGATCACGACCGCATCTGGTTCAAATCCCATCACGGCCTCGACGTCGCCGAGATCGGCCGAGATCCCGGCCTGTGCGCATCGGCGATATTGTCGAGCGACCCCCATATCCTTACCGACGCCAGCGCCGATCCGCGCTCGCTCGCCAACCCGCTGGTGGCCGGCGACTTCGGGCTGCGTTTCTATGCGGGCGTGCCGCTCAAGACGGCGGACGGCTACAATCTCGGCACCTTGTGCGTGATCGACAAGGCGCCGCGCCCGATCGACCAGGACCAGATCGACGACCTCAGGGATCTGGCGTCGGTGGTGGTCGACCAGCTCGAGCTGCGCCTGTCGGCCCGGCGCGCGGTCGCGCAGGCGCAGCTGCTGGCGCGCGAGATCGACCACCGGGTGATGAACAGCCTGCAATTCGTGTCCGGCCTCTTGACCATGCAGAGCCGCGATCCGGCCGTCTCCGCCGCCGCGGCCCAATTGCAGGAGGCCGCGACGCGCGTCGCCGCGGTCGCGTGCGTGCACCGCAACTTCTACTCGGACGAGACCGAGGACGTGTCGTGCCTGACCTTTCTGGGCCGGCTGTGCGCGGACCTCTCTGGCATTTGCGGTCGGCCCGTCGAGGTCGAAGGGGATGAGGCGCGGGTGCCGACGACCTGGATCCAGCCCATCGGCCTCATCACCAACGAGCTCGTCACCAACGCGGCCAAGCATGGCCAGGGCCGGATCCTGGTCAGCTACCGGGTCGACGGCCCGACCCATTCGCTCAGCGTATGCGACGAAGGCAAGGGCCTGCCCGGGGAATTCGATCCAAGCCTGAGCAAGGGGCTCGGCATGAAGGTCGTGACCACTTTGGCACGGCAGCTGGGCGGACAAATCAAGGTCGCGCCGATCCCGGACGGGAGCGGCTCGTGCATTTCGGTCACCTTCTCGGCCTAGAGCCTCCCACCCTCGCGACAGACGGCGCCGTGGCCCGCATCGGCCGCGGGTAGAAGAACGGTATGCCCTGCTAAGCCGATCGGCACTAGCGATCGGGGACAAGCGGGCCGGAGAGTCAACCGGGCGAGCCGCGAAGACCGTGCGGACCTGGGCATCCCTGAGGAAGAATCCATGGCCTTGATCCTGATCGCCGATGACGACGAGCTTGTCATCGAAGTGGTGCGGACCGCGCTTGGCGGTCGCGGCCATATCGTGGGCGCCGTCGACGACGGAATGCCGGTGGCCAGAATCGTCGAGTTCAAGCGGCCGGCGCTGGTCATCCTCGATTGCACCATGCCCGAAATGTCCGGAATCGAAGCGCTGCGCCAGATCCGTCTCCTGCGCATCGCCCATGCAACGCCCGTGTTGATACTGACCGCGCGGCGCGGCGAATCCGATGAGGAGATCGCGATGCGCGCCGGCGCCAACGATTATCTTCGCAAGCCCTTCGATCCCGATCAGCTGGTCTCGCGGGTGGAGGCCCTCATCACGCGCGCCGAACTGCGCAATCAGCCGGTGGCGCCGCCGCCCGTGCACCGCCCGCCACCTCCGCAGGACCGCGTCTGGGGGCAGAGATGACTCGCACCGACAAGGGAAAGACGGCTCTCAGCGCGCGTCGGGACGCAAGCCCAATGGCCCTCCGCCCCGACACGCCGACGCTGGCCCGGCTGATCATCGCCGGGCTCTCGTGCGTTCTTTGCCTCGTCGTGCTGTTTGGCTGGGCGGCCAACCACGATGTGCTCACGCAATCGATTCCAGGCTTTACCGCGGTCAATCCAATGACCGCGATCGCCCTTATGCTCGCCGGCATCGCGCTGGCGTTGCCGCCGCGCCGTCAGGCCCTTTGGGTCCGACTGCTCGCCACCCTCATCGTCGGCATCGGAATCGCCAAGCTGGTCCAGCTTTCGCTCGGCCTGCCGGTCGGCGTCGATCAGCTCTTCTTTGCGGATACGCTCGGACGCGCCACCGACATGCCGCCCAGCAGGATGCAGGGAATCACCGCCTTTGCGCTTACATTGTTCGGGAGCGCTCTGTTCGCCAGCGGAGCGCGCAATCGCCTTGTGCTCCTCGCCTCCCAGATCACCTGCCTGGTGGTGATCGCGATCACCTTGTTCGCGGTGATCGGCCATGTGCTCGATATCGTCGCGATCCATCGCGTGGTGACCTATCACTCGATGCCGATTGACGCAGTCGTGGCGCTCATGGCCCTCTCGGTCGCGGTCATCGGCATCAATCCCGACATCGGCCTGGTTCCGATTATCCGCGATCGCGGCCCCGCCGGCTCGCTGGCGCGCACCGCGCTCCCGCTCGCGCTGCTGGTGCCGGTGCTGGTCGGCCTGGCCGCCCTGGCCGGCGAGCGTGCCGGCCTTTACGGCATCGGCAGCGGCTTCGGGCTTCAGGTCTTCGCCAACACGATGGTCACCTTCGCCCTCCTGACCGGCTGCATCGTCGCCCTGTTCCAGACCGACGGCCTGCGCCGCGAGCGCGAGCTCGTCATCGCCCGCAGCGGAGACCGCTACCGGCTCGCCGAGCAGGTCGCGCATATCGGCCACTGGCTCGTCGAATATCCGACCGGAGCGGTCAGCTGGTCCGACGAATATTACAAGATTTGCGGACTTCCGAAGGACACCGAACCCAATATCGAAACCGCGCTCGCCCTCTATCATCCGGACGATGCGGTGGCGGCGCGCGAGATCGCCCAGGCGGTGAAGGACGGCCGCGGCTGGGAAATCGGCCTTCGTATCCGACGGCCGGATGGCGACGTCCGCTACATCAAGTCGCACGGCGTCTGCGAGCACGGCGCGAACGGCGAGGTCACCGCGATCTTCGGCGTGTTCGCCGACCGGACCGAGCTCGAATTCGCCCAGCGCGAGGCGGAGGCCGCGAACGCGTCGAAGGCCGCCTTCCTCGCCAATATGAGCCACGAAATCCGCACCCCGATGAATGGCGTCATGGGGTTCGTCGAATTGCTCATGGACAGCACGCTGGATGCCAAGCAGCGCCGGCACCTGCTGCTCGTCCAGGAATCCGCGCAGGCGCTCCTGAAGCTGCTCAACGACATATTGGATCTTTCGAAGATCGACGCCGGCCAGTTCGACCTCAGCGCCGAGCCCTCCAACGTCCGCCACGACATCACTCAGTGCGTCCGCCTGATGACTCCGGCCGCGGAGCAGAAGGGCCTCGCTCTTAAGGTCGACTTCGCGGACGGTTTCCCGGAGAGCGTGCTGATCGACAGCCTGCGCTTCCGCCAGGTTCTGTTCAACCTGCTCGGCAACGCCGTTAAGTTCACCAGTCAGGGCACGGTCTCGGTGACGCTTGGAGAGGCGATCGGGCCTAATTGCAAACGGATCATAATGGTCAAGGTCGCCGATACCGGCGTCGGGATCGCGGACGAGCGCAAGGCGGCGATCTTCGACGCGTTCGTGCAGGCCGACGCCTCCGTCTCGCGCCGCTTCGGCGGCTCGGGTCTCGGCCTCAGCATCAGCCGGAGCCTGGCGGGCCTGATGGGGGGAACCATCGGGCTCGAGAGCAAGGAGAATGAAGGGACCGTGGTCACGCTCACCCTCCCGCTGGACGAAGTCTTCGCGCCCGCGCTTACGGCCATCGGACCCCCTGAAGCGAGCGTCGAGGCAATTGCGGACGCCGCCCAGAAGGTGCGGCGGCAGGCGTCCATTCTCCTGGTCGAGGATATCGACATCAACCAGGAGCTGATCACCGAAATGCTCAACCGGCTCGGCCACCGCGTCGATCTCGCCAAGAACGGAGCCGAGGCGCTCGCGCTGGCGTGCCGGCTCGAATTGGAGCCCAACGCCTGGGACCTCATCCTGATGGACGTGCAGATGCCGGTGATGGACGGCCTGACCGCGACCCGCTCCATCCGGGCGCTGGGCGGCAGGGCGGCCACGATCCCGATCGTCGCGCTCACTGCCAACGCCTTCGCGGCGGAGATGCAGGAGTGCCGCGACGCCGGTATGGACGATCATATCGCCAAGCCGAGCGGCTTCGCACAGTTGATACAGGCGGTGGAGCTTTGGGGAAAGATCGCCCAGTCGCCGGCGCCCCCGACCGGCTTCGGCGCGCTGGAAACGGTGTCCATCGCCGACCGGTTCGAGGCGAGGCTGCGGAAATCGACCGCGCGGCTGATCGAACTGACGGCCGAGATCTGCGGGGCGCAAGACGAAGCGGTGACGCCGCTGATGCGCGAGGCGGGGGGAATAGCGCATGTGCTCGCGGGGACCGCCGGTATGTTCGGACGGGCGCCGCTTGGCGGGATCGCGCTGCAGGTCGAGGCCGAGATCAAGGCGATTTCGCTGGACGACCCGATCCTCGCGAGGGACCAGGCAAAGCAGACGATCGCCAGGCTGATAGCCGCGCTTGGCGCAACTCCGCAGCACGCGGATTCGCCTCTGCCCCTGCGTGCCGCATGACCCGTATCGCCTCCGCCCGGGTCCACATAATCGATGACGACGAGCTGGTCCGCGCCAGGATGAGCCATTTGCTCTACAATCGCGGATATTCGACCGAGATATACACAGGCGGGCCCGAGTTTTTTCGCGCTTGCAGATCCAAGCGGGGGTGCATTCTCCTCGACCTTCGCATGCCGGAGATGTGCGGCTACGACGTTCTGAAGGAGCTTGGCCGTCTGGGTTGGGCCCTGCCCGTGGTGGCGATGAGCGCTTGCGGGAACCTCTCCGCCGTGGTGCGCGCGATGAAGCTCGGTGCCGTCGACTTCATCGCAAAGCCGGCGAGCGAAGAGGAATTGCTGGCGGCGGTGGACCGGGCCCTGGCGTCGACGGGAGGGACCGCTTTGCGGCGCAACCCGGCCGACGCCGCCGCGGCGCGTCTGGACCGCCTGACATCGCGCGAGCGCGAAATTCTGCAGGGCCTGCTGGACGGCCTCTCCAACAAGGAGATCGCGCGCAGGCTGGGGCTCAGCCCGCGCACCGTCGAGATGCATCGTGCCAGCATGAAGACCCAACTCGGCGTCAAGAGCCTGTCGGAGGCCGTGCAGCTCGCGGTCGAGGCGGCGCTGACCCCGCTTCGGCAATATGAGGGACAACGGGCGGCCGCGGCTCCCGTACCGGCCCTGACCTGAGGCCGTCACGCGGCCGCGAAGTTGCCGCGTCAGCCGGCGCTGAAGACGTGCGCCGACATCGGCGCCTCGGCGCCGTCCCAATGCGCGAGGGCGGCGGCGGCGGCTTCGACGGCCTCGTCGAGGCGCTCGGGCGCCCGCGCCTCGATCTCGGCCCGGAGCGGAGTGCCGAGGCAAAGGCCGGCCGCGGCGTCGCGGGCGACGACTCGGCTCGATTTTCCGACCGTTTCACCGGCGATCGCTGCGAAGCCGGCGGCGCGAACGTCGGCCTCGATCCGCGCCTTGTCGTGATAGCCGAAGGGGGTTCTCTCGAGGAAATTGGGCGGATCGTCCGGGAACATCGCGGCGACGGCGCCGGCGACGGCGGCGGTGACCGGGTTGCGCTCGATCCGGTCCCAGGCGTTGAACAGGAAGCGCCCGCCCGGCTTCAGCACCCGGCGCGCCTCGCGATAGGCGGCGAGCCGGTCGGGGAAGAACATCACGCCGAACTGGCAGACGACCGCGTCGAAAGAGGCGTCCGCGAAAGGCAGGCTCTGCGCGTCGGCCTGCCGGAACGCGATCCGCCACGACATGAGCCGACCGGCCGCCACGTCGAGCATCGCCTGGTTGAGGTCGGTGGCGACAATCTCGGCCCGCGGCGCTTCCTTGATGAGCGCGCCGGTGACGATGCCGGTGCCGGCGGCCGTCTCGAGGATCTGCGCCGGCTCCAGCGCCCCGGCCCGAGCCGCGAGGTCCCATGCGTAGGGATCGAACAGGAGCGGGCCCAGCAACCGGTGGTAAAGGGGCGGGATCGATCCGGAGAAGACGATGTCGGTTGCGGTCATGGTTCTTATGCCGAGCGCCGATCCAAGGCGTGCGCCGCCTCGTCCATCAGCTGGGCGAGGATCTGGGCCACGGGGGCTTCGTCCTTGACCATGCCGACCGACTGGCCGGCCATGACCGATCCGGTTTCGACGTCGCCCTCGATCACGGCGCGGCGCAGCGCGCCCGCCCAATAATGCTCGATCTGGAGCTGGGCCTCCATCATCTCGACCTTACCCTCGTCGAGCGCTTGCGCGACCTCGCGCTGCTTGGCGGCGAAGCTCTCCATCTCCCTGTTTTTGAGCGCCCGGACCGGGATGACCGGGAGGCGCGGGTCGATCTGGACCGAGGTGATCGCGTCGCGGGCCGAGGCGCGGATGAACGCCTTCTTGAAATTGGGGTGGGCGATGCATTCGTGGGCGCAGACGAAGCGGGTGCCCAATTGGACGCCGACCGCGCCCATTTCGAGATAGCCGGCGATGAGCCCGCCATGGCCGATGCCGCCGGCGACGAAGATGGGCACTTCGGCGCTGAGCGGGGGGAGGATCTCCTGGGCGAGGACGGAGGTGGAGACCGGGCCGATATGGCCGCCCGCCTCCATGCCCTCGATGACCAGCGCGTTGACGCCCGAGCGGATCAGCTTTTTCGCCAGCGCGAAAGCGGGAGCGAAGCAGATCAACTTGGCGCCATTGCCCTTGATCCTCTCGATCGAGCCGGTCGGGGGCAGGCCGCCGGCGAGGACGACGTGGCTCACGCGGTGTTCGGCGCAAACGTCGATCAGCCCGGAGAGCATCGGGTGCATGGTGATGAGGTTGACGCCGAAGGGCTTCGACGTGCGCTTCTTGGTCTCCGCGATCTCGGTGTCGAGCAGATCGGGGGTCATCGCGCCGCAGGCGATGACGCCGAACGCGCCCGCGTTCGACAATGCGGAGACGAGGTTGCGCTCGGAGATCCAGCTCATCGCGCCGCCCAGGACGGCGACCTCGCAGCCGAGAAAGTCGGTGCCGCGCTTCATCAGGCGATGGAGGCGGTCCTGGCCGATTCTCGAGCCCTCCCCCTTGATGGGGGAGGGTTGGGTGGGGGTGGCCTCGTTCATAGGGCGGATTCTCTAGCGGAGAGTCCACCCCGCCCCAACCCCTCCCCATCAAGGGGAGGGGCTTTTTCTCAAGCCGCGTCCTCCGCGTCGAGGCCGAAGGCGGTGTGGAGGACGCGGACGGCGAGCTCGGTATAGTCTTCGTGGATCAGCACCGAGACCTTGATCTCCGAGGTGGCGATGGCGAGGATCTCGATCTTGCGCTCGGCCAAAGCGGCGAACATCTTCGCCGCGAGCGTCGGATCGGAGCGGATGCCGACGCCGACGATCGAGACCTTGCAGATCTGGGTGTCGGCGGCGAGGTCGGCATAGCCGATCCGGGCCTTCGCCTTGTCGAGGATGTCGGCAGCCTGCGCCAGCGAGGCCGAGGGGATGGTGAAAGTGATCTCGGCCGGGCCGCCCTGCGCGATCATGTCGTAATTGATGCCTCCCGCGGCGAGCGCGCCGAAGATCGCCGCCGCGGCGCCGGGCGTATCGGGCAGGCCCGTCAGGGTGATCCTCGCCTCGTTCCGGTCATGGGCGATGCCGGTGATCAGCTGTCTTTCCATCTGGTATTCCTTCAGCTCGTGCTCGCCGACGATCAGGGTCCCGGGCCTGTCCTCGAACGAGGAAAGGACCTGCAAGGGCAGCTTGTAGCGCATGGCGAGGCCGACCGAACGGGTCTGCAGCACCTTGGCGCCGACCGAGGCGAGCTCGAGCATCTCCTCATAGGTGACGATGGGGAGCTTGCGCGCGCGCGGGACGATGCGCGGGTCGGTCGTGTAGACGCCGTCGACGTCGGTGTAGATGTCGCAGCGGCCGGCCTTCATCGCCGCGGCGAGCGCGACCGCCGACGTGTCGGAGCCGCCGCGGCCCAATGTTGCGATTCCGCCGTCGGCGGCGACGCCCTGGAAGCCGGGGATGATTGCGATGCCCTTTTCGTCGAACACGCGCTCCAAGACGTCGACGTCGATCCCCTCGATCAGGCCGGCGGCGTGGCCCGAGGCGCGGATGGGAAGCTGCCAGCCCATGTAGGAGCGCGCGTTCAATCCCATGCCCTGGAGGGTGATGGCGAGGAGGCCGCTGGTCACCTGCTCGCCCGAGGCGACGACGACGTCATATTCGCGCGGGTGTAGACGCTGGCGGCTTCCTTGCAGAACTGGATCAGGCGGTCGGTTTCGCCGGCCATGGCGGAGACGACGACCGCGACCTGGTTGCCGTTCTCGACCTCGCGTTTGACCAGCCCCGCGACATGGCGGATGCGCTCGCTCCCCGCCATCGACGTACCGCCGAACTTCATCACGATGCGAGGCATGGGGCTCCCGGAAACCCGTGGGAAAACGACCGGCGCACTGTTAGGGAGCGGCCATGGCACATGCAAGCGAGCCCGCCTCCACCATAGACCCCAGGGAAGCCGCGCATTTCGGGGCGCTGGCGGCGGACTGGTGGGATCCCAAGGGCAGCTCGGCGATGCTGCACAGGCTCAATCCGGTGCGGCTCAAATATATACGCGAGCGGATCGACCGTCACTGGCAGGCGGACGAGCATGATTTCAAGCCGCTCGCGGGCAAGGCCGCCGCGGATGTGGGCTGTGGGGCGGGACTGCTCGCCGAGCCTCTGGCGCGGCTGGGGGCGACGGTGACCGGAATCGACGCGGCGCCCGAGAATATCGCGGCGGCGCGCGAGCATGCGCTGGGGCAGGGGCTGGAGATCGACTATCGGATCGGCGGCGCGGAGGCGCTGGACGGGCGCTACGATCTGGTGACGTCGCTGGAGGTCGTCGAGCATGTGGCCGACCCGGCGGCTTTCGTCGGAGGTCTCGCAGGGGCGGTCGCGGAGGGCGGGCTCCTGATCCTTTCGACGCCGAACCGGACCCAATGGTCGCGGCTGGTGATGATCGTGCTGGGCGAGGGGATTGGGCGGATTCCCAAAGGCACGCACGATTGGGACAAGTTCGTCAATCCGGAGGAACTCAAAGCGCTGGTCAGGGCGGCGGGGCTGGAGGTGGTCGACGTCACCGGGCTCGGCTGGTCGCCGACGCGAGGATTGCAGCTCACCGACGACACGTCGCTCAACTATCTGCTGACGGCGACGCGGCGTTAGATCAGTCGTTCCCCGGCGAAGGCCGGGGTCCAGTCTTCCGTCTGAGCCGCTGGGCCCCGCCCTTCGCCGGGGAACAAGGTTTGTTAGCGCCGCTCCCGCGTCAGCCTCGTGATCAGGATCGCGGCGCGCTTGGCCTGGCGGGGGAGGGTGGCGAGGTCGACCCATTCGCCTTCGGCATGGGCGCCGCCGCCGCCCGCGCCCAGGCCTGCCAAAGTGGCGACGTCGTTGGCGACGAAGCTCGAATCGGCGGCGCCGCGGCGGGCCGGGTCATATTCGGCCATTTCGGGTAAGCCCAGGTCGCGGTTGACGGCATTGAGCCGGGCCAGGATCGCCCGGTTGCCCTGCGTCGGCGCCATCGGCGGGTAGCCGTCCTCCGCGAAGACGAGCTCGGCGCCGGTATGGGGCAGATGCTGCGCGACGATCGCCCGCATGCGCGCCCTGACGCGGCTTTCCTGCTCCGCGGACAAAGTGCGGATGTCGCCGCGGGCGATCGCGGTTTCGGCGACGATGTTGGTCTTTCCGGAAGCGGTAACGCTGAGGCCCTGGGCGTCGATCGCGGCGGGCGTGCCGCCGGCGATGACGCCGACATTGTAGGTGAGGTTGGGCTCGGGCAGCTCGCGGCGGAAGGCGTCGAGGATGCGGGCCATCTCGTAGACCGCGCCGCAGCCCAGCTCGGCGCCGCAGACGCCCGAGCTGTGGCCGGTGCGGCCGGTGGCGGTGAGCGTCCAGCTGGTCGAGCTGCGCCGGGCGACGGTGCCGAAATCGCGGTCGCCCTCGACGGCGAGATTCTCGAATTCGAGCGCGTAATCGGCGGCGCGGCCGGCGAGGATCAGGTCGCGGCGGGCAAGGGCGATCGGCGCGCCGGGGCGCTCCTCGTCGCCGGTGAGCACGATGGTGACGTTGGCGGTGCGCAGGGTGCCGGCTTCGTGCATGGCGCGGAGCGCTGCGACGATCACTGCGAGCCCGCCTTTGTCGTCGCCGACGCCGGGGCCGGTGGCGCGGTCGCCCGCCCGGACGAAGCGCTGGAACGGGCTGTCGGGCTCGAACACCGTGTCGAGATGGCCGATCAGAAGGACGTTGCGGCCGGCGCCGGCATGGGTGGCGACGATATGGCCGGCGCGGTTCGTCTCGCCCATGTCGACCCAGCGGACGACAAAGCCCAAAGGCTCGAGCTCGGCGCGCATCATCGCGCCGACCGCGGTCACGCCGGCCAGGTTCAAGGTGCCGCTATTCTGGTTCACGAGGCGCTCGAGCAACGCGATCGTGCGGCCGGCCTCGCGGTCGACGGCGGCGGTCATGCGCCGCTCGTCGGGACGGAGCTGGGCGGCGGCGGGGGCGGCAAGGGCCAGAGCGGCCAGGAAGAGAATGAATCGCATGGCTCCAACTCCCCTGTTCATGGCCCCCGGGTCAAGCCTTGCGCGTTGGTGGCGCGAAGGAGACCAGCCATGACCGACCCGCGCAGGCCGCGGACGAAGGAAGCCCAGCTTCCCGACGCGCTCGACCAGGTTCCGTCCGACGCAGCCCCGCGCGAGGCCGAGGAGCGCGGGTCGGAGGACGCGCAATTGCTCGCCGGCGCCAGCGCCGCCGAGGGCGAGACTCCGGGACGGACCAACGATTAGATGTTGAACTCGAAGAACAGGCCGGCGCCGCCCGAAAATTGGTCGCGCGAGCCGAAGGCGCGGACGATCGGCGAATCGGCGGCGTCGCCGACCAGCCGGTCGTAGCCGGCATAGCCCTGCAGCCCCCAGTTGCGGCCGACCCGCCAGGTGAGGCCAGCCACCGCGCCGTAGGCGTAGATGCCGCCATTGGGGTTGTAGGCGGGTAGGCCGGAGGCGGGGATCGAGAAAGGCACCCCGAAATAGGCGTCGTGAAAGTCGTTGTCGGCCCAGCGTGCGCGCGGGCCGATCGAAAAGATGTAGGTGTTCTCGTCGCGGACAACGAAGTCCGCGCCCAGATCGCCCACGAGGCCGCCATGGCCGCCAATGCCCTGGCGCAGCTCGGCGCGGAGGCGGAAATTCTCCGATGGCGAGACTTCGACGAAGCCGCCCACTTCGACGGTGAAGCCGACGTCGCCGACCGGGGCGCCGACATCGTCCTCCTCGCGCTTGTTCTGCAAGCGGATGGCGGGGCCGAAATTGACCACGGAGCCCCGGCCCAAGATGCCGAAGCCGGTGCCGTCGTCGGGCGCTTCGAACGGCATCGGCGTGCCTTCGCGGCGGAAGCCGAAGATCGGCAGGAAGTTGATGCCGTAGGAATCGGAGCCTGGAAATTTCGGATAGGTCTGGGCGCCGCCGCCGAGCGTGACCGTATGGCCGCCGCCGCCGTCCTGGGCGGAAGCAGGGGCCGTGGCGAAGAGCGGGAGGAAGGCGGCCCCGGTGAGGGCCGCCAGGCGAAGGGGGGAGCGGTGAGTTGTTTTCATAGAGCGTTGAACGGGCCGGAGCCTGGTTCGTTGCGGCGCCAATACCATTTCGCGTCCATTTCGTCGCCGGTGCGCCTTCGAGGTCACTCGAATTCCAGGATCACCGCGTCGACGGCAAGGCTGTCGCCCGGCCTGGCGTTGACGGATTTGACCGTGCCGGCTTTCTCGGCGCGCAGGATATTCTCCATCTTCATCGCCTCGACGATGGCGAGCGGCTGGCCGGCCTCGACCCTGTCGCCTTCGCCGACATCGAGCGCGGTCAGAAGGCCCGGCATCGGGCAGATCAGATATCTGGAGAGATCGGGCGGGACCTTCTCGATCATGTGCCGCGAGAGGATCGCGACATGCTCGGGCAGGACATCGGCGAGATAGGAGGCGCCGCGCGCGGTGAGCCGCCATTGCCGGCCCTTGCGCGCGACCTGGACGATGCGGTCGCGGCCGTCGATCGTGCCCCGGAACAGCGCCAAACCGGGCCGCCAGCGGCCGATGATGTCGTGCGTGCCGCTCTCGTCGACAACGGCGAGCCGGCCGCCTTCATAAGCCTCGAAACGAACGCGGTGCTCGGCGCCGGCGAGGCGGACGACGCGCACATCCGGCGCAGTGACCGGGCCGTTCAGCTGGCCGCCGACCGCGCAGGCGCGGACGTCGGTCTCGTGGCCGGCCAACGCGGCGACGATGGCGAGGTCGCCGATCAGCTCGGAGTCGGCGGGCGCGCCTCGAAAGCCTTCGGGATATTCCTCGGCGATGAAGCCGGTGGTGAGCGCTCCGGCTCGGAAGCGCGGGTGCTGCATCAGCGCCGAGAGGAAATCGACATTGTGGCCGATGCCCTCGATCTGGAAGGCGTCCAGGGCGCCGATCTGACGGTCGATCGCTTCCTCGCGGGTGGCGGCGCTGGTGATCAGCTTGGCGATCATGGGATCGTAGAAGATCGAGACTTCCCCGCCCTCGGCGACGCCGTCGTCGATCCGCACGCCTTCCGCCACTGGCGGCGGCCGGTAGCGGACCAGGCGCCCGGTCGAGGGCAGGAACCCGCGATAGGGATCCTCGGCATAGACGCGGGTCTCGATCGACCAGCCGTCGAGGCGGACGTCGTCCTGGCCGAAGGCGAGCTTCTCCCCGGCCGCGACCCGGATCATCTGCTCGACGAGGTCGAGGCCGGTGACCTGCTCGGTGACCGGATGCTCGACCTGCAGCCGCGTGTTCATCTCGAGGAAGTAGAAGCTCCTGTCCGCGGCGGCGATGAACTCGACCGTCCCGGCGCTGTGATAGCCGACCGCCGCGGCCAGGGCGACGGCCTGCTCCCCCATCGCCCTGCGCATTTCGGGGGTGACGAAGGGCGAGGGCGCCTCCTCGACCACCTTCTGGTGCCGGCGCTGCACCGAGCATTCGCGCTCGCCCAGATGGAGGATCGTGCCGTGCCGGTCGCCGAGCAGCTGGATTTCGATGTGGCGCGGATTCTCGACGAACTTCTCGATGAAGATGCGGTCATCGCCGAAGCTCGCTTTCCCCTCTCGGCGGACCGAGTCGAACTGCTCGCGCACGTCCTTTTCGCTGCGGGCGAGGCGCATTCCCTTGCCGCCGCCGCCGGCCGAAGCCTTCATCATGACGGGATAGCCGATTCCGGCCGCGATGCCGGCCGCATGGTCGGCGTCCCGAATCTCCCCGATGAAGCCGGGCACCACCGACACGCCCGCTTTCTGCGCGAGCTTCTTGGATTCGATCTTGTCGCCCATCGCCGCGATGGCCTTCGGTGGAGGCCCGATGAATGCGATCCCGGCCCTGGCGAGCGCATCCGCGAAGCTTTCGCGCTCGGAGAGGAAGCCGTAGCCCGGATGGACCGCCTCGGCCCCGGTCGCCCGGCAGGCGTCGACGATGAGCTCTGCGCTCAAGTAGGATTCGGCTGCAGGCGGCGGGCCGAGGCGGACGCTCTCATCGGCCATCCTGACGTGCGGCGCGCGCGCGTCGGCGTCCGAATAGACCGCGACGGTCGCGATCCCCATCCTGCGCGCCGTCCGGATCACCCGGCAGGCGATCTCGCCCCGATTAGCGATCAGGATCTTCTTGAACATTCTCGTTCCCGGCTGGGCTCGGCTGCGGATCGGACTGGGTGACGCCCACCTGGATCGTCACGCCCGGCCGTTCCTCTCCCTGGCTTGCCCCCGGGCTGACCGGGTTGGGGCTGATCGTCAAGACCCGTTCCTCGAGCGGGCCGGGCCGCCACCGAAAGACGATTCTCGACCTCTCCCCTTCCTCCTCGCGGAGCGAGGGATGGCGGACGATCGGCCGCACCGCCTGGCGCAGCCGCGCGAGGCTGGGCGCGGCCTCCCCGTCGATGCCGATCTGGCAATCGCGAACCGAGCGCCCCGTCGCTTCCGCCCCGAAGGCCGAGTAGATGATCCGCCCATGGGCCAGCCGCCAAAGAGAGATTTCCGTTCCGCCTCCGGGCACCGGGCTCTGCTCGGCCTCCCAGCCGGACGCCTGGACCGCCGCCGCGAAGGCGCGGGGATCGGCGATCGCCTCGATGCAGGTCTGGCCCAGGAGGGCGGCGATCGCCGGGGCGTTCGAATCGGGGTTTTCGGTGCTGAGGCTGATCCCCGCGGGGGGCAGCGCCGGGGCCCGCGGCTCCGAGCAACTGAGGAGCGTGAGCGCCGCCAAAGCGGTCACGCCTTGCGCGCGGCCGGTCATTCCGCGGCCTCCTCGAGCGGCGGCATGTTGTGCCCCAGGAGCCTCAGCACCTCGCCGGCCGCCTCGACCAGGTTGGTGCCGGGGCCGAAGATCGCCTGGACGCCGGCTTCGCGAAGCATGTCGTAGTCCCTGGGCGGGATGACGCCGCCGACGACGACCTTGATGTCGGCGCGGCCCATGTCGCGCAAATGGCCGATCAATTCCGGGACCAAAGTCTTGTGGCCGGCGGCGAGGGTGGATGCGCCCACCACGTCCACGTCACTGGCGATGGCGAGCTTCGCGCTCTCCTCGGGCGTCTGGAAGAGCGGGCCGGGAACGATGTCGAAGCCGAGATCGGCGAAGGCCGAGGAGACGAGGTTCGCGCCGCGATCATGGCCGTCCTGGCCCATCTTGGCGACCAGCATGCGAGGCTTGCGGCCGAGTCGGCGCTCGATGGCGCCGACGCCGCTTTGCGCGCGCGCCCAGGCGGGGTCGCCGGCCCAGGCGGCGCCGTATATGCCGGCGACCGGCGTCGGCACGGTGTCGTGGCGGCCGAAGACGTCCTCAAGCGCGAGCGAGATTTCGCCCAGCGTGCAGCGGGCGCGGGCGGCGTCGATGGACAGAGCGAGCAAATTGGAATCGCCTTTGGCGCCGTCGCGGAGCGCGTCGAGCGCGGCCGCTGCCTTGGCTTCGTCGCGGTTGGCGCGGGTCGCTTCGAGGCGCTTGATCTGGCCGGCCCGAACCCTGACATTGTCGACCTCGAGGGTGTCGAGGTGCGCCTCCTCGCCGAGCCGGTAGCGGTTGACGCCCACGATCGCCGTCTCCCCCTTGTCCACTCGGGCGGCGCGGGCGGCCGCGGCCTCCTCGATCCGGCGCTTGGGCATGCCTTCCGCGACCGCCCGAGTCATGCCGCCCAACGCCTCGACCTCCTCGATCAGGGCCCAGGCTTTGTCCGCGAGCTCGGCGGTCAGCGCCTCGACATAATAAGAGCCGCCGAGCGGATCGGCGACGTTGGCGATGCCGCTCTCCTCGGCGAGGACGAGCTGGGTGTTGCGGGCGATGCGGGCGGACGTATCGGTGGGCAGCGCGACCGCCTCGTCGAAGCTGTTGGTGTGGAGCGACTGGGTGCCTCCGAGCACCGCCGCCATCGCCTCCAATGTGGTGCGGATGACGTTGTTATAGGGGTCCTGCTCGGTCAGGCTGACGCCCGAGGTCTGGCAGTGGGTGCGCAGCATCAGGGATTTGGGGTTCCTGGCGCCGAACCCCTCCATGATCCGGTGCCACAGGAGCCGCGCAGCGCGCAGCTTCGCCACCTCCATGAAGAAGTTCATGCCGATGCCGAAGAAGAAGGAGAGGCGGGGCGCGAAGGCGTCGACGTCGAGTCCCTTGGCGCTGGCGGCGCGGACATAGTCCATGCCGTCGGCGAGCGTGAAGGCGAGCTCCTGCACCGCCGTCGCCCCGGCCTCGTGCATATGATAGCCCGAGATCGAGATCGAGTTGAATTTCGGCATGCTGCCCGCGCAATATTGGATGATGTCCGCGACGATCCGCATCGAGGGCGCGGGCGGGTAGATATAGGTGTTGCGGACCGCGAACTCCTTCAAAATGTCGTTCTGGATCGTGCCCGTCAGCTCGGCCTGGGCCACGCCCTGCTCCTCGGCGGCGACGATGTAGAAGGCCATGACCGGAAGGACGGCGCCGTTCATCGTCATCGAAACCGACATCTCATCGAGCGGGATGCCGTCGAACAGGATTCTCATGTCTTCGAGCGTATCGATAGCGACGCCCGCCTTGCCGACGTCGCCGACGACGCGTGGGTGGTCGCTGTCATAGCCGCGGTGAGTGGCGAGATCGAAGGCGACCGAGAGGCCCTTCTGCCCGGCGCCAAGGTTGCGGCGGTAGAAGGCGTTCGAATCCTCTGCGGTGGAGAAGCCCGCATATTGGCGGATCGTCCACGGCCTCCCCGTGTACATCGAGGCATAGGGCCCGCGCGTATAGGGCGCGAAGCCGGGCAGGCCGGGGTCGAGGTCCTGGCTGTCGTCGGCGGTGTAGAGCGGGCGCACGTCGATGCCCTCGGGCGTGCGCCAAATCAGGTCCTTGCGGCGCACCTCCCTGGCGGCGGCGGCGTCCCAGTCGGCCTTCGTGGGTCTGTCAGTGCTCACCCGCGGGCGTCTCCATCAACTCGACCAGAACGCCGCCCATATCCTTCGGGTGCACGAAAATCACCAGCGTTCCGTGCGCGCCGATCCGGGGCTCGCCGAGGACCCTGGCGCCCTTCGCCTCCATTCCCGCCTTGGCCTGATGGATGTCGGGCACCTCGAAGCAAACATGGTGCTGCCCGCCGGCCGGGTTCTTCGCGAGGAAAGCGTGCAGCGGAGAGGCTTCGCCCAGGGGCTCGATCAGCTCGATCTGGGTGTTGGGCGTATCGACGAAGCACACCCGCACGCCCTGCGGCGGCAGGTCGAACGTCTCGTGGATCTTCGTCGCGCCGAGCAGGTCGCGATAAAGCGCGACGCTCTTCTCGATCGAGGGGGTGGCGACCCCGATGTGGTTCAGGCGGCCGATCGTCATAGCATTTCCCTAAGTCCCAGATTGAATAGCAGATCGGCCGCGACCGTGGCGATCAGCAGGAAAGAAAGCGCGTGGAGCGCGAGGAGGAGGTGGAACCTGGCCGAGGATTCCTCGCGCCGCAAATAGGTGCGGTAGATGGGAACGCGCCCCTCGCGCAGGGCGCGCGCTATGCGCAGCGCGACAAGCGGCAGCAGCGCTAGCGCGACGATGCCGACGAGGAGATTCTCGGGCGCCATGGATCAAAACGGCGGCGGCGCACTGTGGCGGCCGTCGCGGGGGCTCATCAGGCCGACTGCGAGGCCGTTCGGGTCCTCGACGATCGCGTAGCGCGCGCCCCAGAAGGCGTCGAACGGCGGCTGCAGCCCCTTATGGCCCGCCGCGACGATCTCGCCATAGAGCCGGTCGACTTCCGCCCGGTCCGCGACGCGCAGGCCGACGACGACGCGGCCGTTCAGATCCGCTTCGTCCTTCCACCCCTGGTTCCAGACCCGCGCGAAGGCCGAACTGTCCCCCTCGATCTGTGCACCGGTGCCGGCGGGGCCGCTGGCATGGAACGCCTCGCCGGCGGCGGTCCGGGCCGGATCGCCAAGCCGGATGCCGAGCTGCCGGTAGAAGCGCACGGTGGCGTCGAGGTCGTCCGAGATCAGGTTCAGCTGGTCGAATACCGGCGCAGACATGGGGCAAGCCTCCTAGAGCGGAATGTTGTCATGCTTCTTCCACGGGTTTTCGAGTTGCTTGTCCTTGAGCTTGCGGAGCCCCAGCGCGATCCGTCGCCGCGTCGAATGCGGATAGATCACCTCGTCGATGAAGCCCTTCGATGCGGCCACGAACGGGTTGGCGAAGCGGGCTTCGTAGTCCGCCGTGCGTTCGGCGATTTTTTCGGGGTCGCCGATGTCGGAGCGGAAGATGATCTCGACCGCGCCCTTGGCGCCCATCACGGCGATCTCGGCGGTGGGCCAGGCATAGTTCAAGTCGCCGCGCAAATGCTTGGACGCCATCACGTCGTAGGCTCCGCCATAGGCCTTGCGGGTGATCACGGTGATCTTGGGGACGGTCGCTTCGGCGTAGGCGAAGAGCAGCTTCGCGCCGTTCTTGATGATGCCTTCATGCTCCTGCGCGACGCCGGGAAGAAAGCCGGGGACGTCGACGAAGGTAAGGATGGGGATATCGAAGGCGTCGCAGAAGCGCACGAAGCGCGCGGCCTTCTTCGAGGATTTGATGTCGAGCACGCCGGCCAAGACCATGGGCTGGTTGGCGACCACGCCGACCGTCCGGCCCTCGATGCGGCCGAAGCCGGTGATGATGTTGGCAGCGTGGGCGGGCTGGAGCTCGAAGAAGTCGCCGTCGTCGAGAGTTTTGCCGATCAGCTCGTGCATGTCGTAGGGGGTCGACGCGCTCTCCGGGATCAGGGTGTCGAGGCTCTCGTCGACGCGGTCCCAGGGGTCGTGGCACGGCCGCTCGGGCAGATCGTGGCGGTTGGAACGCGGCAGGAAATCGAAGAAGTCGCGGGTGGCGAGGAGCGCGTCGATGTCGTTCTCGAACGCGACGTCGGCGACGCCCGACTTGGTGGTGTGGGTGATCGCGCCGCCGAGCTCCTCCTGGGTCACGACCTCGTTGGTGACGGTCTTCACCACGTCGGGTCCGGTGACGAACATGTAGCTTGAATCTTTCACCATGAAGATGAAGTCGGTCATCGCCGGCGAATAGACCGCGCCGCCCGCGCACGGGCCCATGATCAGGCTGATCTGTGGGATGACGCCGGAGGCCAGGACGTTGCGCTGGAAGACTTCGGCATAGCCGGCGAGGCTGGCGACGCCCTCCTGGATGCGGGCGCCGCCGGAATCGTTGAGGCCGATGACCGGCGCGCCGACCTTCATCGCCATGTCCATCACCTTGCAGATCTTCTGGGCGTGGCGCTCCGAGAGCGAGCCCCCGAACACGGTGAAATCCTGGGCGAAGACGAAGACGAGGCGGCCGTTGATCGTGCCCGAGCCGGTGACGACGCCGTCGCCCGGGATCTTCTGCGCCTCCATGCCGAAATCGACGCAATTATGCTCGACGTACAGGTCATATTCTTCGAGGCTGCCGGGATCGAGGAGGGCGGTCAGCCGCTCGCGAGCGGTGAGGCGGCCCTTGGCGTGCTGAGCCGCGATCCTTGCCTCGCCGCCGCCCAGGCGCGCCTGCTCGCGGCGCCGTTCGAGCTCTTCGATGGTGGTGGCCATGGCCGAAGGTTCTAGGCGGGAGCTCGGAGGGAGGCAACAAAGCCGGTCGTCAGTGCGAGGCGCGAAGCAACGAAGCAATCCAGGCGGCACCGGACTGGATCGCTTCGCTCCGCTCGCAATGACGATGAAGCGGAAAGCTGTCGGTGCGGCCAGGCTATTTGTAGAAGCCCTCGCGCAGGTTGATGCCGTGCTCGACCCAGGCTTTCATCGCGCAGAGCATTTGCGCCCAGCCCTGGCAATTGCCGTAGCTGCCCTGTAAGCCCCGCTCCGTCTGGCGCCAGCCTTCCTCGGCGATCGTGACCAGAGTGCGGTAGTCGTCCTTCGGCTCGAACTCCATCGTTACCGTCGTTTGATAGCCGGCGGCGGCCTCTATCGGGATATCGCCGCCGGCATCCGGCGGTGGGCCTTCATAGGCCTCCCACCTGAGCACGATCTTCCGGTCGGGAATTACCTCGGCCACCTCAACCGGAAAGGCGCCCGGAAAGTCGTGAAAGTCCCAGGTGACGGTCGCGCCCGTTTCGAGGCGCCCCTTCGCGCCGCCGGTGGTGAAGTAGCGGGACAAGATGTCCGGATC